>Ga0209824_10000406_pt1 | contig 27599 bp, 31 predicted proteins | sample VDWuncwatermetaG_FD_184124 | JGI IMG/M metagenome (GOLD analysis project Ga0209824, IMG submission 184124) | Wastewater microbial communities from Netherlands to study Microbial Dark Matter (Phase II) - VDW unchlorinated drinking water (SPAdes)... ...
CCAGTAAACATGGGGCAGGGTAATGTGTATGCCTTGGCGTGAAGAACATCGGAAAGCCGTATGCGGGAAAACTGCACGTACGGTTTGATGAGGGAGGGCAGGCGAGAGCCTGTTCTCTACTCTACCCGGCGATGCTAGACCTGACCCCGGCGATGCATTTTGATTAGGAGCTACTTTTAAGTTAGGTGCAATAAAATGACACATTTTAGATTTATGAGATATTTTGCGTCCTCTTGTATAACTGCCTTGCTCTGTGTGGTATCAGGTTATTCAGTTGCCGACGTAAGTCGGCCTGTACTTACAATGGAGTACAGTTGCAACTCGCTAAAACTAAAAACTTTTAAGTGGGGGTATTTTTCGCGAGTGAATCCTTATTCGCATATAAATTACAGATCATTGTCGACGGATGATCAGATTGCCGCGATGTTTAAAGGGATGGAGGCTGATCGGAAACTAAAAGATGACATTAAGTTAATTTACATCAAACAGCTATCTGAGATTGGTATTAACATGATAGACATTGGCATTCCAAAAAAAGGAGAAGGGGCGATAAATTTTGAGATAACAAGCTCATACATAGGCTCATCACCCACGGACAAAAATGACTATTCAATAAATCAAAGCTTGGTGTTTTACGAGCATGTTTTATCGGACAATGGATACAATAAGTGGTTGGAATCGTTTAGGATAAATGCCAGCGATCTAACAACAGTTCAATGGTTTCAAGAGGTTGCCGAGAACCAGATTGCTCAAATAGTCTCGGAGTATGCAAAATTACGACTAAAGGCACACACACAGTGCAAGTAGTCACAATTACACTTTTCAATAGCTTCCATTGCATTATAGGAACATGTGCCATGCAATATACTGAGGTACTGGCTAATTGTGAAGACCCCGCTGTTGGCGAAGCTGTGCTCCGCAGCCTTGCCGAGCTTTTTATGAGAGATGCGCACCTCCTAACAGTCAACGCATCTGAACAAGCTATCGCCGCAAAAATCGCACAATATTTGCAACCCAAGTTTGAGGGATGCCACGTTGATGTGGAGTACAACAGAAATGGAGATGCCTCTAAGAAAGTGGCATGGCGCGAAAATTTAGACGATGTTTACCCCGACATCATTGTTCACCAGCGCATGACCGACAGAAATGTGCTTGCCATTGAATTAAAGAAAACTACCAACCCAGAGAAGAAAATAAAAGACATTCAAAAATTGCGCGCCTATCGTCGCGAACTTGGTTACAACCATGCCTTATTTTTACGGCTCGGTGTAGGCAAAATGGCAGGCACTGTTACCGAGTGCGAGTGGGTGCATGATCAATAACGAGAGAAAGAAGCGCGGGGTCAAAAGAAGCGCGGGGTCACAAAAGAAGCGCGGGGTCAAGTCTATAACCGTAGCATCGCTTCCAGCGTGTAGGGCGCAATAACCAACTGGCATTGCACCGCATGACGGCGTATGGTGCAATGCGCTAGGCTTATTGCACCCTACAATTGAAGTTGAGCTAAACCCCAAACGGATGTATTCTCCGGGTCATGAACATTCCAGTCGAAAAAATTACCGAAGCGGTGCTTTCCCTTTCAAGCGATGCGCGGGCACTGCTGGCTGATCGTTTGGTCGAGAGCCTCGACCCGATCAATGACGATGCTGTGCGTGACGTTTGGGCGGCAGAGGCACTACGCCGCTTGGAAGAAGTTCGTTCAGGGAAGGTTGAATCTATCGCGGGTGACGTTGCGCTTGCCCATATCCGTAACCTCGTCAAAAAATGAATTTCCGCTTTCATCCTCAAGCGCTTGCTGAGTTTGAGGATTCGGTTCTGTATTACGAATCGCAACAGGCCGGCCTTGGCGAGCGTTTCGCCAGCAGCATAGAATCAGCCATTGAAAGCATTGTTGCACGGCCAGCGTTATGGCCGGTTCTCGAAGCACCCGTCCGTCGCTGTCTCGCACGCGTATTTCCTTACGCGGTTCTCTACGCCAACCTGCCAGACCACGCGCTCATCGTCGCAGTGATGCATTGCCATAAAGAACCAGGCTATTGGCGCTCGTGGCTGGGCAGCTAGTTCACATAAACAAACTACTTCGCACCGACCGCCAGCACAGCTTTAGGGTTGGCCTGCGCGATCGCCAACAAAGTGCGCGCTGCGCCGCTGGGTTGTTTGCGCCCTTGTTCCCAGTGAAGCCGGTAAACTCAGCTTGCTACACGCTGTTATTGTATATACAATAACCTCATGCAAATTACCTTCGATCCGGCCAAACGCGAAAAGACCCTGACCGAGCGCGGGCTTGATTTTGATGACGCAACTATGGTATTTGCTGGGGCTACCGCAGAGATTGAGGACACGCGCAAACACTATGGAGAAACGCGCATCCTCTGCTACGGCTTACTCGAAGGACGCATGGTTGTTGTCGGATACACGCCGCGTGGCGCGGGTCGCCACATTTTCAGCATGAGGAAAGCCAATGAACGCGAACAGTCCCGCATCGCGCCGCTCCTTGAAATCTGACCTTGCGCGGGTTGATGCGCATCAGGTGATGCCCGCGGAGTACGACGAACTCCCCGAACTCACCGACGAGATGCTCGCCCGCGCGAAAGTCAACAAGGGCGGACGGCCTTTGTCGCCCAATCCCCGCAAACTGATTTCATTGCGCCTGCCGACAGATGTCATCGAACGCTGGAAAGCCACCGGCCCTGGCTGGCAAACGCGCATGGCGGAACGGCTGGGCAAGGTCAGATGAGAAATTGGCGCTCACAAATAAAATCATAGGGCGTACTGCGCGCGCCCCACAAAACCAGCTTACGCCGATGGCTCGCTCAAACAAAATTAAACAGCGACAAGCCCGACACTTTGACGAAGGATTTTTGCGCGGCTTCGAGGTAGAGTTGCTGGCGGGTGAGGTTGGAGATGGCGGCGGCGTAGTCCACGTCTTGCAGTTCGGAGAGAGTGGTGCGGTATTGCAGCGACAGGTCTTGCCCGGTTAGATCGAGCGTGTCGAGTTCGCGCAGGCGCGTGCCGAGCCCGGCGCGCACGCCGAGCACGTTGTCGAGGGCGTGATCGAGATTTTGCAGGGCGCGGTTCAGTCCGTTGGAGAGCGCGGTGCGCTCGGAGGCGTTGCCTGCGGGTTTTTCCAATGTCGAAATTAAATCGTTAAAAGTCTGAAACACGCTCTGGTTGCGGCTGGGCGAGACCGCGAACACGTCGCCGTTGGCGGGGTTGCCGCTGATATCGAATTGCAACCCGTCAAAGCTGAGGGTGCCGCCGCCCCCGGCGACGTTCACGAAGGGCTGCGCCGCAAGAATCGCCGTGCCGGTAGTGGGCGGGGTCAAATTTTGATCCACCACATCGTACGTCGTCGCGCCTCCCGATACAGTGAAAGTGATGGCGTAGTCGTGCCCCGTCAACGCGGCGGCATTCGTCACCACGCCCTGTCCGCTGATGCCGGTGCCATTGTTGGCGGCGTTCGCCGCGACCGCGAACACGCCGTTGCCGTCTTTGATGCGCTCGAACACCGCGGTGCCGGAAACGCTGACTTCCAGCGTGCGCGAGGCGGCCACCTGCATCGAGCGTTGTCCCGCGTCGCCCGCGTACGCGACCGCGTTGCCGCTGACGCTGAACGGCACGGTGGTGCTGCGATAGCCCGCAAACAAATATTGCCCGGCCCCGTCGGTGCTGTTGGCGAGCCCCAGCAACTGTTCGAGCTTACCGCGCAATTCGGTCGCCAGCACGGCGCGGTCGCTGCTGCCCAGGGTGGCGTTGCCGCCGTTGACGGCCAGCACTTTCGCGTCCTGCAACAGCGCGGTGACACTTTGCAGGACGCTCTCGCTCATCCCCAGCGCGTGTTGCGCCTGCTTGCGGTTCACCGCATATTGCGCGTTGGCCGCGTCCGCCTCGCCCACTTGCAGCGCCTGCGCCGCCGCCAGCGGATCATCCGCCGCCGTCAGCATACGCTTGCCGCTGGCGACCTGTTGCTGGGTGTGCAGCATGTCGCTTTGCTGGCGCAGCATCGCGTTGGTACTGGTGTCGTAAATCGTGTTGGTGCTGATACGCATAATGAATCTCCTGTAGGTCGGGCTTTAGCCCGACTGGTGCTTCGGTTGTCGGGCTAAAGCCCGACCTACATACAACCTACGTTCTTGTTACCGCGCGATGTCGAGCAGCGTCGCAAACAGCGAATTGGCGATCTGCATCACTTTGCCGGATGCCTGGTAGGCTTGCTGATAGCGCAATAAATTTGCGGCTTCCTCGTCGAGGTTCACGCCCGACACCGCCTCGCGCTCGCTTTTCACCTGCTCGATCAAGCTGGCCTGCGCGCTGCTGGTGACTTGCAGTTGGCGGGTTTTGTTGCCGACTTCACCGACCAGTTGGCTGTAGGCGGACTGGTAGCTCGCGCTGCCGTTCATCAGCGTGTTTTTCATTTGCAATGCGCCCAGCAACAGCGCGTTGCGGTTGTCGGCGACGCTGCCAACGTTGCTGCTTATGCTGAAGCTGTCGTTGTGGGCGGGCACGCCGGACAAGGTAAAACTGTAACCGCCGGGCACGGCGAAGCTGAAAGTTTTGCCCGCCGATTCGGTGGCGGGGTCAAAGACCAGCACTCCGCCCGGCCCGCCCGTCACGTTAAATTGCTTGAGCGCGCTGTCATACACCAGCGTGATGTCGCCGCCGGGGGACGCGGCGAGCGGCAGGCCGGTGCGGGCGGTCACCTCGCCGCCGACGATTTTCCCTGCGCCGCTGTTGGCGAGCGCGGCGGCGGTTTTCAACGGCGAAGCGGCCGCGATGCGGCGCGGGTCGTTTATCGCCAGCGCGATATCGCGCGCGCCGTTGCGCGCCGGCTGTATCAAAAAACTTTCGCCCGCGTTCAGGCTCGCACCGGTCACCGACACGCCGTCGAGCAACATGGGCGCGGCGAGCGTCGGCGCGCTGGCGCTGCTGACGGAAACGTTGTCGGATAACCGCATCAACGTGTAGTTGCTGCCGTCGAAGGAAAATTTGTAATCGCCCAGCGCCGGGGGCAACGCGTTGCTATCGCTGATACTCGCGCTCAGGGTGGAAGCCGGGCTGTTCAGCGTGTGCGCGACGACGTTGGGCGTGGCGGCGGCAAAAAAATCGCCGCCCAGCGCGCCCGCCAAATCCTGTCCGAGGCGGTGCTGCGCGTTGAATGTCTCCGCGAGTCCCAGCGCGATGCGCCCCACCGCGTCTTGCGCACCGTCCAGCGACAGCGTGCGAAATTTGAGCAAGCCGCCCAACTTGCCGCCTTGCAGGTTGTCTTCGCGCAGCGCGATCACGCCGCCCGGGGTGACATAACCGACATCGGTTCTACCGGGGTTGGCGAGAGACGGGATCGCTTGCAGCCCAAAAGCTTGCGGCCCCATCACCAGCGCCTGACCGTTGCCGACGAACACGTTGTAACTGCCATCGTCCTGCTTGACTACGGTGGCGCGTATTTCAAGGTTGAGTGCGGCGATCAGCGCGTCGCGCTGGTCGAGCATATCATTCGGCGGTTGATTGCCGTTGCCGCCCGCCTGCACCAGCAGGATGTCTTGGTTGAGCGTGGCGATTTGCTGGGTATAGGCATTGATATTGGTAATGCTGCCTCGCAGCAATTGCGCCACGCCGTTTTGCATTTCGGCGAGCTGCCCGTCGATGCTGTGAAAACGCGCCACCAGCGATTCTGCGGCGGAAAGCAGCGCTTGCCGCGTAACGCTTGCGGCGGGGTCGGAAGCGACATCTTGTACGCGGTTAAAAAACTCCTGCAACGCGGGCGACAAACCCGCGTTCTGATCCGACAGCACGCGGTCGATCGCCTGGATGCGCGCGTAATACGCCGACAGCTCGCCGCCCTGCATTTCCGCCGCCATCACCTGGTTGGCGAGAAAGCCGTCGTAAATGCGCCGCACCGTTTCCACCTGCACCCCCTGCCCCAGAAAACCGATGCCGCTGTATTGCGGGATCTGCGTGGTCTGCACGATCTGCTGGCGATTGTAGCCGGGCGTGGCGGCGTTGCTGATGTTGTGCCCCGCCGTGGCGATGCCCGCCTGCGCCGCCGCGAGGCCGCTGGCACCGATGCCGAAAATGCTGTTGGACATAGTTATCCTTAAAACAAAAGCTTTGCCACGAATGACAACACAAATCAAAATCCTTACCACGAATGACACGAATTAGCACGAATGCACACGAATAAAGGCCAAATCTTTTATCAATGTTGAGAATTACATAATTCACGACAGCTTTTGTAGGTCGGGCTCTGCCCGACAACCCTGCGAGTTGATGGCGACGCGATGTCGGGCGAAGCCCGACCTACAAGGGATCAATCCTCGCTCCTCAATCCTCGCTCCTCAATCCTCAATCCTCGATCCTCGATCCTCAACACTACGCGATCTGCCGGATGATGCGCGTCAGCTTTTGTGCGTACAACGGGTCGGTGGCGTAACCGGCGCGTTGCAGGCCGCCCGCGAAACTCGCCGCATCCTGGCTGTTGGCGATCACTTGAGCGTAGCGCGGGTTGTTGCTCATCAGGCGGGCGTAATCCTGAAACGCTTCCTCGTAGCTCGCGTAAGCGCGAAATTTCTCGACGCGCTTTTGCGCCACGCCATCTATGTATTCGGTAGTGCGCGTAGCCACCGTTTCGCCCTGCCAGTTGCGCCCCGCCTTGATGCCGAACAGGTTGTAGCTCGCCACGCTGCTACCCTCGCCGTCCTTGCCGCGTATCTCGTGCTTTCCCCAGCCCGACTCCAGTGCCGCCTGCGCGAGCAAATGCTGGACCGGGATGCCGGTGGCGCGGCTCGCCGCTTCGGCATGGGGTCGCATGCGCTCGACAAAATCTGTCGCGGCTACGGAAGAGGAGCGCGCAGGTCGAATTGGCGATGCGGGCGCAGGCACCACCGCTTGCAGGTAGGGTTTTAACCCGCCAGGTCGGTCTAATTCCAAGTCGCAATCAAGTTGATACGGCGTTGTCGGCTCTTGCCGTGCTATACGCACTGTCTGCGAGTCTCCGTCTTGTCTCAACTTGATTGCGACTTGGAATAAAGCCCGACCTACACCCAACGGATTACCGGGTTTGATGGGCGCAGTGATCTGGCTGCCGCTCAACTGCTTCACCATCATGTCCGCCAAGCCCACGCCTTTATTTGAGAGCGATTGCGCGAACTGCTGGTCGAGCATAGACGTATAAAGCCGCGTCTGGTCGCTATCGAATAGGCCGTCCTTCGGGCTCGCCTCGCGCATGGCTTTCAGCATAGCGTTGAGAAACAATGCCTCGAATTGCTTGGCCACGCCCTGCAAAGCCGCATCGGGACTTTTCTGTGCGGCGAGTTTGAGCTTGTCCACGCCGTTCGCGTCGATAGCGAGACTGTCGGAAATGTTGGGCGTTTTTATCATTGTGTAGCTCTTAAAAGCGTGATCGGTGATCGGTGATTGGTGATTGGTGATTGGTGATTGGTGATTGGTGATTGGTGATCGGTGATCGGTGATTGGTGATCGGTGATTTGGTTTTACTCACCATTCACTATTCACTATTCACGATTCACCATCAAATAATTTCCAGCTCCGCGCGCAACGCCCCCGCCGCTTTCATCGCTTGCAAAATCGCCAGTAGATCCTGCGGAGTCGCACCAATGGCGTTGAGGGCTTTGACCACGTCGCTGAGCGACGCGCCTTGCGCCATGGTGATGCCGCTCATGTCCTGACGAATCTCGATTTGCGATTTCATCGCTTGCACGGTTTGGCCTTGTGAGAACGAATTTGGCTGGCTGATGACCGGCTCGGTGCTGATCACCACCGACAAATTGCCGTGCGCCAGCGCGCAGGTTTCTATCGTCACCGCGCCGTTCATCACCACCGAACCGGTGCGCGCGTTGATGATGACTTTGGCGGCGGCGAGCGCGCGCTGCACCGACAAATTTTCCAGCTTACCGATAAAGCTGACGCGCTCGTCGTTGCTCTGTGGCGCACGCACGCGGATGACGCGGCCATCCACCGCGTTGGCCGTGTCGGGTGCAATGCTGCTATTGATGACTTCGACGATGCGGCTGGCAGTGGTGAAATCGCTGGCTCTAAGCTCCAGGCGTATTTCATCGCCCTGCCCCAGCGCACTCGCCACTGCGCGCTCGACGATGGCACCGGCAGCGATGCGCCCCACGCTCAGATGGTTGACCTGCACCTTGCTGCCGTTGGCCGACGCGCCCGCGCCACCCACCAGCACGTTGCCCTGCGCGATGCCATAAATTTCGCCGTTTGCGCCTTTGAGCGGGGTCATCAGCAAAGTGCCCCCGCGCAGGCTTTTGGCGTTACCCAAAGAAGAGACCGTCACGTCGATGGTTTGCCCCGGCTGCACAAACGGCGGCAGCACCGCCGTGACCATCACCGCCGCGACATTTTTCAATTGCAGGTTGGTGCCCGCCGGCAAATTCACGCCGAGCTGCGCCAACATGCTGACCACGCTCTGCACCGTGAACGGCGTCTGCGTCGTCTGGTCGCCGCTGCCGTCCAGCCCCACCACCAGCCCGTAACCGAGCAGCGGGTTGTCGCGCACGCCTTGTATCGTGGTGAGGTCTTTGATGCGTTCGGCGCTACAGACGACAGGCGACAGAAGACAGAAGACAGAGAGCAGAAGACAGAGGACAGATTTGTAGGATGGGTGGAGCGTAGCGCAACCCATCAACGGTGCGAGTTGATGGGTTGCGCTCTGCTTCACCCATCCCACGAACTGAGCCAGGAGCGGTGCAAGGAAAAATCGCATAATCGAATTCATCCTAAAAACCGTAGTTCAAGCCACAGAGAACACAGAGAAAGCGCGGGTTTCTGGTGATTTTTCGCCTCACCCGATAGGCGAATGAGATATTCGCGGCAACACCTTGTTTTTTCTCTGTGATCTCTGTGAACTCTGTGGCTAAATGCTTTTTCTAGATTCATTTCTTATCCTCGTCAAAACGGCGCAAAGCTCAGAAAAAACCGCGCCAGCCAGCCCATGGTTTGCGCCTCGTCGATGTAGCCGTTGGCCTTGTATTCGATGCGCGCGTCCGCCACTTGCGTGGAAACTACCGCGTTGCCGTTGATGGTGTCGGGGTTGACGATGCCGGAAAAACGGATGAATTCCGCGCCCTGGTTGACGGCGATTTGTTTTTCGCCGCTCACCAACAAATTGCCGTTGGGCAGCACTTCGATCACCGTCACCGTGATGGTGCCGGTGAAATCGTTGTTGCTGGCGGCATCGCCTTTGCCGGAGAATTTTTGCGAACCGCTGGCCTCCAGCGTGGCTTCCTGAAAACTTTTGCCGGGCAAACCCTTGACAACCGGCACCGACAAATTCGCGCTGCCCGCTTTTTCCGCGCTGCTGCTGGATTTTTTGCTGGCGGCGGTTTTCTCGCTGATGCTGATGACCAAAGTATCGCCGACATGGCGCGCGCGACGGTCTTCGAACAGCGGACGGTAGCGGCCGCTCGCCTGAAAAATTGCACCGTTGGCCGCCGTGCTCTCGGCAACCTTCGCCGCCGCGGGTCGCGCCGTCATCGGTTGATGCACCATCGCCGGCGGCGCGGCGCAACCCATCAGAAGACAGAGGACAGAGGACAGAAGACAGACACAAGGTTTCATTTTGATCTCAAAAAAACTAGCCACGGATTGACACGGATGAACACGGATTAAGTCAAAAACATTTGCATTTGTCTGAGTTTTATCCGTGTTAATCCGTGTCCATCCGTGGCTAAAATAACCCTCAAAGTTGCGACAGCCGCTGCAACATCTGGTCCGACGTTTGTATCGCTTTGGAGTTAATTTCGTAAGCGCGCTGCGTCTGGATCATATTGACCAGTTCCTCCACCACGTTGACGTTGGAGGTCTCGGTATAGCCCTGCACCAGCATACCCGCGCCGTTGCTGCCGGGCGCATTGCTGCCGGGCGAGCCGCTGGCGGCGGTTTCCAGATAAAGGTTTTCGCCGCGCGAAAGCAGCCCGGCGGGGTTGACGAAATTTGCCAGTTGCAACGCGCCGACTTGCGTCGCGGTGGCCACGCCCGCTTGCGTCACCGACACCACGCCGTCGCGCGCGATGGTGACGCTTTGCGCGTTGGCGGGGATGGTGATCGCGGGTTGCACCGCGTAGCCGCTGGAGGTGACGAGCTGCCCTTGCGCGTCAGTTTGGAATGAACCATCGCGGGTATAAGCGGTGCTGCCATCCGGCAGTAACACCTGAAAAAAACCGCTGCCCTGTATCGCCACGTCGAGGCTGTTGCCGGTCTGCGCCAAGTTGCCCTGCGTGAAAATCCGCTCGGTGGCGACCGGCCTCGTGCCGGTGCCAATTTGCAGGCCGGAGGGCAATTCGGTTTGCTGCGACGACGGCGCGCCAGGCTGGCGCAAAGTTTGGTAGAGCAAATCCTCGAACACCGCGCGCGAGCGTTTGAAGCCATTGGTGCTGACGTTTGCCAGATTGTTGGCGATCACGTCCATTTGCGTCTGCTGCGCGTCGAGGCCGGTTTTGGAAATCCAGAGAGAACGTATCATGGTGGCTCCTTTTTTTGAAAAGCGTGATCGGTGAATAGTGATCGGTGATTGGTGAATGACGGGGCGAGCAGGTGGTTTTATTCACTGATCACTGATCACTGATCACCATTCACGTTTCACACCTTCAACAACTCGCTCGCGCGGCGCGCGTTGTCTTCGGCGGTCTGCAACAGTTTCATTTGCGTTTCGAACTGGCGCGCCAGCGCGATCATGTTGACCATTTCTTCCACCAGGTTGACGTTGCTGCCTTCGAGCGCGCCGGAAAGCAGCGCGACTTTGTTATCGACCTCCGCCTCGCTGCCGTCGCGCAACCGGAACAGCCCGTCGTCGCCGCGCACCATCTGGCTCTCCGACGGGTTCACCAGCTTGATGCGCCCCGCCGCAGAGATCGCCTTTTGTCCTTCTTTGGCAATCGCCACCGTGCCGTCGCGGGCGATGCTCACCCTGCCGTCGGGCGGAATCGCAATCGTGCCGCCGTCTCCCAAGACGTTAACTCCGCTGCGCGTTTGCAACTGGCCGTTGACGCTGATCTGCAAGCTGCCGTTACGGGTGTAAGCCTCGCTGCCGTCTTCAAGTTGCACCGCGATAAACCCTTGCCCTTCGATGGCGACATCGAGGTCGCGCCCGGTCTGCTGGATCGCGCCCGGCGTGAAATCCGAGCCTGCGGTGGCATCCACCACGAAAGCCCGCGTCGCTAAACTCGTACCAGCGCCTGAACCGTCCGCCGCGACAATAGGCACGGCGCGAAAGGCGTTGAGTTGCGCGCGATAACCGTGCGTCGTCGCGTTGGCCAGATTGTGCGAAACCGTGGCCTGCTGGTTCAGCGTGTGGTTCGCGCCGCTCATGGCGGTGTAAATGAGCCTGTCCATGGTTGTTCCAAGTTAGAAAAATTAGCCACGGATTAACACGGATTAACACGGATATGCATTGTGGTATTCACGGATATCAATGGATTGATTTTGACTTTTGTTTTATCCGTGTTAATCCGTGAATATCCGTGTTAATCCGTGGCTAAAATCTTGCCGCTACTTCAAATCCACCGCTACTTCAAATTCACCAGCGTCTGCAACACCGCGTCCTGCGTTTTGATGCTCTGCGCGTTGGCTTGATAGACGCGCTGCGCGGTAATCATGTTGACCAGTTCGGCGGTCAGATCGACGTTGGCATCTTCGGTCGCGCCGGATTGCAGCGCGCCCAAACTGCCCGTGCCGGGCGCACCCACCAGCGGTGCGCCGGAATCGGGCGACTCCGCCCAGGCCGTATTGCCGAGCGGTTGCAGCGCGCTCGGGTTGGAAAAATTGGCCAGCACCACTTGACCCAGGGTGTTGGATTGGCCGTTGGAATAACGCCCCTGGATCACGCCGTCTTTGCCGATGGCGAAGCCCGACAAACGACCCGACGCGTAACCGTCCTGGCTCAGCGCGTTCACGCCGAAGCCGCTGCCGAATTGCGTGGTGCCGCTAAAATTGAGGTTGAACGCCAGCGGGTTCGCCCCCGTGGTCACCGCGCTGCTGAGCGCGAACGGCAGCGCGGTGAGCGCGGTATCGATGGTGCCGTCGGGCTGGAAATTCAACGTGCCGCTGCTGCCCGCGCCGATTTGCACGCCGTCGTTGGCGGTGAAAACTTCCCAAGTATTGGCAGCGGTTTTGACGAAATAGCTCGATAGCGTGTGCGCGTTACCCAAGCTGTCGAACACCGACACCGAGGTGGAACTGCTGTAGGTGGATGGGTCGGCCAGATTGAACCCCGCCGCCGCCAAGATGCCCGCGCGCGAATCGAGGTTGACCAGCGCGTTGACGTTGCTAGATGCGCGCGGCAACAGATCGCTGCTGGAAATCTGCAACTCCACCGGCGCGGCCGTTATCAGCGCGCCGCTAGCGTCCGCCTGGTAGCCCGTGAGCCGCTGGCCGCTGGCGTTGACGACAAAACCGGTTTTATCCAAGTGAAACTGGCCGTTGCGCGAATACACCACGCTGCCGTTATCGCTCATGCGAAAAAATCCGCTGCCGTTGACGGCCACATCGAGCGGGTTATTCGAGACCGAAATGTTGCCTTGAGTGAACTGCTGCGCCACCGCCGCCACCTGTGTGCCGATGCCGATCTGCACCCCGCCGCCGCCGAGCAGCGAGCTCGCAAACACGTCTGCGAACTGCGCCTGCGATTGCTTGAAGCCGACGGTGGCGGCGTTGGAAACGTTGTTACCGATCACGTCGAGATTTTTGGACGCTGCGGCGAGGCCGCTTAAACCTTGTTGGAAACTCATGTTTTTCTCCTTATGTAACCCACGTAGGCCGGGTTTTAACCCGACATTGCCGATACAAGTCGGGATAAATCCCGACCTACCTAAATAATTTGCCGGATGTCGTTGATGCCGACGCTGCCACGGTTGCCCAGATTCACCACTACGCCCTGGCGGTTGTTGGCAACGCTTTCGATGCGCGCGAACGACAAGGTGCTCGCATCCATTTTCGCGCCGCCCGCCACCGCTTCCACCGAAAACAGATAGGTGCCATCCGCTGCGGTGCCGCCCTGATTGTTGGCACCGTCCCACTGCAACGCCACCACCCCGGCGGCTTGCGCGCCCAGTTTCTCGCTGTGCACCACGTTGCCGAACAAGTCGCGCACCGTCACGGTGACAACATCAGCGGCTTGCGGTAACTCCACGCCGAACGCCGCCGCGCCGTTTTGCAAGCTGAGCGCGTTGCCGGGCGAGAGCACGCCGCGACCGATGAGGCTGGCGGCTTGCAAGGTTTGGCTGGCACTGAGATTACTCGCCACGCCCTGCAAGGTGGTGTTGAGCTTGTCGAGGCCGCTGACGGTGTTGATTTGCGCCAACTGCGTGGTCACCTGCGCGTTGTCGAGCGGATTGAGCGGATCCTGGTTTTTCATTTGCGTCACCAGCAGTTTCAGAAAACGGTCCTGGGTTTCCTGGCTGCTTTGCGCGACGGATTTCGGCGCGGCGGCCGATGCGCTGAAGGTCGATGCAATGTCTGCGACTGCACTCATGGTTTAACTCCTTTGGTTGACAAATACTTTCCATCCTTTATCCCCCACCCTCCACAGGCTGCTCACGATCTGCGCACAACCTTTCCCTCTTTGCAAAAGGGGGAACATGGGGGATTTTGCGGGGGTCAATCCTATCTCGTCACTATTTTTAATCCCCCTCAATCCCCCTTTTTCAAAGGGGGAGGCAATTTTTCCTGCCCCCGCAGCCTCTTCACCCTTCACCCTTCACCCTTCACCCTTCACCCTTCACCCTTCACCCTTCACCCTTCACCCTTCACCCTTCTCATTGATCCCCCTACTGCCCCAGCGTGAGGGTTTTCAGCAACAGCGTTTTGGCGGTGTTCATCATGTCCACGTTGTTCTGGTACGAACGCGACGCGGAGATCATGTTGACCATTTCTTCGACCACGTTGACGTTGGGCATGGTCACGTAGCCTTCCGCATCGGCCAACGGGTGCTGCGGTTCGTACAGCCGTTTCATCGGCGCGGGGTCTTCGACCACGCCCGCGACTTTGACTCCGCTGACTCCGCTGGCCGCTCCCCCGCCCAGCGGCACGGTGCCGAACACGACTTGGCGCGCGCGGTAAGGTTTGCCGTCCGCGCCGGTGGCGCTGTCGGCATTCGCCAGATTGCTGGCGACAACATTCAACCGCTGCGATTGCGCGGTCATGGCCGAACTGGCGACACCGAACACGTTAAATAAAGACATGGTTTATCCTTGTATGGCCGCAAGCAAGGACTTCAGCTTGCTGTTGATAAAACTGATATCCGCCTCGTAGTGGATCGCGTTGTCGGCGAACGCGGCGCGCTCGACATCCATGTCCACGCTGTTGCCATCCGCGCTTAACTGCGCGGGCACACGATATTGCGCTGCTGCCGGCACGCTTGAACCCGCCGCAGCGGCATCCATTGCCGTCTTCAACGCGCTATCGAAGGGAATATCCCTCGCCTTGTAATTGGGCGTATCTGCATTGGCGATGTTGGAAGCCAATATTTCCTGCCGCTGCGCCCGCAACCCCAGCGCGGTCTGATGAAAGCGCAAATAATCATCGAGTGTGTTCGCCATAAAAAACCTCTCAAGAATGCTGTTTCGTTGCCGTTAACCTCATCAATGTGGGGTCATCCTACGCGGCATTCTTTGCGCGCTATCCGATAAGCACGGGGCAAAACCTGTGCCATTTTGATTTTGCGCGCAATGCTTTGGCAGGCCGAGTTGTGTCCGACAACTCGCTGCCATCAACTCGCGCCGTTGTCGGGCAAAGCCCGACCTACAAAGGCGACTCGCTGCGTTTGGTTTTGTAGGTCGGGCTGTGCCCGACAGCGCGCCGAGTTTGGTGTGCGTGGCGCGCACACATTCTCATTTCCTCTTTGCGCAGGCCATGCGCCGATTAAGCGCTGAAAAACGGTTTACCTTGCCGCCTGAATATCCGCAGTTGCGGCTACGATAAGCTGTCAAATATTTTTACCGGAGCCGAATGATGATTGCGCGTTTCGTTTTATTATTGCTGGCCTGTGCCGCGATCCCTTATGCCGCCGCCAACTCGTCCACCATTAACGTCGCCGCGCCGTCGGCCAAGCAATTCAACGCGCTGATCGAAAAAACCGTCGCCGACTTTGTGCGCGCTGAAACCGCCGCCTTGCCGGGAGAAACCACGGTGACCATCAGCCCGCTCGACGCGTCGTCCAATCTGGCCGCCTGTCCGGCACCGCAAGCCTTTCTGCCGCCCGGCGGTCGCCTGTGGGGCAACGCGGTGGTGGGCGTGCGCTGCTTTGATAAAAATGCTTGGACAATTTATGTGCAGGTGCAAGTCAAAGTGATGACAGACGTGGTCATCAGCGCGCGCCCGCTGTCAAAAAACCAGCGTTTAACGTTGGAAGATCTGAGCGTGCAAAAAATGGATATGGCGCAACTCCCTGCAGGCAGCATCACCGATGCGGCGCAAGCTGTCGGCAAGACCGTGCAGCACGCTTTGAGCGCGAAGCAACCGTTGCGGCTGGAATGGCTGCGCTCGCCGCTGTTAATCCAGCAAGGGCAGAATGTCGAACTGTTTACCAGCGGCACCGGATTTAGAGTGAGCATGGAAGGCCAAGCGCTGAGCCACGCCGCAGAAGGGCAGGTGGTCGCGGTGCGCACCGCAGCCGGCAGGACAATCAACGGCGTGGCGAGAAGCGCGACGGCAGTGGAAGTGATGCCGTAGGTGCGTAGGTCGGGCTTCAGCCCGACAGCGGCGCGAGATTTTCGTAGGTCGGGCTTTAGCCCGACAGTGGCGCGAGTTAATGCCAGCGCGTTGTCGGGCTGAAGCCCGACCTACGGATGTGTGCGTTGCGCTGTCGGGCTGTCCGCAGGATACCGGGCTTCGCCCATAAAGCCCGACCTACGAAAATCGGCTACAGTTTCCCGGAACGCCGCCGTTAACAAAAAATTCGGAAATCGGTTAAAGTCTCCGCTCAAGCTGCCGATAACCAGTCATCAAAAGGAAACCATCATGAAAATCGACCCCAGCATTAAAACCGCTGCCATCACCGCGATCAACGATGCGGCCGGGCGTGCTGCCAGCAACAACTTGGGCAGCGCGGAACAAGCGAAAAACACGGCGTCATTAACGTTGAGCAAACTGGCGAGCGCGTTGCAAACCCCTGTCGGCAACTCGCGCACAGAACCCCCTGTCGATGCCAAAAAAGTGGCCGCCCTCAAGCAGGCCATCAGCAGCGGCGAGTTTCAAGTGAACGCGGAAAAAATAGCCGCGCGCATGATAGAAGCCGCGCAAGAAACTGTGCAGGCTGAAGCCGCACGCAACCGCAAGAGCCAATAGCGTGGGATCATTTTCCAAACGCAATCTGGCCGAGGACGATGCCGAGATCGTCGCCGAGATCGTGGCGGAACGCGATGTCGCCAGAAGCTTTCTCGATTTGCTGCAATGCGAACAAGCCGCGCTGGCCGCCGGCGATGTGGCACAAGTCGGCGCGCTGGCGCAAAAAAAATCCGGCATGGTGACGCGGCTGGGAGAACTCGCCGAGTGTCGGCGAGATTATTTGCTGTCGCTGGGTTTCACGCCGGATCATCACGGCATGGAGGCGTTGCTGAACACGCATCCCCAAGCGGCAAATATATGGCACGAATTGCTGGGGCTGGCGCGCATCGCACAACAAATCAATCTCACCAACGGCGCGATCATCGACGCGCGCCTGAACCACCATCGCGCCGCCCTCGCCGCATTGCAATCGGCGGCGGGTGGCGCCAGCATCTATGATGCCAGCGGCCTAACCCGCCCGCGCATTGGCGGGCAATCGTTGGGCGCGGCGTAGGGGCGCGATTTTCCACAGGATTCCACAGGATTCCACAAAATTTCACAGAATACCGGACTGTGCCCATAACCGGGCTTCGCCCATAATCGCGCCCAAATTTTTTGTAGGGGCGGGTTCCTAACCCGTCCGATGCGCGAAAGGCGGGTTAGGAACCCGCCCCTACCTTACAACCGCCCAAATTCCTCCACCTCGGTAATCCAATACACCCCCCGCCCCGTCACGCCGCAATCGCTGGCGCGCAGCGCATCGAGCACTTCTGCGACCGCAGCGTTTTCCAGCATCACCTGCACGCGGATACGCGATACGTAGCCGACCACTTGATCGCGCGCGGCCAACAACCTGTCGTGGTTATTCTGCGCGCCGTGCCCCTCGACCTGCGTGATCGTAAACCCCTGCACTTGCGGCATACCGCGCAGCACATCGGCGAGCGCTTGCTGGATGTTGGCATGCACGATCAAGGTAAGATTTTTCATAATGACTCCTTCAATTTTTTCTCGCCACGGGTTTCCAGCCAGTCATAAAGCATCGGCAACAGCACCAGCGTCAGCAGCGTTGACGTGAGCAGCCCGCCGATCACCACCACCGCCAAGGGTTTTTGCAATTCAGAACCGGGGCCGCTGGCCGCGAGCAAGGGCACCAGCCCCAAACTGGCGATCAACGCGGTCATCAGCACCGGGCGCAAACGCCGCGCCGCGCCGCGCCTTGCTCGACGGCCTCGCGCACGCTGCGCCCGGCCGCATTCTGGTGAACTCGGCATGAGCTTCAAGTTTTGAGGCAGATCAACTTCGCTGCTGATCCCATTCCAGCCGCATTTTAAACAGAACCGTTTGCCCGATCCTCATAGGCCAACAGCCGCAAGGCATTGACCACGACAATTACAGTCGAACCCTCGTGTATCAATACCGCCATACCAATCCCTGCCCAACCAAACAGCGTCGCGGGAATCAATACCACCACCACGCCCAGCGACACCCACAGGTTCTGGTGAATGATACGTCTCGAGACGCGGCTCAAGGCCACCGCAAAAGGCAGTTTGGTAAGATCGTCGGCCATTAGTGCCACGTCAGCAGTTTCCAGTGCCACGTCCGTACCCGCGCCGCCCATGGCGATGCCGACCGTGGCGCGCGCCATGGCCGGGGCATCGTTGACACCGTCGCCGACCATGGCCACCTGGCCGTAGCGTTGCCCCAGTTCTTCCATCGCCTTAACTTTATCTTCCGGCAACAGGCCCGCTTTCACTTCGTCGATGCCAACCGCGTCGGCGACGGCGCGACCCACGCGCTCGTTGTCGCCGGTGAGCATGATGGTCTTGCGGATGCCGATCTGGTGCAGTCGTTCCAGTACCTGTTTGACGGATTCACGCGGCGTATCGGCCAAAGCCACGACACCAAGAAACTGCGCGTCGGCCTGGATCAGCATGATGGTTTTGCCTTCGGCTTGGAGGCGCGCTGCCTGCTGCTGAATTTCTTCCGGGATGACTCCGCCTTCGAATAAACAGGCGTTGCCGATGGTTATTTTCTGCCCGTCAAATTCGGCGCGCAATCCTTTGCCGGTCACCGCTTCGACCTCTCCGGCCTCGCGCAAGGTCAATCCGCGCCGCTTCGCCTCCGCCATCACCGCCTGCGCCAGAGGGTGGGCACTGCGGCTTTCCACAGCGGCGGCAATGGTCAGCAGATTTTCCTCGCTGCCGCTGAGGGCAACGACATCGGTCACTTTGGGCTTGCCGATAGTCAAGGTGCCAGTCTTGTCGAATGCGATGGCGGTGAGCACGCCGAGATTTTCCAGATGTGCGCCGCCCTTGATCAGCACGCCACCGCGCGCTGCACGCGCGATGCCGGACAGCACCGCCGACGGCGTGGCAATAGCGAGAGCGCAAGGCGAAGCCGCCACCAGCACCGCCATGGCGCGGTAAAAGGATTCGGCGAAGGGAAATCCGAACAGCGGCGGCAGCGCGATAAGCAGCCCTGCGCCTACCAGCACGCTCGGCACAAATATCTGCTCGAAGCGGTCGGTGAAACGCTGCGTGGGCGATTTCTGCGTCTGCGCCTCGGCCACCATCACCACCATACGCGCCAGTGTGCTCTCCTGAGCCAGCTTGGTGACTTCGACCACCAGCGCGCCCTCACCGTTGATGGTGCCGGCAAATACTTTGTCGCCTAGTTGTTTGTCCACCGGCATGGACTCGCCAGTCACCGGCGACTGGTCCACCGCCGAGTTGCCCGATGCCACCTGGCCATCGGCGGGGATGCGCTGGCCGGGCTTGACGATCACCCGGTCGCCGCGCTGCAAATCCTCGACGCGCACTTCGATCTCCAAGCCGTCGCGCTGCACCATGGCGGTCTTGGGCGCAAGCTCCGCCAGTGCCCCGATAGCTTTGCGCGCCCGATCCATGGCCATGTGTTCCAGCGCGTGTCCCAAGCTGAACAGGAAAAGCAGCAACGCGCCTTCTTCCCATGCGCCGAGTGCTGCCGCCCCGGCCGCCGCGACGATCATCAAGGTGTCGATATCGAAGCGGCGGCTCTTCACGCTCTGCCACGCATCGCGCAAAGTATAAAACCCGCCCGCCGCGTAGGCACCCAGTAATAACCCGATCGAGAGGAGACGCGGGGCATCGTCGCGTACCGCCAGCCAGCCCGCCAGCAACAGCAAGCCCGCAACCCCGCTCAAAATAAGCTCGCGATGCTCGGCGAACCATCCGGCTTCTGAGACAACGGGCAATTCCTGCTTAAGTTTTTCGGCCATGCGGCTGCTCCTTGTAGAACCAAATGATTACAGTGGGGTATGCGCCGCATTACTGTTGAGACTTGCCACCCTGGCCGCGCCAGCAAACGGTTTAAATCGCACGCAGCTCCCGCCGCGCGTGACGAATCACCGAGCTACCCGAACTTAACGCCAACCCTGCCAACACCAGCGCCACGGCAATATCCGGCCAGCCGTGCGCGGTGACCCACACCCCGGCGGCGGCGGCCATCACCGCCAAATTGCCGAGCGCGTCGTTGCGCGAACACAACCAAACCGAACGGGCTTGCGCGTCACCCTGACGATGGGCATACAGCAGCGCCGCCACGCCGACGTTGACCGCCAGTGCCAAGAGACTCACCCAGCCCATGATGAACGGTTCCGGCACGATGCCGGTCGACCATTGCCAGGCTGACTTGCCAAGCACGAACACGCCATAGCCCACCATCAACCAGCCTTTCCACAGCGCCGTGCGCGAACGCCACACCGGCGCTAGCCCCATCACGAACAGGGCAACGCTGTAGTTGCCGGCATCGCCCAGAAAGTCGACTGCGTCGGCCAGCAGCGACACCGACTGCGCCGCAAAACTGGCAACAATCTCGACACCAAACATCAACGCGTTCAATACCAACGCAATCCACAAGGCGCGCCGGTAAGCCGGATTGGGCGGCAGCGTGGCGCATACCGAATCGCAGCCGCTCATGATGGATGCCGCCTCATGCGACCCTGCGGGTAAAATGTCATTTCTCTCATCTCGTCAGCTTGCCACCCATATTCACGAATGCACATTCCCCCATCGGCAACATCCGGCAAGATCAGGGGCAAGTCCAGTTTAAGTTTTTCAGCCATGCTGCTGCTCCTTGGAGCCAATTTATTACAGCGGGGTATGTGCAGCGTTATTGTTGAGGTTTGCCGCACTGGGCGCAAAATTTGGTGCCCGCCGACAGCGCCGCGCCGCAGCCGGAACATTTACCAGCCAACAGGGAAGAGCCACATTGCTGGCAAAAGCGCGCTTCGTTTGCATTGGTGCTGCCGCACTTAAGACAGGGATTGACAGAATTTCCGCCCGCACCACCCTGTCCTGGATTTTGCGGATAGCCTTGATAACCGCCGTAGCCGCCATGCTTGGAATCTCCCTGATGACCATCTCGATAGCCGCCGTGGTGGCCTCCCATTCTGCCGCCCATTAAATTACCCAGAATCCGTTCAAAAAAACTCATGATTTTTCCTTTGCAGTTACCTAAAAGACAACAAAATTGCTTGCGCTAAACGCCGAAGGTTTCCTGCTCGGGATGACCCTGGTTGCCCTGATTTCGGCCAGGCCGCCCCTGGCGACCGCATGTCAGATTACAGTCGGCCAAACGCCTCCACCTCGGTAACCCAATACACCCCCCGCCCCGCCACGCCGCAATCGCTGGCGCGCAGCGCATCGAGCACTTCGGCAACCGCAACACTTTCCAGCATCACCTGCACACGGATGCGCGACGTGTAGCCGACCACCTGATCGCGCGCGGCCAACAAACTGTCGTGGTTGTTCTGTGCGCCGTGCCCCTCGACCTGCGTAATAGTAAATCCCTGCACCTGCGGCATAGCGCGCAGCACATCGGCGAGCGCTTGCTGGATGTTGGCATGAATGATCAGGGTGAGATTTTTCATAATGACTCCTTCAATTTTTTCTCGCCACGAGTTTCCAGCCAGTCATAAAGCATCGGCAACAACACCAGCGTCAGCAGCGTCGAAGTAAACAGCCCGCCGATCACCACCACCGCCAAGGGTTTTTGCAATTCCGAACCGGGGCCGCTGGCCGCGAGCAAGGGTACCAGCCCCAAACTGGCGATCAACGCGGTCATCAGCACCGGGCGCAAACGCCGCGCCGCGCCTTCCTCCACCGCCTCGCGTACGCTGCGCCCCGCCGCGCGCAACTGGTTAAAATAGCTCACCATGACGATGCCGTTGAGTACCGCCACCCCGAACAAAGTGATAAAGCCTACCGACGCGGGCACCGAAAGATACAACCCGGAAAGGTAGAGGCTCACCACGCCGCCGATGAGCGCGAACGGGATGTTGAGCAGGATCAGCCCGGCCTGCGCCAGCGAGCGAAAGGTGATAAACAGCATGAAAAAAATCAGCGCGATCGAGATCGGCACCACCAGGCTCAGGCGCTTGGCGGCGCGCTGTTCATTTTCAAACTGCCCGCCGTAAGTGATGTAATAACCCTGCGGCAAGGTCACTTTCTGTGCGATGGCGGCGCGCACCTCTTCGACGAATCCGACCATATCGCGGCCTTCGACGTTGGCCTGCACCACCACTTGCCGCCTGGCGGATTCGCGGTTAATCAGCACCGGCCCATCGACTTCCTTGATCTCGACCAACATCGACAGCGGCACTTTCGCGCCGCCGGGCGTATCCACCAGCAGCCTCATCAGATCGGCGGGGGTGGAGCGCGCGGTCGCCGGATAGCGCAACAGCAATGGGGTGCGGCGGTTGTTTTCGATAATTTCGCCAACCCGCTTACCGCCCACCGCAGTCTCGATCAGGCGGTTGATATCCTCGCTATGGATACCGTAGCGCGCGATCTCTTTGTGGCGGATGTCGATGCGCAAATAATTCTGCCCCGACAGCCGTCCGCGAAAAATATCGGTCGCGCCGGGGATGCTTTTGAGAACGGTTTCAATCTCCTTGGATTTTTCTTCCAGCATCACCAGATCATCGCCAAACAATTTGATCGCCATCGCCGCGCGCACCCCGGTGAGCATTTCCGAAATACGCATGTTGATGGGTTGGGTAAAGGCGATATCGAGCTCCCAACCCTTATCTTGCATGAGGCGATCCAGCTTATCGCGCAGCTGCTGTTGAAACTGTTCTAGGCTGATGCCCCATTCGTCGCGCGGTTTGGTCAAAATAAAATTGTCGGTCTGATAAAGCCCCATCGGGTCGAGGCGCAGCTCATCCGCGCCGGTGCGCGACACCACGCCAGTCACTTGCGGCAGTTCCATTATCGCTTGGTGTATCGGCGTATCCATTGCCAGCGAATGTTCCAACGACACGCTGGAAGGCTTTTCGATCACCACGGTGGGGGTGCCTTCATCCATCGTCGGCATAAATTCTCGCCCGATATGGGGAAACAGCCACGCCGCCCCCGCTAAAGCCAGCAACGCCAAACTCACCGCGATCCAACGCCGCCGCAGCACCCAGCGCATCACCGGCAAATACACGCGCTTGAGACGGGCCAGCAACCAACCATCTTCGTGCGCGCCCGCCTTCATCAAAAAACTCGCCATGACGGGAACGACCGTCAGCGACAGCAGCAACGATGCCAGCAACGCAAACGAAATAGTCACTGCCAGCGGCGTGAACAATTTCCCCTCCATGCCGGTGAGGCTGAGCAACGGCAGGAACACGATGGTGATAATCAGTATCCCGGAAATCACCGGCACCGCCACTTCTAGCGTGGCGCGATACACCAGATGCAAACGGCTCACCCCTTTGGGCGCAGAACCGAGTTGCGTGTGGATGTTTTCCACCACCACCACCGCCGCGTCCACCAGGATGCCGATGGCAATCGCCAGCCCGCCCAGCGACATGAGATTGGCGGAAATGCCGAACACGCGCATCAGCATAAACGTCGCCAACACCGACAACGGCAGGAACAACGCCACCGTCAACGCCGCGCGCAAATTGCCGAGCAGCGCCAGCAGCACCAGCAACACCAGCACCACCGCCTCTCCCAGCGCTATTTCCACCGTGCCGATGGCCGTGTTGATCAGCTCGCTGCGATCATAAAACGGAATCACCGTTACGCCCTTGGGCAAGGTCGGCGCAAGTTCGGCAAATGCGCGTTTCACCCCTTCGACGGTGCTGCGGCTGTTCGCGTCGCGGCGCAGCAGCACGATGCCGGTGACGACCTCGCCCTGCGCATTCGCGGTGACCGCGCCGTAGCGGGTAAGGCTGCCGAGGCGCACTGCGGCCACGTCCTTGACGCGCAGCGGCACACCGCCGCGCGTGACCACCGTCACGTCGCCGATGTCCTCCGCGTCTTTCAATTGCCCGACGGTGCGCACCAGCAACATTTCATCGCCGCGGTTAACGCGGTCGCCCCCCGCATTACGATTATTTTGCGCCAGTGCCTGCTCGATGTTATCCAGCGTGATGCCTTGCGCCGCCAGCCGTTTGGGGTCGGGCACGACTTCAAACGCGCGCACTTCCCCGCCGAGCGAATTGACATCCGCCGCGCCCTCAACGGTGCGCAGCCGCGGGCGGATTATCCAATCCTGCATGCTGCGCAACTCTTGGTTGCTATAGCCCGCGCCCACCACGCGATACATGAAAATTTCGCCCAGCGGCGTGGTGATCGGTGCCAGCCCGCCTTCGCTGCCCGGCGGCAGGGACGGCCACACCTGGTTGAGGCGCTCCGCCACCTGGCTGCGCGCCCAATAAATATCGGTGCCGTCTTCAAAGTCGATAATGACGCTGGAAAGCCCGTATTTGGTGGTCGAACGCAACACCGTCTGGCGCGGCAAGCCCTGCATTTCCATCTCTATCGGAAAGCTGATGCGCGCTTCGACTTCTTCTGGCGACATGCCGGGGGCCTTCACCACAATCATCACTTGCGGGCTGGAAATGTTGGGGAAGACATCGATGGGCAAGGTGCGAAACGCCCACAGGCCACCCGCCACCACACCCCCCGCGAGCAGCAGCAGCATCAAGCGTTGGATCAAACAAAACCGTATCAATGCTGCAATCATTTCGTCACCTCTCTGGTGACGTTCCCCGATTCGCGACAGCGAATCGGGTCTGTTTTCACCCTCTCCCCGCCGGGGAGAGGGCCGGGGTGAGGGGGAGCCTCGTGTGCATTCTGCCCTTCATCAGTCGAACATTGCCCGGTGGCAAGCTCCGCAAGCAGCGACTGCCCGGCGGCGTAGCGCAACTCGGCAGCGGCGAACTGGCTGTCTCTGAGCAACTCCAGATAGCGCTGCTCGGCCTCGTAATAGGTGTTGATCGCATCGACCAGCGCCAGCAAATTCGCTTCGCCCGCAGCAAAGCCACGGCGCGTCAATTCCAATAATTGCCGCGCCGGTTCGATCAAATTTGTGCGCAGCCGCTCGGCCTGTTTGACCAGACCCGCCAGTCCGATATAGCTCGAACGCAATTGCGCGAGCGCGTCGCGCTGTTTGAGGTCCTGCTCGGCCTGCACCCGCAAGGCCTCGGCGCGACTTTTGGCGACCGGGCTGTCATTCTTGTGCCACAGCGGAATCTGCACGCTCACGCCGATGCCGGTGACATCGCGCCGCGCGCCGCCGACAAAATCGCGTTCCCGGAAAAAATTCAGCGCTGGGTCGTTCATGCGTTGCGTTTGCGCCACCTCGATTTCGGCGCGCGCGGCGGCCAGTTGTTCTCGTGCCGCCAGCAGCGCGGGGTGCGCGTCGAGACTACGCTCCAGATCGGCGGGCGTAGCCGCGGCAAGCGCGGCAGCAGGTGCCGCCAGATCGAGCGGCACCACCGCCACCGGCGCGTTCACCGGCAACGCCAAGCGCGAGCGAAAATCCGCGAGCACTAACTGTTCATCTTTTTCCGCCAGGCGCACGGCTTGTTCCGACTCCTCGCGCAACAGCCCCAATCGCGCGCGTTCGAGCGGCGCGAGATAACGCACCAGGGGATCGCGCCGTTTTCCGGCGGCGGGCTGCAAATAACTTTTAGCCCTATCCAAGCGGCTCTGCGCCAGTGCCACCCTGGCGCGGGCAAATTGCGCCGCATGAAATAACCGCGCCGCGTCCTGCTCCAGCACCAGCCGCCGCGCGCGGCTTTCCTGTTGCGCCCCCTTGAGGCTGGCGCTCGCTGCCGCGTGCTGCGGATTGCGCTGATAGAGCAGCCGCCACGGGATGGGCTGGCTGACCGCAAACTGCGTAAAGTCCGCGCCGCCGCGACCGTCCTCCAGCCCCAGTTTATTGTCGGCACGCAAATCAATACTGGGATTGGGCATCGCGCCGGCTTGAGTCACCGCACTTTCGCGCACCGCAATTTCGGCGGTCGCCGCACGCATCTGCGGCGCGGCTTCGACGGCGCGGCGCACACTGGCCGCGAGCGTCCACGCCGGGGCTGGCGGGACTGCGACCGGCATCTCGGCAGCACTGGCACTATTGGTTAAAACGTATAAAAGCATTAACAGCACAACACAAAACCCGAGCATGAACAGTCTCATTTTTTTTATCAACATGAAGAATCTCCTCTTCGCGCTCAAATAGGCAACACGAGGCGGCGCGGCGCGGCGCGATGCGCGCGAACAAATGACAATCACGCAACAGCACCTGCTGCGTAACGATAGGGGTATAACGAGGAGAATTAACGCGGCGGCGCGCGCAGGGGTGGGGTGAAGTAATCGCCGCAGGACAGCCTGGATAAGAGCGTCCTGATGTAAACAAAACCGTCCAGCACAAACGGCAGAAACAGAACTGACAAGAGAAATGAAAACAACACGCCGAATGCGGCAGCGGCGAAATGCTTGAGCAGACTCAACAGCGAAGCATGCCCGCCAGCGGCGATATCATCCGCGCCCGACCCGCCATTTGCCGGATGGTCGCCGTGCGCGCTTTCGACATGCGCTTGAGCCAGCACGACCGTGTAGGCTTTATGGAGACTGGCCTCCAGCACATGCAGATACAGGTGCAACGCCGACGCGAGCAGCAAGGCAAAAATCAACCCCCGCGCCAGCGCGCGGCGGAGATTTGCGGAGAAGATGAATTTTTGTGCGAGACCAAACATGCGAACCAGTATAAGCGATTCGAGCGGTGCGCGCAAATGCAGGTGCGGAAAGTGCAGGTGCGGAAAGGTTCGCGCGTCCTACCTGGAGCGCGGGCGGGCATCTTGCCCGCAGAAATTACGCTACGTTTGCGGGCAAGATGCCCGCGCTCCAGCCTAAAACCGCACGCTGACACCCGCGCCGACAAACAATCTGGGCGGCGTGGTGCCGCTGCTTTTGCCGCCCAGCGTAAAATCAAGTTGCGTGTCTCGCGTCAGCAGATAGGTCACACCGGCATCGACGGTGGACGCGCTGCCGCCGTTTTTGGATTCCGCCGCTTGCACCTCGCCGTCCAGCGACACCGCCCATTTGTCGCTCACTTTATATTCGAGGGTAGCGGCGAACACCGCCGACGAATAGGTTAGTCCGGCATCATCCTCGGCGCGCGCATAGCCGATGTTCGGGTTCAGCGACCATCGCGGTGCCAGTGCCCAATCGGCCACCAGCCGCACGTCGCCGGTGGTGGCCTGGCTGCGAAAATTGCCGCTGCCGGAGCGCGGCGCAACCCGCACGATCAAGCCCATATCGGGGCGGTCGTCTTCCTGGAAGCGATATTTTGCCCCGATAGAAACGGGCGCATCGCCTTGCGATTTGGTCGTGATGCCGGTCGCATCCGTCACCCGCTCCCAAGCGCGCACGTCGCTCTCGACGCGCAACTCCCACTGTTCGTTGATACCCAGCCGCAGCAGGGTGGGGATAGACACCACCTGAGCTGTATCTCCCCCTAGCCTGAAAAATTCTTTTTGTAAACCGGTCTCGACCTGAAACCGCCCCGCACCCACCACCGCCGCGCCTTCCGCCAAGCCGGGACGATCCGCGCCGATAACATCATCATCGTCAGCCGCCGCCGCTAAGGGGCACACTGAGGGGAACATTGCAACCAGCAGCAGCAACCGGATAAAGTGAGTAGCTTTCATATTCCGCATCCTGTCAAAGTTAAAAATCAGTCGGCGGCGAATGGGGTGTTCTCACCTGCGGCTGAGCCCCGCTTCGCGCGCGCCCGTTTCTCTCTATCGGCAGAATTTTGGATGGCTTTAATTCGGCGGGGCATTGCGCCGAATGCCCGGAATCGCCATAATCCTCCGGCGCAATACGCTTACGCTACGGTGCCCCACCTTACTGGTTTAGACATGCAATCATTCGCCCATATACGACCGCGCAAGCTCACTGAAGCCTACGCAAAAACACTGCTGCCCGTTCCCCGTTTGCCTGACAGCCACAAAGGCGATTACGGTAGCGTGGGCATACTCGGCGGTGCGGATG
>Ga0209824_10000409_pt1 | contig 27429 bp, 23 predicted proteins | sample VDWuncwatermetaG_FD_184124 | JGI IMG/M metagenome (GOLD analysis project Ga0209824, IMG submission 184124) | Wastewater microbial communities from Netherlands to study Microbial Dark Matter (Phase II) - VDW unchlorinated drinking water (SPAdes)... ...
ATGATAATGTTTATGTCAAGAAAAAAATTTGACAAGAAAAATATTTTATGTTATACTTACGCCAACATTACCTGTAGAGACGCCCCATTGGGGCGTCTCTACAACACACCATAAATCATTTAATAACAGGGGGTTACACAAACAATGCCTATAAAAAAATCAGCATGGAAAGAAACGAGAAAAAGCAAGCTGCGCCACGAAAGAAATCTATCCGCCAAATCGGATTTAAAAACTTTTATACGCAAATTGGAAAATCTGATTTCGACGAAAAAAAAGGAAGAGGCGCTGGCGATTTATAAACTGGTTGCCTCAAAACTTGACAAGGCCGCTTCCAGAAACGTAATTCACAAAAACACCGCCTCAAGAAAAAAATCCCGCTTAATGAAACGCGTAAGCAAAATTAAGTAGTGCACAACTGCACTATTAACAATTCCAAAGACCTATGCGCCTGTACCGGCGTTGATTTTATTTCCTTATCAAGTTTAAGCAGAGTCTTAAAACCTTTTTCAAGTTCCCGCGCAGAAAAGTTGTTTACCTGGCGCAGGAAACTGCCTGATGCATAATACGGCACGCCGACAGCTTGAGCAGCTTTTGCCAAAGGCATTTTCGCAGCAGCCATCTTTTTTGCGCGCCAAATGCGGCGCAGATGCCAACCTATAAGCCCCATTATCTGCGATATTGTACGGGTATCCTTGTCCATCCCCTGTAAAATCCTCAAGGCGAGATCCGCATTTTTAGCTCCGACAGCGTCTACCAGCTGATAAGTGGTAACCTCTAGGCTTTTACCTATTATTTTTTCAACATCACTCTGCTTGACAACATCTCTTGTTCCGACAAATGTCGTCAATAGCTCTACAGCCAATTCAAGCTGCATAAGGTTATTGCCGGTGTTGTCAACCAAAAGCTGCAAACCTGACGGCTCTATCTGTTTATTGAACAGGCTAAACCTGTCGAAAATCCATTTGTTCAGCTTGGCCCCTTCAAGCAAATCAAAGTTCATGACCTTGCCGTGTTTTACAACCGCCTGGCGTATTACATCCGTTTCCGGCAGATTGTCGGCAATAAGGGCCAGGACAGTGCTTTGCGGCTTGGTTTCTATAAATAAGACAAGCGCTTCCTTTTCTTCCTTGCTTAACTTATTAATATCCTTTATTACAAATAACCTGTATTTTGACATAAACGGAGCTGTCTTGGCTGAATCTATCATTTCCTTGATACTCGCTTCCCCCGAACAAAATTCCTCGTAATTAATATTAGAGACAGCTTCGCCGCATGCCTTTACCTTTAATTTATAAAGCGTCTGGTTTTTTAGGAATTGTTCCTGGCCAAGGAATAGGTATACCATAAAATTTAGGGGATTACCAACGGTTAACTATGCGGCTTACGACTCTTCTGGCAAGGTCGGAAAGCAAGGTGTCTACTGCTGAATCTTCTGTTTTAGCCGAACTGCCCGTAAGAAAATACGACGTGTCGGCTGTCAGGTTCTTCTGCCCCATGATAATCTTTCCGGTCCTTGCATCTTTTAAGGCAAAATTAACCATTATGTTCAGCCTGTACTCCAGGATGTCGTTGGCGTCGGAATACCTTAACGGCTGCCTTAAAAAGTTTACTACCTCGCCCTGTAATATTAAATCCGCGGAATTTTTATCAACTACTTTAAAATTTCCGTCGTATATGATTTTATTAATAACGGCATCCGTAGCCTTTGTCTCTAAAAAAGGTTTATAGACGTTATATTTATGGCCCGTGGACGGTTCTTTTGTGATATCTATTTTATTTTTGAAAGTTTCTACAAAAATTTTATCTGATCCGGGCACTATCAACGACTTATTGGTGTACCCACATCCGCAAATGACAAATATCAAAATCCAAATGACAAATGAATATTTAAATGACAAATAATTCAATGATTTGGATTTGAATGATTGATTTGGATTTTTGATTTGGGATTTTGTCATTATTAAATCTTCCCCTTATTTTTTAATATCTCCAGCCTTTCCAGCGATTTTGCCGCCCAGGAAGTCCTCGGATATTCATCGAGGATCTGTTTGTAATAAAGCTGCGCGCTCCTGAACCTGCCTATTCTTTCATAAAACTTCGCTGTGCTAAATATGGATTCCGCTTTTTGCTCTTTCAGCTTGTCCAGTATTTTAACCGCCTCCTGCGACTTATCCCCTTCGGGGCTTGTCTGTATAAGCTCTTTAAATTCTTTTATGGATTCTTCGGTGTTTGCCTGGTCATATCCGGGTTTGGGGGCTGCCTTCATGTAACACTGACCGATTTGAAACTTTGCCTCTTCGGCTAATTTGCTCTGCGGGTACTCATCAAGCAGTTTTTGAAAGGCCTCTATGGCTTCCTTGTATTGCAGCTCTTTCATATAACTTAACCCCAAATAATACTGCGCGGAATCGGCGAATTTACCGTACACCGAGTTCTCGACGATTTTAGAAAATACCTCTATAGCCTTATCTACTGACGGCACTATCGCCATGCCTAAAATTTTTGATTTATAACCGCCGTAAAAAATCTTGCCGATATTGTATTGTTCGACAATGATCTGGTCCACTCTCTCGCTGTACGGATATGTTTCTATGACCTTCTGGTAAGCCTTAAATGCCTCATAGTAATTTTCCAGCTTCTGGTAACAAAGGCCCACAAAATACTGCGCCTCGGGCGCAAATTCGGATTTAGGGTATGACTTCAAAAGCCTTCTGAACTCATCCTGCGCCTTGCTGTAATTTGATTTGTTAAAAAATCCCATCGCAAACTCAAACTGCGCTTTTGGCGTGTCTTTCGGGGCGTTCTTAGGGTTCTCCCACTTTTTTGTCTGGGGCGTCCATATCCACAAGGCGCTGGCGGATTGTGTAAAAAGAAATAATACTACCGTAATAGTCGTCATTGCGAGGAGTCCCGCGAAGCGGGACGACGAAGCAATCTCCTTGCTCGGAGATTGCTTCGCCCCCTTCGGGGGCTCGCAATGACGAGTTTTTTCATTTCTCATAAAATTCTCCTCAATCAGCAGCCAGGTTTTTTAAAAACACGTCGACCACTGCGGGGTCAAACTGGCTGCCTGCGTTGCTTTTCAGTTCGTCAAAAGCCTTTTCTTTAGTCATCTTTAACCTGTAGGGCCTGTCAGAGGTCATTGCGTCAAATGCGTCAGCGCAGGTGAGTATGCGCGCGGCAAGCGGTATCTTATCGGCCTTAAGGCGGTCAGGATAACCTGTCCCGTCAAATTTTTCGTGATGATGCCTGACTATTGATATACCGGGCCGCAAAAACGACAAAGGCGATAAAACCGCCGCGCCTTCCGCCGGATGCCGCTCTATCTGAATTCTTTCATCTTCCGTAAGGTCATAAGGCTTATTAAGAATGGTGTCTGATACGGCGATCTTTCCTAAGTCATGCAGCAGGCCGCAATATTTTATCATCTGCACCTGCTGCGCAGGCAAATCCATAGTGCTTGCTATTACAAGCGCGTATTCGGTTACCCTTTCAGAATGCCCTTTTGTATAAGGGTCCTTTGCTTCCATTGCCAAGACTAGCGACCTTATCGTATTAAAATAATTAACATGCATATTATTATACAAATGATAATTCTGTATGGCCAGCGCTACCTGGCAGGCGAGTGCCGATGTGATTTTTTTGTGTTCTTTTGTGTAATGGCCTTTCTTGTCTGAATACAATGTCAAGTTCGCCAGAATCCGCCTGTTAAAAATCACAGGCTCGCACAACTTCGACAAGGTCTTAAAATTCTTGTCCTGAACGAATTCCCCGGTCGTGGCGTTGTCTATGGTCACAACCTTTGCAGCGTGGCTTTTGGTCACTATGCAGGCTATCTTCGCTATAAGAGAAAGCACCTCATGTATATTGAAATTTGATGTTATGACCTTGCCTATTTTATATGTAGCTGCCCAGCTGTGAGTATGCTTGTTGAAACTATCTTTTGAGTTATTTTTTCTGGCCATGGCTATATTACTATACCTCATATTGCCGCAAATTTCAAGCTTATTTATAATATACGTCCGCGCGAACTGCGCCTTCAGACATAGTTACGGTAATTGCTCCGTCGCTGCATGTTTTATATATTACGCAGCCCGCCTGGCGCAACACATCCTCTAGCGGCTGCGATACATCTCTTGAGATTGCGCTTATTAAAGCAATTCTAGGCGATACGGCCTTTATAAAGCTTGCGCCTGCTGGGCCCAACCTTGAACCGTGATGCGGTATTTTAATGCAATCTGACTTAATCAAAGTCTGGTACGCAAGCAATCTTTGCATTGTAAATTCCCTTATATCGCCGCAAAATAAGGCTGACCTGCCCTTATAGAAAATTTTCAGGACAAGCGAATTATTATTTTTTTCTGCCTCTATGCCCGAATAATGATTTTCAGGCGGGTTAAGCACTGTTATCTCTGTGTCTTTAAAACCCGCGATCTTATCCGAAAATTTGAGGTTGTCACAGGTAAAAACTTTTCTGACTTTAAAATCTTTTAAAACAGACTCCAGCCCTCCGATATGGTCATCATCGCCATGGGTTATAAATACGGCATCCAGGACAGATACCCTTTTGCTTCTTAAAAAAGGCCCTATCACATCCCTGCCCATATCCGTATCAGGGCCCTTGCCTCCGGTATCTATCAAGGCGCAGCCGCCTTCGGGAAATTCCAAGAATATCGCATCGCCGTGGCCTACATCCAGAACTGTAATTTGTAGTTTATTGTGTATATTTTGAGGGATACTTTGCCAGGTTAAAATATTTAAAAATACCAGAACCGCAATAATTATGTATTTTTTCGGAAAATCTTTTTTATACAGGCTTATGCCGAAGCAGGCCCCGGCGGCATAAAAACTCACTATCTCAAGCGCAGTCCACCTGTGCGTCCAGAAAAACCCTAACGGTATTTCAGAAAATATTTTAACTGCTTTTATTAAGATATCGATAAGAAATTGATCCACTGAGGCAAAAATAGGCGCAAAAAAAGGCATCAAAAAGCACGCGTTTAAAAACACCAGGCCTGCGGCTATTATTATAAACAAAAGAAAAACAGCCGGAATATTTGCCAGAATGCACACCGGCGATATTATATTAAAGTGATAAGCGATTATAGGAATAATGCCTATCCATGCGGCAAAGGAAACCGCCACGGAACGTAATAAATACTTTTTAAACCGGCCCTGGCCGGGTTTGAGGCCCAACAATTCTTCAAACTTTGGAGTGAACATGATTATCGATATTACGGTGCCGAAAGACAGCTGAAATCCGGCGTCAAATATCGACAGGGGGTTTCTTAAAAGCACAATCATACCTGCCAAGCCAAGACAGTTTAAGATATCTATCTTTCTTTTTGCCGCCTGCCCCATCAATACCGCAACAGCCATTATCGTTGCCCTGATAACCGGCGTATTTAAACCTGTCAATACGGCGTATGCGATCAGTAAAAAAGATGCCAAAGGGTGCACCAGATAACGCGGCAGATACAAAATATTAAGAATTAAAATAAATATGGACGCGATCAGGCCGACGTGCAGGCCGGCTATCACGAGTATATGCACAGTACCTGTCTTGACAAATCTGTCCTTTAAATTATTCTCTATGCCCGAACGATCCCCCAAAAGAACCCCTTTTAAGATATCGCCTTCAACGCCTGGCATATATTTTTCTATTAACGCCTTTAATTTTTTTCTGAATCTGAAAATTTCTCCTATAAAACCGTTCAATTTGTGTTTTTGCAAAACAGATATAAAATCCCCCTTCCCGGTTACGATAACGGAATATATGCCCTGCCTGGCAAGATAATCGGAATAATTGAAAGATCCGGGATTATGCAAACTTAACGGCCTTCTTAACTCGCCTTTTATTAAAACATAATCTCCATATTGAAGCTTCTCATCTCTGTCATCGAAGCTGACTACATTAATAAGGCCGCTGACAGAAATTCCGCTATTTGTAGGGGCGGGTTTCAAACCCGCCCCTACGCTATATAGTTCTACCGCCTTTGCCGTGAATGTTGTTTTTACCCTGCCATATTCCGCTAGACTAGAGACAGGACCCGTAGTAATAACAGCTCCCAGATATGCGCCCAAAGGCTCTTTAGGAGTAAAATTCTTTATGTGATTGCCCGGTAAAACATCTTCGAATAAAAAAGGGATACGGAACAAACTACATATCCATATCCCTGCACATAACACCAAAAACGCAAAAAATAAAGGCCGCTTTGACATTGAATTTTCTATGAATTTACTGGTTGAAAATTCATCCCGAGTCACCAGCTATAACGTTTAGTGACGAGGGATTAATCAACCGCCAAATAATCTTTTATCGCCTCATATTTTTTTTCGCCTATCCCCTTTACCTTTTTCAAATCATCTATCTCTAAAAATCTACCGTTACTATCCCTGTATTCAACTATCCGCTCCGCCAAACCCGGCCCTATCCCGGGAAGCCGGCTGAAATCTTCTTTTGTAGCGGCATTTATTTTCACGGTCTCGTTTTCCCTGATTATTTTTTTTATATCTATATTTTTATCAGCTGCTATATTTGCGGGCTCTATTTTCAGATACGGCCTATTGAATGCGGCTTTGCAATACTTAACCGCCAGGCCGAGAAAAAGCATAGCTATCAAAAAATATATAACTGATTTTTCCTGCCTTGTCATATATAGCCGTTCTTCTCGACTCGCTCCTCACTTCGTTCGTCGCTCGCTCGAATAATAAAAATACTTACTGTTCGAGCGAGGCGCCGAAGGCGCCGAGTCGAGAACCATTTTTACACAAATTGCTTAAATTTGATTATTCCTTTTGTATGTAACATATATTTAAGCATGGTTTTCAATATGCCGAGGCCGTAAACAACGCCCTGCCAGAACCTCACAGTCGAGGCCTCGGGAAAATATCTGGTCCTTATCGGAATCTCGTCTATTTTAAAACCTTTAAGCAAGGCCTGCACGATAATCTCGGTATCGAACACAAATCCGTCTGAATTATCATTAAACCTTATATCTTTCAGAAGTTTCGCGCTGTAAGCCCTGAAGCCCGAATGATATTCCGTCAGATACGTGTGCAGTATAACATTTTCAAAGGCTGTCAGAAGAATATTCGCGTTATGCTTCCATAACGGCATGCCGCCTACCAGGGCCCCGCCTTTCATCATCCTTGAGCCGAATACCGCATCGGCCTGCCCTTTTTTTATGGGCTCAATCAAGTGAGGTATCACAGTGGGGTCATACTGATAATCCGGATGCACCATCACGACTATGTCAGCGCCCAGCTCAAGCGCCTTTCCGTAACATGTCTTTTGATTGCCGCCATAACCCCTGTTCTTTTCATGGACAAACACCTTCAGCCCAAGCTGCCGGGCGGTTTCAACCGTATTATCTTTACTGGCATCATCTATAAGTATGATATCATCCACGCAATCTCTGGGTATATCGTCCAAAGTTATTTTCAGTGTCTTTGCGGCATTATAAGCCGGCAGCACCACAATTGTTTTCATCCCTGCCCTCCTTTATCCGGCAGGCGCCGGTGCGCTGTCCTGGAATCCGGCGCAAAATCCCCAAGCTTAGCGTATCCGGTTATAAGGCAATCTTTTATTAGCCTGAAATAACCTCCGGCGACGCAAATCAACGAAGAAGGCTTCAGCGCCTTGGAAATGCCTTTTTTCCTTCCGATAAGTTTGTACGGGACTTCGCTGAAAAGATAGCCGTTCTTTATCAACTTGACCAGGATATCGGTCTGAAAAAAGAATCCGCTTTCCCTGGATTTTAAATCTTTCAGGATTGACCTGCGGTAAAGCACTGTGCCATTGGCGTAATGCAGATTTATTGAAAATGTGAAATTAATGATAAAAATATAAACCGAGGATAATAAATTCCTCAATATATTTCTTGCCTGTTTATTATACACAAAAGGTATAACTATATCAACGTCTTCGAGTAATTTATAATACCTGAATATTTCACCAGGGTCGTTTTCATTGTCTCCTGGAAGCATGACAACGGCGTCCGACTTCGCCATGCCCGCGCCTTCCCAGAATGAGGCGCCTACGCCCTGCGGCTTATCGTGATCAATCAACCTGATTTCACAGCTGCCCGCTTGCGAAACCTTGCTTTTGACCAGATCCGATGTCGAGTCAGCGCTTCCGTCGTTAATTACTATAATCTCGCCCCGAAGATTGTATTTTCCGAAAGCCGTGACAACGCTGTCGATCGCAGGAATTATATTTTTTTCCTCGTTTAAAGCAGGCATTATTACGCTTATTTGTTTATCCTGATTCTGCATATTTTATGCTCCTACTTATTATATCCGGCAGATTTAAAAATTACAATAAATATATTACTGAAAATCATAGCTATTGCCAGAATAACCCCTGCGATAGATATATGCAGCCCTGCCAGGAAAACAGACTTCTCCAGAATAAATTCCACGCGGTGGCGGCCTGCGGCAACAGGCACTGCCCGAAGCGCTATATCAGCCCTTTCCACAACAACCGGTTTGCCATCAATCCTAGCGCGCCACCACGGGCTGTACGCGTCGCTTAATACCAGATAACCGTTAAAAACCGGCATAACGTCTATATCTATTTTATCCGAATCATACGAGGCCATTTTTACCTGCGAGGGGTTACTGCGGGATATCGCTAAATTTTTGCCGTAGATAAGGCCTGGTTTTATGCCTTTATATATGACCGCTGTTTCTTTGGGGTCAAATTCCGGCGCCTTCATTGCCGCGATTGCCTCTTTATCGTCTTTTACAAATATTACTTTCGCCGGGATAAAAGCGCGCGGTAATGCGTCACCGTTTTTGAAAATAACCGCCTCTTTGTCATAGACTATATCTTGGGGGGAAGGAAATCTTTTTCTATTTTTTGAGATGATATATTTAACGTTGAGAAGGCTTAAAAATTTATTCACCTTGCCCGAGGCATCAAATAATTTCAGGTCTTCTTCGTCGCCGATAAACCTGTCATCAGCCCGCTCTGTAAGAAAAGATTTTACAAATAACGCGTAATGCGGATATGCAAGCGCGTTCATCCACCTTATATCATCCAGGTCAAATGCGGAAGAATACGGCGGGTATAAAAACCGATCCGGCGAGAAAACCCGGCTGCGCTCATGCCGCATCTGGTGTTTTAAAAATTTTACGAAAGGCGCTTCAACGAAAGGATCATACCTCAATGTCCAGTACTGCGGCACATAAAAACAAAGTTCTGCCGCGACAAGCACCATTACGGCGGCCTTGGAAAATCCGTTAATTTTTCTGACAATAAAAAATAAGGCTGCCAGCATGCAGAATCCGATAAATATTTTTTCTGAATTCAAAACCGCCCAGGCGTTTTTTTGTAAAAACAGCTCTTCGAAACCTTTCAGCGCGAGAAAAACCACAATGCCTGCCAGACAAAAAAGCGCCCACGAAAATATTTTCAGGCTTACCTGTTTTCTGAATAAGGCCTCTGCCCCGAATGCGGCCAAAACAGCCATTGACAACGCCAGCTGCGGATGAATATACCGAACAAACATTATCCTGTTAAATACAGGCAGGCAGCCGACCCACTGCGCAGGCGCAATGCCGGCCAGCTTAAGGCAGGAAAAAACCGCCAGGCCGAAAAAAAACCAGCCCGCAGCAGGCATAGGCTTGCGCGCTATAACAGCTGATAAAGCCAGCGCCGTCACAAGAACTCCGTGCCAGCCAAACCATAAGTAATTAGGCGCGCTCGGTATCCAGCCGTTAAAAGGCACTATACCTGCCAGCGCCCATTTCCAGTCAATAAATTTTAAACCCATGCCTATAGGCCGCACATTCTGGCTTTCCGCCAGCAGCCTCAGGGCCGGCAATAAATTAACCGCGGCTATCGCAAAACCGATTGTCAAGGCAGCGCTGAAAAAAATAATTAATTTAAATAAATTTTTATCAGGCTTGCGCCCGGCGCCGGTTACAAAACGAAAAATAACATATAAAAGAATTGCGGCCAGCGCCAGTACGCTGGGGGCAGGATAACCTATCAGGAGCGTCTGGCCTAAAAACAAAGCTAATGCCCCTGCGTACGCGGGCCTGGGGTTTTCAAATAATTTTTCTGCCATGTATAATTCCCACGGCATCAGGGCATTTATCTCAAAAAATGTGAAGTTCTGGAACATTATATTAAAGCCGCTCAGCATAAAGGCTAACCCGCCTATCACGCTCGCCGCCAAGCCCAGTTTCAGCTCCCTTAAAAATAAAAACAGCCCGAAACCTGAAATGAAAAATAAAACAACGGAGTACAGGTCGGCAAAATACTGGCTCCCGGGCAATAAAAACAGTGCGCGCAACGGAGAAAACGCGGCAAGCTGAAGATTATGCATAAGGGGAAAACCGAGCATCTGGTTGGGATTCCAAAGAGGCAGCTTGCCCCTTAATAAATCGTTTACCATGCGCCTTTGTTCTGCCGGTATCTGCCATCCGCAGCCGCCAGGGTCTTTGCCGAAGGCCCAGTAAGCATCAGGTAAAATCCCGAATATCCAATGCTCTATAGGCGATGTAATGTGTGTTTTCCCGTAAGGCCCTGCAGGCATGACTCCGGGTTGCGCGGAAGCCGCCTGCATCGTATAGCCCATAAATAAAACACGCGCAAATACGACAAAAATGATTAAAACAAAAAAGGCCGCGGCTATGCGGTTGGATTTATTTATCATAAAATGCGGACCTAATCGACCCTGTAAACCGTGAATCGTTCCAGGTCCTGCCTGCTGAAATAATACGGCAGAAAACCGGGATTAAATAAAAGCATTATGTTCGTATAAAAAGAAAAATTTTCTCTCGCGTTCATGGTCCTTACAGGCAAAAACGCCTTGTAACGATAAACGCCCAATAATTCAAGCCGGTCATACAAAGGCTTGCATGGCCACTGATGTTCGGCTATAAGAGACGGCATTATCAGAATGTCGTTATTTTTAGGCGAATTATCAGAGTAGCCGAGCGCCTTACAGCCCAATTTTTCCATGTAATACTGAAAGCCCCAATGGCCGACAAACCATACCGAATTTTCAGGCAACTTATACTTTTTTACGCTGCGGTACGCGAAGTCCCTGTAGGCATTCGCGTATTTAAAATCCGCGTAAGAAATGACAAGGCCTGATAAAAACGTAAACACAAGCGCGCAGGATAAATAAATTTTCGCGTAGCGGCCTAAAAAATCCTCTGTCATAACAACAAACAGCATTATCAAAGGCGGTAAAAGCAGCAGTATATGTTTTACAGCGGCGAAATAAATGCTGGAGGTAAATAATACGATAAAACCTATCCATCCCAAAAGAAACACGCTGTCTCTGTTTTTCCTTCCTGGGCCTTCCCTGATACACCTGTCTATTGCCGCAAAAAAGAAAAACAAAGAGGCCGACATGAATATGCTTATAAGAAAAACCTGCGGCAGAGACGCCCGATACTTCATGGCTGCGATGACCGCAAAATAAATGCCTGCCGCCAGCAGGATAAAAAAGGCCTTCCTATATTCTCTTCTTAAAAACCCCGCTATTAGAAATGCAAAAAACACGGTGGTTGAACCTATATATACAAGGAGCGCCTCTGTTTTACAAAATATATCTTCTAAAGTCAGGGTAACCAGCTGAAAACCGCTGGCAGCAAGAAAATGCAACTTTGCGTAAAATACAATATTATGCAGGCACCACGCTGCAAATACCAGGCCTCCGGCTGCAAATGGCATCAACGCTGATACCTTAATTTTCCCGGGCCTAAGAAACAAATACATCAGAGCTATAAAAAATACCGTTAAGCCGCTGTAACGGCACAGGCCTGCCAGCGCCATAAAGATGCCTGATAAAACAAGCAGGCCCTTCCTCTCTTTATCTACGCCATAAATGAAAGAGGTTATCCCTGCCAGATAAAAAGCCAAGAGCGCTATATCAGGCATAATTGTGTGCGACATTACCATGAAGGCCGGCGTAGAAATTAAAAGCAGGCTGGATATAAGAGTATTTTTCGTAAACCGCCTTGCCAAAAAATACATGAAAATCGCGGACAACAGCACGAATATAAAATAAGCCGAGTGCAAGATTATCTCGGATTCGCCGAATAGTTTTATAACCAGAGCGGAATAGTACGGGCATAACGGAGGGTTTGCCAGTATGTCAAAGGCGCGCTCTTGGGTGCCGCGCCAGTTTATATCAAAAGAATACGGCCTTAACGGGTCCTTTAGTACCTGTTTCGTTATGTACAGAAAATTGGTATCGTCTATATGGAACGCCTGGTTGACAAAAGGCAGGCTGAAGGCAGCCGCCACAAGTACAAGTATAAAGATATCCCTTAAAATATTATTTTTTGCCATTTACAGGCCTTTTATAAAATTCGATCTTCTCAAAACTGTCGATTTTTTTAAGATTGTACCTTTTAAAAAAATTCTTCAAATTATCATCGCTCTCGGGACAGCGAAAATCCTCGAATGTGTGCCCGTCATCATAATTGATTAAGGCATAATCTATCGCTTCGGGTAATTTAAAATTTTTTCCGGAGAGCGTAGATTTGCCGGAATAAAAATGATGGAAAGAATAAAGATATTTCCTGTTTGAAAGATGGGGAAGAAATTCGAATGTAGCTGCGATAGGCGCATCGGAAGGAATCCTGCTTATAAATCTGCCTATTTGCAAAGAAACCTCTCTTCTTGATTTCCATGTCCGGATGCTTCTGGATATTCTGCCTAAAGGGCCCAGGTGCACGGAAGAAATAACGGCTGCAATAACCAACAGCCACAGAAACGCCCTGCGCTGTGCAGGTGAACTCAATACGGCAAGCACCCTCCTGGCCCCGAAAACAGACGCAAAAAACACAAAGGGGATTATTTCCGCGGAGTAGTGATAAAATATTGTGTGCTCCATAAACCTTGACGACAGCATGTGCTGCATAAAAATAGGCAGAGCAACCGCAAGCAGCGGCAAAGAAAACAAGGGCAAAAAAACTAAAGGACAGAACATCTGGAAAAGCAGCAAAAGATTTTCCGGAGAAAACATCAGATATGCTGTCCTTAAAGGGTTTGCCGCCATGTTTAAAAGCGCTTGAGGCAGGCTGCTTCCAAGATGGCTGTAAAGGCTTTCGAATTCTATAGTACCGTTATTAAAATACGGGATTATTTTAAAAATTGACAGATAAAAATAGCTGACCCCGATCACAACCGGGACAACGGCCCATCTCCTGCCCTTTTTAACAAAAAAGGCGAAGCAGCCCATGGTTATAAGCAATAAAGCTATGTTTTCCTGGCAGCTAAGCGCCAAAAGGCCAAATACGATAAACTTCAGGAATTTTTCGCGGTAAAAATAGTAGAGCATGAACATAAGAAAACACGTCGAAAGCGCAGTGGGGTGAAATTCGAATAAATTCATGTACATAAGCGCCGGATACAGAAGATATGAAACAGCTATCGCGAAGGCAAATCTGGTATTCAATTCATTTTTGGCCATTCTGTAAAGAGGCCAGGCTCCTAAAGCCAAAGAAACGGACTGCAAAATAAGCAGTAAAACAGGCGAGCTAAAAACAGCGTACAGCGGCGCTATCAGGAAAAGTATCAGGCGCATATGATTGCCCAAAAAAACAATCTGATGCATGGAGCAGTAGATAGAGCCGTGCACTATGTTCCATAGTGTCTGGGCGTCTATGGCAAGGTCAAAATCATTGTATATAAAATTATTGTATTTGAGGACGGACAGGCAAGAAAAAAAGGCAGCGTATGCGATTATCGCTGCCCAAATGAGCTTATCGGGTGAATTTTTAATTTTCATTCTGTCCTATATGACTATGTTCACCAGTTTTTTAGGGACTACTATGAATTTCCTGACAGGCTTATCCATAAGCCATGTCTTTATCTTTTCGTCGGATAACACAACCTCTTTTAACTCTTCTTCTGTAATATTAAGGCTTACATCTATCTTTGAACGGACCCTTCCGTTAACCTGTATAACCATTGAAATGGTTTCGGCGTGTATGAATTCCGGGTTGTATTTCGGCCAAGCAGCCTTGAAAATCGTGCCCTTGTGACCGAGCGCCTCCCATAATTCCTCGCATATGTGCGGCGTAAACGGGGCAAGGAGCAAAACTATCGCCTCCGCCGCCGCCCTTGCCTCTTGTACTCCGGCATATTGGTATGTCTCATTTACCAGCTCCATTATTGATGCTATGGATGTATTGAAATAAAAACCGCCTTCTATATTTTCCGTGACTTTTTTTATTGTTTGATGTATTTTTCTTTTTAGATTTGGTGATTGTGAATCCGGAGTTTCAATTATTATTGCGTTCACCAGGCGCCACACCCTGTTTAAGAACCTCCAGGCGCCTTCGACGCCCCTGTCGTTCCATTCCGCGTCTTTTTCAGGCGGGCCTATAAATAATGTGTAAAGCCTCATTGTATCCGCGCCGTATTTCTGTATCAATACGTCGGGCGCCACCACATTGCCCCTGGATTTCGACATCTTGATCCCGTCTTTTGTAATCATGCCCTGGGTAAAAAGCCTGGCAAAAGGCTCTTTAAACCCGACCAGCTTTAAATCATAAAGGACCTTGGTAATAAACCTGGAATATAATAAATGCAATATCGCGTGTTCAACCCCGCCTATATACTGGTCTACAGGAAGCCAGTTATTGACTGTGGCTGTATCAAATGCCTTTGCGTTGTCATTAGGGCTAAGATACCTAAGATAATACCAGCTTGAATCAACAAACGTATCCATTGTATCTGTTTCACGGCGGGCATTGCCCCTGCATTTAGGGCATTTGCAATTTATAAAGTCAGGCACATCTTTAAGCGGTGAGTCGCCTGACGGCTTGAATTTTACGTCTTCAGGCAAAAGGACCGGCAGGCTGTTTTCCGGAACCGGCACAATGCCGCATTTATCGCAATAAATAATTGGGATTGGAGCGCCCCAGTAGCGCTGCCGCGAAATAAGCCAATCGCGCAGACGATAGTGCACAGCGCGCCTGCCGATTTTCTTCTCCTGCATCCAATCGGCAATCTTTTCCATCGCATCGCGGTTGTTTAAACCGTTAAATTGGGAAGAATTTACCAGGGTGCCGTCGCCTTCGTAAGCGGAGATTGCTTCGTCGCCCTGCGGGGCTCCTCGCAATGACGAGTTTTGTATCACTATCTCAACCGGCAATTTATACTTTTTCGCGAATTCGAAATCGCGCTGGTCATGAGCCGGCACTGCCATTACAGCGCCTGTGCCGTATTCCATCAGCACATAATTCGCGATCCACAGCGGGATCTTTCTGTTGTTAACAGGATTTATTACGTGCCTGCCTGTAAATATGCCTTCCTTTTCAACTTCTACGGATGAGCGGTCTGCCTTAGACTGTGTGCGGGCCTTCTGTATAAATTCCTGAATCTCGGCCTTATTAGGCACGCTTACGATTAATTTCGATATGCCCGGATGCTCCGGCGCCAGCACCATATAGGTTGCGCCGAAAATAGTGTCAACCCTCGTAGTATAACACGTTAAAACGTCCTGCGAGCCATCCACGGGAAAATCTATCTGGGCTCCGGCGCTCTTACCGATCCAGTTTCCCTGCATTATCTTGACGCGCTCCGGCCAGGCGTTCAAAAGCTCCAAATCACTTAATAATTTATCCGCATAAGCGGTTATTTTAAAAAACCACTGCTCTAAATCTTTATCCAGGACTTTTGTGCCGCAGCGTTCGCAGCCGCCGTCAGCAACCTGCTCATTAGCCAAAACCGTCTGGCATGACGGGCACCAGTTTACAGCGCCCATCTTTCTGTAGGCAAGACCTTTTTCATACAGCTTTAAAAATACCCACTGGGTCCACTTGTAGTAATCAGGCAGGCAGGCAGTAACCTCCCTCGCCCAGTCGTAGCCACAGCCCCACTGATGAAACTGCTCTTTCATGCGCTTTACGTTTTTTAAAGTCCATAGTTTCGGGTGCGTGTTTGATTTTATCGCGGCGTTTTCAGCGGGAAGGCCAAATGCGTCCCAGCCCATCGGTGTAAGCACATTCAGGCCGTGCATCAATTTATACCTGGCAACCGCGTCGCCTATGATGTAATTTCTGCCGTGGCCTACATGCAGGTCGCCGGAAGGATAAGGGAACATGACAAGGCAGTAATACTTGTTCTGCGTATTTTTCTCGTCTACGCTGAACAATCTTTCCTTGTCCCAGGCCTTGTGCCACTTGGGTTCTATTTGTTGGAAATTATAGTCTGACATGATTTTTGTATAGAAAAGTTGGTGGAGCTGAGGGGGATCGGACCCCTGGCCTCATGCATGCCATGCACGCGCTCTCCCAGCTGAGCTACAGCCCCATTTATTGGTGCCGGAGGTCGGAATCGAACCGACATGGGTTTAACCCCACAGGTTTTTGAGACCTGCGTGTCTGCCAGTTTCACCACTCCGGCTTATTCTTCAAACACGCCCATGTTGCGGAATTTCTTATAACGCTGCTTTGTCAATTCCTCTGGCGTAAGTTCGTTTAATTCCTTTAAATTTTTCAGGATCGCTTCTTTTATATTTTTCGCCGTTTCCTGGGCGCCTCTATGCGCGCCGCCGAGCGGCTCTTTTATAACTTCGTCTATCACCCCGAGTTCCAGTAAATCCGGCCCGGTCAGCTTTAATACAGCTGCTGCCTCGGATGCCTTTGCCCTGTCTTTCCACAAAATAGCAGCGCAGCCTTCAGGCGAAATAACAGAATAATACGCATTCTCAAGCACTAAAATCCTGTCGCCTACCCCTATGCCCAGGGCGCCGCCTGAACCGCCTTCGCCTATGACTATTACTATAACAGGTGTTTTCAGCTTAGACATCTCAAGCAGATTATACGCAATGGCCTGTGCCTGGCCTCGTTCCTCTGCGCCTATGCCGGGATACGCGCCCGGCGTATCGACAAAAACTATAACCGGCAAAGCGAATTTTTCCGCGAGCTTCATGGCCCTCATGGCCTTTCTGTAGCCCTCCGGATGCGCGCTTCCGAAATTGCGCATCAGATTTTCCTTTGTATCCCTGCCTTTTTGATGGCCCATGACCATGATTTCGCGGCCGTTTATTTTTGCAAAACCGGTTATCAGCGCCTTGTCGTCCGCAAAAAGCCTGTCCCCGTGAATTTCCAGAAAATCCGTCATTATGGTATTTATATAATCCAACGTGTACGGCCTTTTAGGATGGCGCGCTATCTGCACCCTCTGCCACGGCGTGAGATTTTCAAATATCTCATGCTTTACCTTCTCAAGCTTTTCCTCGAGTTTTTTTATCTCGTCATTAAATTCGAGTTTTTGGCCACGGGTTAAGGTTTTCAACTCTTCTATCTTCTTCTCGAGCTCTATTATAGGTTTTTCGAATTCCAATCCGCTGCCTATCATCCCGTTAAAAACCTCCAAATCAATCCACTATGGTTACTTCGGTGCCTATGGGGACTATCGCGTAAAGCTGTTCCACGTCAGCGTTGTGCATTCTTACGCAGCCCTGCGTGCACTGCGTGCCTATGGAGACGTCGTCCGTAGCGCCGTGTATGCCGTAACTTTTCAAGGTAAGGCCGAGCCATCTTGTGCCTAATACATTTTTAGGGTCTCCTGACGGTATTACCTTACCGCCTGAATACCATGGCGGGTCCACAATCTTGGTAACTATTTTGAACGTGCCTACAGGCGTTGAATTGTTGGCGCCTGTCGAAACAGGATAAGTCTTCACGACATCTTCGCCTGATTTGAGCGTCAAAACATTCTGCGATTTATCGACAATTATGCTGAACTTCGCAGTGCATATTTTCAAATTCATACCGGGCCGGATAACGCTGGACCTTATGTTGTTGGCGCGCTCTATCAATGCCACGGTTGTCCCGTATTTTCTAGCGATAGCGTCAAGCGTATCGCTTTCCTGGACCCTGTAGATTACGCTGTCCTGTGTCTTTACCGGAGAGAACAAAACTTTTATATTCAGGTCGCCGAGTTTCTCATACACGGCCTTGGCTATATTTACATCCAGCTCCTCCTGCAGAATATTTTTATACGCGTCCCTGGCTTCAAGCAGCTTGCCTTCTGACAAACTCGTCTCTGCCTGCGCGATCTGCGCCTTGATTTTATTATTGTATATATTCTTCTTTATCCCTATGCCGGCAAAAACCAGGCCCAGCGCTGCTATCAAAAATATTACTATAATGCTTGCACGTTTGCCCATTTGGTGTCCTTTCGTTTAAATTTTATCTGAACATAATAAACGCCACTACTATACCCAATAAAGCGCCGGCAAAAACCTCGACAGGAGTGTGGCCTAAGAGTTCCTTTAAACGCTCTTCCCTGATGCCTCTGTTAAAATATATCTCTTCCACCATCTTATTGAGCGTTGCCGCCTGGGCGCCGGCGTGCCTGCGCACACCCTGTGCGTCAAACATGATGATGGACGCGAATACCATCGAAACTATGAACAGCGGGCTTGAAAAACCTGTCTCCATGCCCACAGACACAGCCAGCGAAGAAACAGATGCCGCATGGGCGCTTGGCATGCCGCCTGTGCCCATAATCAGCCTGAAATTGAATTTCTTTGTCAGGATAAGCGCAGTGGCTACTTTTATGCTCTGCGCGAGAAACCAAGACAAGAGGGTTGTCAGAAAAATCTTATTTGTTACAATTTCCATGAAAGGGCTGTCTGTATTTATCATAATTATATAATAATATATTATAACTTAGATTTTGGCAAGTTATATTTTGGCCTGTCTGCCGAAGTCTCGGCGCAGGCAGGCTTAAATACCGGCCTTTTTCACAACGCGCCCCATGGCCTTTTTCAACTGAACCGCTTCAGGATTTATCTTTAAAGCTGACATATACTCCTGCCTGGCAGCCTTATAATCGACCTGGCCCTCATAGATCCTGCCTAGCCAGTAATACGAAGCAAAGTCCTTTTCGCCTCCCCTTAATGACGCCTTAAATTCTTTGAAGGCCGTTTTAAAATCTTTTTGGCCGTAATATATCAGGCCCAAATTAAAATGCGAATCGTAATCATGCGGGTTCAGCCTGATTGCCTCTTTAAATTCATAAACAGCCTCATTAATCATTTTCTTCCCGTAGAAACAAACGCCCATATTAAAATGCACCATAGGCAGGCCCCAGTCCTGTTTGAGAAGCCTCTTGGAAACATCAATCGCCTCGTCATACATGCCTTTTTTCGCGTAAATCACAGACAGGTTGTAAAGAGGGGTGCATGTATCCGCGGAGATTACAGTTACATTAGAAAATACCAGAAATACCGCCAGAAAAACCGCATATAGCACGAACTGTTTATGCTGCCACAAGGCCCGGACGGCAAAACCGGAAAATATTATCAAAAACGGCGTTGCTGAAAGCCTGTACCTGGAATTGACAAAGAACAGTAAACATGAAAACATGAAACTAGCGACTGCGGCATACAGCAAAAATGCCTTGCGCATATCGCGCCTTGCCAGAATCATTCCCAATAAGCCCAAAGGCGCGATCAGTCCGAAGACAAACGGATTAAATTTCAGCAGTATTGAATCTTTTTTTATAATGTAATAATCAGCCACATCGCCAAGCTCTGTCTTATTCCAGAAAAGGACAAATTTTTTTAAAACAAGATTAGACCATTGAAAAGGGTGGGCGGTTATATACGAAAATGCCTTACGGTACCAGAATCCTGAAACAGCTGCTGCAGTAAGCCGCCTGCCGGAAACCGACTCTGCGTATTTAACCGAATCCCCTGAAAGGCCTTCTGCGCTGGGCGTAAAGCCCAAAGGCGGCCTGAATGTGCCGTTTGCGCCGGGGTTATTGCCTACATAAAAATTTATACCACCATGAGCTCCGAAGGAATCAAAACTTCCCTCTGCTGCAAAATGCTTAAACGATATCAATAAAAGAGGCAATGCCACGCCTATAAAAATAACCGATATGTGGGCAAGGGCGGATTTTTTTTCCTTCCTCAGCAAAAAAGCAGCCCAAAACGCAGCCATAATTATAAAAGGCGCTATGCCGCTGTTTGTAATAAGGGAACAGCCCAGCAAAAGGCCCGCAAGAAATGTCCGCCTGATATTCGTAAATTCCAGAATATTAAGCAGCATCAGGACAGCGCCTAAGTTCAGAACTATGGCCAGCGCATTCGGCACCATCAACCCTTCATAAAATAAAAACGGGCCGTACAACGCAGCCATTAGCGAGCTGATCATCCCGACAGGCGCAGAAAATACCTGCCTTGCTATAAAATATAATAAAACACAGGATAACGACCCTGCCAGATACTGCAGGACTACTATAGAAAAACTGTCAACTGCCCAAAATTTATAGAAGAACGATACCAGGTAAGGATAAAAAGGATGGCCGTAAAGCAGTTTATAGCCAGGCCAATACCCCAAAGCCAGATCCTTGGCCCACTCATGATATAATGACGGGTCAACGCCTTTGACATCAGTGTCAAAGAACGGATTATTCTGAAAATGCGATAAAAAAAGAAATCTTACAGCCAACGCGAAAGTAAAAATTATAAGCGGCCATATTTTTATAAAAAATCCAAAATCCAAATTACAAAATCCAAATGAATCTTTAAATCTTTTAATATTTAAATATTTGTCATTTATAGATTGATTTGTCATTTGAATTTGGGATTTTGTCATTTGTCACTTTTTATCAGTGCAAGCGCCTCTGAACGCGTCTTATGATTCTCCCTGAAAACGCCCCTCACCGCGCTTGTTACAGTCAAAATGCCGGGCTTTTTTACCCCGCGCATCGACATGCAAAGATGTTCCGCCTCGATAACCACCATGCAACCCTGCGGCTTAAGCTTTGACATAACAATCTCCGCGATTTGCGTAGTAAGCCTTTCCTGCACCTGCGGCCGCTTGGACAATATATCCACAACGCGCGCCAGTTTGCTTAATCCTGTTACGCGTCCCTGCTTAGGGATATAAGCTATATGCGCTTTGCCTACGAACGGCAAAAGATGGTGTTCGCAAACCGAATAAAGCGGTATGCCTTTAAGAAGCACTATCTCCTGATGTTTGTGATCTAATGTGATTTCTAATTCTTTTTCAGGATCTTCGCTTACACCGCTGAAGATTTCTTCATACATCTCGGCAACACGCCTGGGGGTTTCCTTAAGGTCTGCCCTATTTGGGTTGTCACCTATAGCTTCAAGAATATTTTTTATCGCGGTTTCAATCTTCTTTTTATTCATTTTTCCTCCATTCGTCATTGCGAGCCCCGAAGGGGCTCGCAATGACGGGCTTTAGTCTACTTACCGATACAAAATTCGTTAAAAATATTGTCCAATAATTTATCAGAAAACCTTTTTCCTAAAATATCATCCAGGCTGTTCAAGCTGTCTTTTATATCCTGCGCGATAAATTCCGGCTCAAGGCCGCGATCCAGCGCCTTTATCGCGTTTTCTATAAATTTCCCGGCTTCCTTAAGCAGCGCGATGTGCCTCATGTTGGAAACTATTGCATGCTCTCTGCTTAAAGACCTGCCTCTGTAAACAAAATCAGCTATCGAGCTTTCCAGGATATCTATGCCTTTATTTCTTTTGGCTGATATCTGAATTATATTTTTAAATCTCGCCTCCAGCCTTTTATGCTCTATTTTTTGCTTCAGGTCAATCTTATTTATTACCGCTATGACGGGTTTTTTGGCCAATTTCGCCATGAGCGCATTATCCTGGCTGCTTAATTTCCTGCTCGCGTCAAATAAAATCATAACCAGGTCAGCTTTCTCTATGTGCTTTTTTGAACGCTGTATTGCCTTTTTTTCTATGAGGTCGCGCGGCTCAATAATGCCGGCTGTATCAACAATGCGCACCGGTATGCCCTTTATGTCTATTATCTCCTCTATCGTATCCCTTGTAGTGCCTGCTACAGGCGTAACTATGGAACGCTCCTGTCTTAAAAGCGCGTTCAGAAGAGAGGATTTGCCGACATTAGGCCTGCCGCAGATAACTATATGTATGCCTTCTCTTAGTACGCGGCCGTGAGCTGAATTATCAAGAATATCTTTTAACTTACCTTCGATCCTTTTCAGCTGACCTTTGATTTTTTTTAGATTTACCTTGTCTATTTCTTCGTCCGGGAAATCTATATTAGCTTCCAACACAGTAAGCGCGCCGAGCAAACCGTCCCTTAAACTATTGACCTGGCCTGACAATGCGCCTTTTAATTGTTCAGCGCCTATTTTTAAAGCCGAGTCGGTCTTGGCGCGTATGACATCGATCACCGCCTCTGCCTGGACAAGATCTATCCTGCCGTTTAAAAAAGCGCGCTTTGTAAATTCGCCTGGTTCGGCTATCCTGGCGCCGCCTGCTAAGACCAGATCCAGCACTTTTCGCAATACAATTATGCCGCCGTGACAGCTTATTTCAACTATGTCCTCTTTTGTAAAAGATTTCGGCGAACGCATTACTGTCAAAATAGCTTCGTCGATTACTTCATCTTTATCTACTACATGGCCGTAATGAACAGTGTAGGTTTTAAAATCAGAAACTTTTTTACCGCTTTTTGATTTAAATATCCTGGCTGCTATATTTAAAGCTGCCTTGCCGCTTATGCGGACAATTCCAAGGCCTGCCTCGCCCGGCGGCGTTGAAATCGCGGCAATTGTGTCGTTGCTGCTATGCATAAATTCCATTCCTCTTCAAGCACGACTTCTCGACTCGCCCCACAAATTTATTCTTCGAGCAAAGTCGAGAAGATAAATTTGTGGGGCTCGCTCGAAGTATATGGCTCCTTATCTCTCCGGCCACAAATAACGAACCTGTTACCAAAATCAAATCTTTTTCCCCGGCCAATAGACGCGCCTTCTTATCCGCATCCTTTGTATTACCGGTTATGTAAAATTTTTTCTTACTAAAATATTTTACCAGCTCTCTTGGGCCAGCTGCCCTTGGGTTGGCGGATTTAGTCAGAATAATTTCGTCGGCAAAACTATACAGCTCTTTACAAATTCCTTTGATATCCTTGTCGTCTGAAACTCCGAAAACCAGTATAAGTTTATTATATTTAAAATTATCTTCTACTGCCTTTTTTAAAACACGCATCGACTCAACGTTCTGGGCGCCGTCTAAAACCACCAAAGGCCTCTGGTGCACAACCTCACAGCGAACAGGCCATACGGTTTTTTCAAGGCCTCTTTCTATTTGTTTTGGCGAACACAAACATTTGACTACGCTGGCAGCAACCTCTGCATTAATTTGCTGATGCTCACCTAAAAGCCTTAAATTGCGTTTATTGCAGCTTTTTACCGCATACAACCTTGCGCCTGTTTCCTTACATTTTTTTCTTATAACCTCTAAGACTTCTTTCTTTTGCGGGGCTGTAATTACAGGTTCGATTTTGATTATGCCGGCTTTTTCAGCTGCAATCTTCTTTAAGGTATTACCAAGATATTGAGTATGCTCTAAGCTAATCGGAGTGATGACACTGACCAGCGGATTTACAACGTTCGTCGCATCCAATCTGCCGCCAAGCCCTGTTTCCAGGACCGCGAAATCCACTTTTTCCTCTTTAAAATAAAGAAATGCGAGGGCGGTATATATTTCGAAAAATGTGGGTGTAGAGACGCGATTAATCGCGTCTCTACATACGACTGTCTTTATTTTTTTGACCAGCCGCGCCAGGTCGCGCCTGGAGATCATGCCTTCAAAATCCGACTTGGGACTGGTGCGCTGGTGCACTAGTGCACCCAGTATTCGTATTCTTTCCCTAAAATCCGACAGATGCGGCGATGTATAAAGCCCGACCCTGTATCCTGCCTCGCGCAATGTGTAGGCTATAAACGCACAGGTCGAGCCCTTGCCCTTTGTGCCTGCTACATGTATGCAACGTAAATCATCCTGGGGATTACCGAGTACTGCTAAAAGCGCCTTTACGCGCTCAAGGCCAAAGGATTTTCGGTATGAGTAATTCGTCAATTTCTCGTAATCTATAAAAGATTCAAGATATTGAAGGGCTTGATTATAATTCATCAATGCTTGAAGTGCCTGAAGCCGGTCATTACCATCGCGATGCCGTACTTGTCGGCAGCCTTTATCGTTTCAGCGTCGCGAATCGAACCGCCCGGCTGTATTATCGCCTTTACGCCTGCCTTGGCCGCTGCGATTACGCCGTCAGCCATAGGAAAGAACGCGTCGCCTGCGAGGCAGCTGCCTTTTGCCTTTTTGCCTGCCTTTTTAACCGCTATCTCAACAGAAACCACTCTTGACATCTGTCCTGCCCCTACCCCGACTGTCACTTTACCTTTACATAAAACTATGGAGTTGGATTTGACATGTTTTGCGACTTTCCAAGCAAACAAAAGCGATTCCATCTGGGACTTTGTCGGTTTTTTCTTTGTAACCACTTTCAGGTTATTAATATCGAAATCCTTTATGTCCCTGTCCTGCACAAGCGCGCCGCCAACCACACCTTTAAAATCCAATTCCTGTTCGTCGCATTTTTCCCCGAACGCAGGCACGTCAAGTATCCTCATATTTTTCTTCTGCTTCAGCATTTCAAGCGCCTTCTGGTCGAAGCCCGGCGCAATTACGCATTCGATAAAATCCGCGTTCAGCATCTCTTTCGCTGCCGCCAGGTCCACTTTTCTGTTTAATCCGACGATGCTGCCAAACGCTGATAACCTGTCCGCGTCAAGCGCAAGCCTGTATGCCTTGCTAAGCGTATCCGCCGATGCAGTCCCGCACGGATTAGTATGCTTTATTATCGTTGCCGTAGGCTCTTTAAAATCCTTTACTATCTCAAGCGCCGCGTTCAAATCGACGATATTATTGAATGACAATTCTTTACCGTGCAGCTGCTTTGCCTGCGCGATTGAAGCCTCTTTGCATGCGCTATTGGCGTAAAACGCCGCCTTCTGGTGCGGATTTTCCCCGTAACGCAGCCCCTGAATCTTTTTATATCTCAATATTAATTCCTGCGGGAACAACTCGCAATGCACCTTCTGGCTGTTAAATTCGAACTGTGAATTCAGGTAATTGCTTATCGCGCTGTCATACTGCGATGTCCTGTAGAAGACCTCGACCGCCAGTTTCGCGCGCGTTTTTGCCGAGACCTCGCAATTATTCTCCTCTAACTCTTTCAAAACTTCCGGATACATCGAAGGATTGCAAATTACCACAACCCCTTTATAATTTTTTGCCGCAGAGCGCAGCATTGACGGCCCGCCTATATCGATATTCTCTATGGCCTCTATAAGGCTGACACCCTCTTTTGCGACCGTATCTTCAAACGGATATAAATTTACAACTGCCATATCTATGAGTTCAATTCCCTGCTCCTTAACCTGCTTCATGTGTTCGGGATTATCCCTAAGTGCGAGCAGGCCGCCGTGTATCTTCGGATGCAGCGTCTTAACCCTGCCGTCCAGCATCTCCGGAAACCCTGTATGCTCCGACACCTTTTTTACCGGTATGCCGAGCGCCTCGATCTGTTTGGCGGTGCCGCCTGTGGATATAATCTTTATGCCCAATCCGTGAAGGCCTTTCACAAAAACATCCAATCCGGCCTTGTCTGACACGCTGATCAAGGCTGTCTTAATTTTTGCCATGCTTACCTCCGAATTTTACTATTGTTTTTCGATTTGTAAAATTCGTCCCGAGTCCCTCGCCGCGACTATTTTACGTAATGGCGGCTCGGGACGAGGGACTATTTATAAATTATGTTGTTCTCTTGGTAGGATAACAGATTACTGAATAAGAGATCTTTGCTTCAATTTCAATATGTTAAGCTTTTCTTTGGCGGAATCAACTTCCTGCGTAATCCTGCTATACTCTTCATTTAAAGACTCAAACCTCTTCGCCCATTCGGCTTTTTCTTTGGATGAAAGATTGCTGCCGAATTTGCCTTCTGTAATCGATTTTGCCTCTGACAGCATGCCCATTATCGCCTTTTGGCTCTTGAGCTTATTTCTGTAGTCCTCGCTTAAAATATCAACATCTATCCTTATCTTCTCCCGCTCCGGGTCAAGCTGCGCCTTGATCTGGCGCTGTTCTTTATAAAACTGCGCCTTCTTCGCCTCAAATTCACTGCGTAAAGCGGCGATTTTTGCCTCAAACATATTTTTATCCGATAAAAATTTCTGCCTTAAATCGGCGGTCTGGGCGTCGTACACGCTTTTTGCCTTAAGCACTTTTTCAAAGGCAGGGTCAGCGGCAACTATCTGTTTCTTCTGCTCATCGCTTACTGATATGGGCGCGCAGCCGGATATAGATAAAATGACAAATGACAAAATCCAAATGACAAATGAATACCTAAATGGCAAATAATTCAAATATTTGAAATTTGATGATTGATTTGGATTTTGGATTTGGGATTTTGAAATTATCATAATGGCGTTTACCAAAAGGGGCTCTCGTTTCGGAGAGCCCCTGGTTTTCAAATTAGATTTAAAACTATTTTACCTTGACTTGCCTACTTTATCCAAAGCTTCCTTAACGATTTTCGCAGCCGCGTCCTTGCCGCCTAAACCAAACGCAAGCCCTAACGCCAGGCCTATTGAACCCAGCACTATAGGTATCACAAGATTCAGAATCGTTGTTGCGATCTCAAGCTGCTCAAGCGCCATAATCGCCGCCAAAACCACTATTACGGTCTGGGCTGTCTTCGCAAGAAGTGACGATTGAGATATACCTGCGTTTATGGCAATCGTATTGATAGCTGAAGCTGACAACGCTGCCAAAAACATGCCTGCTGCCAGTATAAATATGGCCGCGATAACATGAGGTATATAAATAATTATCTGATGCAATAACACTGCGGCTACTGTCAGATTGAGAACATTTATTGCCGCTACTATGGCAATAAGAATTACCAGCCAATACGAGAGTGCGCCTATCAGTTCCGAGAGCGTATATTTGATTTCGCCCTTAACCAATAGCTTTGTTATGCCAGCCTTATCAGCTGCCATATCCAGTTGAGCGATTTTCAGAAAGCGCGAAACTAGCTTTTCGATCGCCTTGGCTACGAACCAGCCTATAATAAGGATTGCCAGTATGCCTATTACCTTATAAGCATAGACAACGCCCCTATCCAGGATAATCCTGACCGGTTCAATTATAATTGCTTTCCAGTCCATAATACACCTCCTTTAGGTTTTCATGTTACTGGTTTAGTTGATTTTAACCTAAAAAGACGTGCCTGTCAATTAAAATTTATATTTTATCCACATTTGGTAAAAGCGCAGCTATGGCAAATCATGCAGCCTTCCTGGTAATGTAAGGCCCCTCCGCAATCAGGACAAACCCCGACCATGCCTTTACCGAACTCCTCGCCCCTGCCGTTTGTATCCTTGCCCAGGCTCTCGGTATCTTGAATGAGGATTTTAATCTTGGTGGGCGTTTCCGGCTTATTCTTTTTAAGCAATATTCTCTCTATAACCTTAGCGAGCGCGTCTGCGCACGAAAAAATCCTGCCGCCCTTTTCCCATGACGGCGAAGGGCAACGGATGCCTTCCAGCTGATCTATGAT
>Ga0209824_10000411_pt1 | contig 27310 bp, 28 predicted proteins | sample VDWuncwatermetaG_FD_184124 | JGI IMG/M metagenome (GOLD analysis project Ga0209824, IMG submission 184124) | Wastewater microbial communities from Netherlands to study Microbial Dark Matter (Phase II) - VDW unchlorinated drinking water (SPAdes)... ...
GCCATGTTGTGTTCGCTGCCGGCAAAGCCAGCGCCAGCGTCGCCCAGCGCGGCGTTGCGCCCATCGCCGCCATGTCGGAAAGATTTACCGAGAGAGACTTTTGGCCGAGCTTGTAAGGGTCGGCATCATCAAAAAAATGCGTGCCGGAAACCAGCATGTCGGTGGAAACGGCGAGCGCCTTGCCCGCTGGTGGGCGGATGAGCGCGGCATCGTCCCCGACCCCCAGCAGCACGCTGGAAGACAGGCGGGTGCGCGGTCGCGTGAAATAACGTCGGATGAGGTCGAATTCGGAGGGCATCTGTTCGTTCCTCCTAGGTGCTTGCGTTTATCTCCACCGCCCGCAACTTGGCCGCCAATTTATCCAGCACGCCATTGATGTATTTGTGCCCGTCCGTTCCGCCAAAGGTTTTGGCCAACTCGACCGCTTCGTTGATGACCACGCGGTAAGGGATTTCGAGGTGTGCGGACAACTCTTGTGCGCCGAGCAACAAAATGGCGTATTCCACCGGGCTGAGTTCTTTCATGGGGCGATCGATGTGCGGGGTGATTTCTTGTTCCAGCGTGGCAACGTTGTTGGTGGTACCTTGCCACAGCGCGACGAAAAAATCTTTATCGGTTTGCTTGAATTCCTCGCTCTCCCGCAATTGTTTGATGATATCCACCGCCGAGCCGCCCGCCACGCGCCATTGATAAAGCCCTTGCAAAGCCAGCTCGCGCGAAAATCGCCGCGCGCTTTTTTTGCGCGACAATTTGTTTTCTGTCAGGCTATCCGGCTTGGCCTTGCTGGCCTTCATCGTGCCGCCTCGTCCAACCACTTCAGGAGATTCGCCATTTCGATAGCCGCCTGTGCGGCCTCCTTGCCCTTTTGCGCCATGCGTTCAATTGCTTGCGCCTCGGTGTTGGTGGTGAGGATGCCGTTGGCGACCGGCACGCCGGTATCGAGCTGCACCGCGCTCACGCCACTGGCGGATTCATTGGCGACAATTTCAAAATGATAGGTGTCGCCGCGAATGACCGCGCCGAGCGCGATCAGCGCGTCCACCATACCACCGCTGGCGAGCTTTTGCAGCGCGAGCGGAATTTCCAGTGCGCCGGGCACGCTCACCTGCGTTATATTTGCGGTTTTTACGCCACACGCCAATAGCTCGTCCAGCGCGGCTTGCAGCAGGGCTGCGCCGATAGTGTCGTTGAAGCGGCTCATGACGATGCCGATTCTCAACGCTGCGCCATCCATGTTTGGTTCGATTTTTTGCATTTTTTTCCTTGATTGTTGCTGGGGGGCGCGAGCATCGCGCCCCTACGAAACCAACCTCCCCCCTTCACCCTTCACCCTTCACTTTTACTCAAGTACCCGGTCACTTCCAGATCAAATCCGACCATGCTGGGCATTTTTCTGGGCACGGCCAAGAGCTTCATTTTCCCGACGTTCAGATCTCGCAATATCTGCGCGCCGATGCCGTAATCGCGCAAATCGGTTTTGGCGGCGAGCGGGGTTGCAGTTGCATTTGTCGTGACACGCGCCAACAACGCCGCGCCGCTTTCGTGGCGGTGCAGCAGCACGATCACGCCGCTCCCCGCCGCGCCGATCACGCGCAGCGCGTCGTGCAAATTCCACGCATGGCGGGTGTCGCCGGTATCGAGCAAATCCATCACCGACAAGGGTTCATGCACCCGCACCAGCGTTTCTTTTTCGGGCGAAACGCTGCCTTTGAGCAGCGCGAGATGCGTGTCATCACTGGTTTTGTCCCGGTACGCGAACAGGCGAAACTCGCCCTGCGCGGTCTGTATGGTGCGCTCCGTAACCCGCTCAACCAGGCTCTCGGTGCGGCTGCGGTAATGGATTAAATCGGCGATGGTGCCGATTTTGAGATCGTGCTGCGCGGCGAATTCCAGCAAATCCGGGAGGCGCGCCATGCTGCCGTCGTCTTTCAAAATTTCGCAAATCACCGACGCGGGGGTCAGCCCCGCGAGGCCGGCAAAATCGCAGCCCGCCTCGGTGTGCCCGGCGCGCATCAGCACCCCGCCGGGTTGCGCCATCAGCGGAAAAATGTGGCCGGGTTGCACGATATCTTTAGCTGACGCATTTTTTTTGACCGCCTCTTGTACGGTGCGCGCGCGATCCGCCGCCGAAATGCCGGTAGTCACGCCCGTCGCCGCCTCGATCGAGAGCGTAAAGTTGGTTCCCAGCGGCGAGCGGTTCGCCGACACCATCAACGGCAAATCCAATTGACGGCAACGCGCCTCGGTCAGCGTCAAGCAAATCAAACCGCGCCCGTGTTTGGCCATAAAGTTGATCGCTTCCGGCGTGACAAAATCCGCCGCCAGCACCAGGTCGCCCTCGTTTTCGCGATCCTCCTCATCGACCAGGATGACCATGCGGCCCGCTTTGAATTCTTTGATAATTTCTTCGGTGGCGCTGATTTTGTTCATAGGTTCCAATTCAAATGTAGGATGGGCTTCGCTGCGCGATACCCAGCAATCGCTCTTCGATGTTGCGCCAATGATGGGTATCGCGCAGCGAAGCCCATCCTACCTAACCCCCCATCCTGCGACCGTTCAATAACCGCTCCACATATCTCGCCAACATATCCACTTCCAAATTTACTTTGGTGCCGCACTGTAAATTTTTAAGCGTCGTATTCGCCAGCGTATGCGGGATCAGGTTTATTTCAAACATATCTCCGCTGACAGCATTCACCGTCAAGCTCACGCCATCGACGGTGATCGAGCCTTTGCACGAGATATATTTTGATAGCGCTTGCGGCGCGGCAACCGCCAGCAGAAAATTGTCGCCGACCGCTTCAAACCGCGCTACCTCCCCCACGCCATCCACATGCCCGCTCACCAGATGCCCGCCCAGCCTGTCCGACAGGCGCATGGCTTTTTCGAGATTGACCGTGTTCCCCCGCTGTTGCAAGCCTTGTGTGCAGTCCAGCGTCGCTTGCGAAACATCCACCGCAAACGCGCCCGCTTGCAATGCCGTCACCGTCAAACACACGCCGCTCACGGCGATGCTGTCGCCGATTGCAACGTCGCTCAAATCCATACCATCGGCGGCGATCACCAGCCGCACCGCCTGTTGGTGCTGCGCGACCTCTCTAATCTGGCCGACGGTTTCGATGATGCCGGTGAACATAATTGCACCAAATTTAGAAAAATGTGCCACGGTGAACACAACGCTGCAAGCATTTTAGCCACGGATTGACACGGATTTTCACGGATAAAGTCAAAATCATTCCTCGCTTTTAATCCGTGTCAATCCGTGTTAATCCGTGGCTAAAGAATTGGCCTTGCAATAATGCGTATATCTTTACCCATTTTACGTATATCCGTAATATCCAGATCGCGCCTGCCCGCCAAATCGGTTAACGCCGGCAACGCCAACATGCCTGCCGCACGATCACCCAGCAAAGTCGGCGCGAGATACAGGACGAACTCGTCCACCAGACCGGCTTGCAACAGCGCGGCGTTGAGCCTGCTGCCAGCTTCCACCAGCACTTCGTTGATTTCAAAGTCGGCGAGCGTCCCCATCATCTTGGGCAGATCGACCTTGCCGGTTTGCCGCGCATCGGGCACCACCACCACGCGTGCGCCGCCTTCGTGCAGCGCGATGACTTTGGTATCGTCGCCGCGCGCCGTAAAAACAATCTCGCCTTCGCGCCGAAAAAATTTTGCCTCGAGCGGGATTTCAAACTGGCTGTCAACAACCACGCGCAACGGTTGCCGCGTCGTTGCCACATGCCGCACGTTCATCTGCGGGTTATCCGCCATGATGGTGCCGATGCCGGTCAGCACCGCGCACGAACGCGCCCGCCAACGGTGCCCGTCGATGCGCGCAGCCTCGCCCGTAATCCACTGGCTTTGGCCGTTGTCGAGAGCGGTCTTGCCGTCCAGCGATGCGGCGATTTTGACACGCACCCACGGGCGCTTGCGCGTCATGCGCGAAACAAACCCCACATTCAGCGCGCAAGCTTCCGCCGCCATCAAACCACTTTCAACAATGATGCCCGCCTCGCGCAACATCGCCGCCCCTTTGCCTGCCACCAGCGGGTTTGGGTCTTGCATCCCGATCACCACCCGCGCCACTTTCGCCACCACCAGCGCGTTCGCACACGGCGGGGTCAAACCGACATGGGCGCAAGGCTCCAAGGTCACATACACCGTCGCCCCCCGCGCGAGGTCGCCCGCTTGCTTGAGCGCGTACACTTCCGCATGAGGCTCGCCCGCGCGCTGATGCCAACCCGTGCCCACCACGTCGCCATCGCGCACGATGACGCAGCCGACGCGCGGGTTGGGCGAGGTGGTGTAAAGCCCTTGCTCGGCGAGACGCAAAGCTCTCGCCATGAAAACATGATCGGAGGCAGTGAACATATCTGACAAATCAACGTAACACAGTATCTAAATTGAAAACCGCTTAGACGCAGAGAACGCGGAGACGCAAAGACCGCAGAGGATTCTTTTCAATACCCCCTTGAGGGGTAAAAACAAGCGCAAATCTTTCAACCATAAAATCCAATTCAAATTAAGATTTTCTCCCCGTTCTCTGCGTCTCTGCGATCTCTGCGTCTAAGTGGATCAGAGTGTGCTATTTCCGCTTCGGCTTTTGCACCGCCTTGATCGCGTCGTGAAAATCATCCACGTCCTGAAAGCTTTTATACACCGAAGCAAAACGGATATAAGCCACCTTGTCTAGCTTGTAAAGTTCCCCCATCACCATCTCGCCGATTTTGCGCGACGGCACTTCGCGTTCGCCCAACGCCAATAATTTCTGTTCGATTTTATCAATCGCCGCATCGACATACTCGGTCGGCACCGGGCGTTTGTGCAAGGCCCGCGTAAATCCGGTCAACAATTTCTCGCGATCAAACTCGGAACGGCTGCCATCTTGTTTGACCACCTGCGGCATCCGCAACTCGATGGTTTCATACGTGGTAAAACGCTTGTCGCAGGTCAGACAACGGCGGCGGCGGCGGATGCTGTCGCCCTCCTCGCTGACGCGAGAATCCACCACGCTGGTGCTGTCGGCATTGCAAAAAGGACATTTCATGAAAGCAATTTTGAATTTAGAATTTTGAATTTTGAATTTTGAATTAAAAATCAATAACCAGATGCTGATATGCGATGCCAAATTCTGATCTTTTTGAATCTGGGTTTAATTAAAAATTCAAAACTTAAAATTAAAAATTAATTTGAATACACCGGAAACTTCGCGCACATTTTTTTGGCCTCCGCCGCCACCCGCGTCAGCACGGCAGAATCGGCGGGCGCATCGAGCACGTCGGCGATCAGATTCGCCAAGTGCTCCGCCTCGAATTCTTTGAAGCCGCGCGTGGTCATCGCGGGTGTTCCTATTCTGATGCCGCTGGTGACAAACGGCTTTTGCGGGTCGTTGGGGATGGCGTTTTTGTTGACGGTGATATGCGCCAGACCCAGCGATTCTTCGGCCTGTTTGCCGGTCAAATTCTTCGCCTGCAAATCCACCAAAAACAAATGGCTGTCGGTGCGCCCGGAAACGATACGCAGGCCGCGCTCTTGCAACACCTTCGCCATCACCCGCGCGTTCTCGATAACTTGTTCTTGGTAATCCTTGAACTCCTTGCTCGCCGCCTCCTTGAACGCCACGGCTTTGGCGGCAATCACGTGCATCAACGGCCCGCCTTGGATGTTCGGAAATATCGCCGAGTTGAGGGCTTTTTCAAATTCCGCCTTAGCCAAAATAATCCCGCCACGCGGCCCGCGCAGCGTCTTGTGCGTGGTGCTGGTGACGAAATCGGCGATGCCCACCGGGCTAGGATAAAACCCCGCCGCCACCAAGCCCGCGTAATGCGCCATATCGACAAACAAATACGCGCCGACGCTGTCGGCGATTTTGCGAAAACGTTTCCAGTCGATCACCAGCGAGTATGCCGACGCGCCCGCCACCACCATTTTCGGTTTGTGCTCCAACGCCAGCCGCTGCACTTCGTCGTAATCAATTTCTTCGGTTTTTGGATGCAGACCGTAAGTCACCGCGTTAAAAATTTTGCCGCTGAAATTCACCGACGCGCCGTGGGTCAAATGCCCGCCGTGCGCCAACGACATGCCCAATATCGTATCGCCGGGCTTCAGCACCGACAGATACACCGCCGCGTTCGCCTGCGACCCCGAATGCGGCTGCACGTTCGCGTATTCCGCGTGGAACAAAGCTTTGACGCGATCTATCGCCAGTTGCTCGACCACATCGACATACTCGCAACCGCCATAATAACGCTTGCCGGGATAGCCTTCCGCATATTTGTTGGTGAGCACCGACCCCTGCGCCTCCATCACCGCCGGGCTGGTGTAATTTTCGGAAGCGATCAGCTCGATGTGGTCTTCCTGGCGCTGCACCTCGCCGCGCACGGCTTGCCACAAATCGGGATCGGTTGCAGCGAGGGTTTGTTTGGCGGAAAACATAATGATTCCTCAAGAGCGATAATGGAAAAAGGCGTATTTTACCATTATCGGCAAAGCAGCATTGCGGATCGAATGTAGGAGCGGGCTTGCCCGCGATACGGTGCGGCAATCAATCGCGGGCAAGCCCGCTCCTACGACACCCTACCGCATTTTCAAATAATCCTCGTCGGTAATTTTTGTCCACACTCTTGCTTTCGCCAAAAACGCTTGCTGGCTGTCGATGACCTCTTTCGCCAGCGGCGATTTTTGCGCGGTTTCTTTGAGCAGCTCGTTGTTGGCTTTTTTGAATGCGTCGATCACGTCTTTGGGGAAGGTGCGGATTTTGACTTTGGCATCCAAGCTCATTTTTTCCCACGCCAGGGTGTTGCGGTAAAAAAATTCGGCGAGCGAGTCGTGCGCGGCTTCCTTGGCGGCGACGGCGATGATGGTTTTCAGGTCTTCGGGCAGCGCGTCGTGTTTTTCTTTGTTGACGAAGACGTGCAAATCCGCGCCGGGCTCGTGCCAGCCAGTGTAGTAAAACGGCGCGATTTTTTGAAAGCCCAGTTTCTCGTCGTTGGCCGGGCCGATCCATTCAGCTGCGTCGATGCGGCCGCGCTCCAGCGCGGTGTAAATTTCGCCGGGCGGGATGCTTTCCGGCTTCATGCCGACCCGCTCGACGATCTCGCCCGCATGACCGGCAATGCGCATTTTTACCCCCTGCACATCCTTGAGCGATTTGATTTCTTTTTTGAACCAGCCACCCATCTGGATGTGCGAATTGCCGCCGGGAAACGCGACGATGTTGTGCGGCGCATACACTTTTTGCAACAGCGCCATGCCGCCGCCGTAATACATCCACGCGCTCATTTCCGTGGTCGTCATGCCGAAAGGGTTGGTGGTAAAAAACGTCGTCGCCGGGTCTTTGCCCTTGTAATAGTAGGAAGTGGTGTGCCCCATTTCGTAGGAACCGCTGCGCACCATGTCAAATATCCCCAGCGCGGCTTTATGCTTGCCGGGAGAATCGACCGCGATTTCCATGCGCCCGCCCGACATTTTTTTGACGTTGTCGGCAAAACGCTGCGCCGCGTTATGCAGCATCGGCGTGCCGTCCGGCCACGACATCGCCATGCGCCATGAATAGGTGGGCGCGGCGAGTGCGGGCTGCGCCATCAGCAAAAAAACAAACGCAATCTTGGCTGTATATTTCATGACGAACTCCTTTTTGAAAACCTTTTCACCGCAATCACGTAGGACGGAAAAGCGTAGCGCCTTCCGCCGCATGGGTTTTGTAACGCGACCCATTACGTGCTGACGCATCCATCCGGCGGAAGGCGCTGCGCTTTTCCGCCCTACAAAATCAAAGCACCGCCACCAACCCCGGAAACGCGACCACCGCCGCCAGCACCAGCAATTGCAGCAATATAAACGGCACTACGCCGCGATAAATATCCAGCGTCCTCACCTCTGGCGGCGCGACCCCGCGCAAATAAAACAGCGCGAAACCGAACGGCGGCGTTAAAAACGAAGTTTGCAAATTCAGCGCGATCAAGATGCCGAACCACAGCGGGTCGATGCCGAGCTTCAGCAATATCGGCGCGACCATCGGCACAAAAATATACGCGATCTCGACAAAATCGATGAAAAATCCCAGCAAAAAAATCGCCAGCATGGTGATAACAATAAAACCCCACTTGCCGCCGGGCAAAGCTTGCATGAGGTCTTCGATCACCGCATCGCCGCCGGTGTAGGTGAACACCATCGAAAAAAACGTCGCGCCGACCAAAATGGTGAACACCATCGCGCTGATTTTGGCGGTCTCCATCGCCGCGTCGAACAGCAGTGCGAATTTGAATTTGCGATGCGCATTTGACAAAACTACCGCGAGCAACACCGCGCCCACCGCGCCCATCGCCGCCGATTCGGTCGGCGTGGCCACGCCCGCCAGCACCGTGCCGAGGACGATGCCCGCGAGCGTCAGCGCGGGCAAAATCGCTGTGAGCGCCGCGCCGTATTGCACCGCCAGCGGCTCTTGGCTTTTGGGCATAGCGGGCGCGCTGGCCGGATATAAAAACGCCAAGCCCAGGCTGTAAATAATATAAATCGCCACCAGCAGCAAACCGGGGATCAGTGCCGCCTGATACAAATCGCCGACCGAAATTTGCAGTACGTCGCCCAAGATGATGAGGATGATGGACGGCGGGATGATCTGCCCCAATGTGCCGGAAGCGCAAATCACGCCGCAGGCCAGACTTTTATCGTAGCGGTATTTCAGCATCACCGGCAACGCGATCAGCCCCATCGCCACCACCGACGCGCCCACCACGCCGGTGGAAGCGGCCAGCACCGCGCCCACCAGCACCGTCGATACCGCCAAGCCGCCGCGCACGCGCCCAAACAAACCACCCATCGCCTCCAACATTTTTTCGGCGATGCCGGAACGCTCCAGCACCAGCCCCATAAAAATAAATAGCGGCACCGCCATCAGCGTGACGTTGGCCATGATGGAAAAAATCCGCTCGGCGAGCAGTTGAAACAGCGGCAAACCTTTAGCGTAAAGGCCGAACAACACCGCCACGCCACCGAAGGTAAACGCGACCGGAAAGCCCACCGCGAGCAGCAACAGGCAGACGACGAACATGGCGAAACCGATCATTTCAGTTGTCCCCTCTCCCCGCTAGCGGGGAGAGGGCTAGGGAGAGGGGCTGCGAGTTAATGTCAGCCATCCTCCCACCCTCTCCCCGACCCTCTCCCGCCCTGCGGGAGAGGGGGAACATCAGGCGCGAATGCGGGTACTACCGCACCGGCAAGCACCAACAAATTGCGCGCGATCAGCGCGAGGGCTTCGAGCAGCACCAGGAAATACGCCAAGGGTAGCGTGGCTTTGATGAGATAACGATACGGCAGGCCGCCGGGGTCGGGGGAGATTTCTTTGATCTGGTAAGCGTAGCCGACAAAATCCATCGAGCTGTACAAAATCAAACTACACATCGGCAACACAAAAAAAAGCGTGCCCAGAATATCCACCCAGGCTTTTTTCTGCACGCTCATTTTTGCGTAAAGCACGTCGATGCGGACGTTGGCGTTCTGGCGCATGGTGTAGGCCGCGCCCAGCAAAAACATCGCGGCAAACAGATGCCACTCCAGTTCCTGCATCGCCACCGAACCGCCGCCGAAAGCGTAGCGCGCCAACACATCGACGAACACCACGGCGATCATGGCGAGGCACAACCCGCCCGCGAGCAGGCCGAACGCGCGCGAAAGTTTGAATATGAGTTGGTCGAATTGGTGCAGGAAATTCATTTGATATAATTCTTCATAGCGTGATCGGTGATCGGTGATCGGTGATCAGTGATTGGCGAGATGCTGAGAGAGCAAGTGTTATTCACCGATCACCGATCACCGATCACTGATCACCCATCACTCCCCCGCCACCGTCATCTTGTCCACCAAAATTGACCCGCACTGTTTCGAGCCTTGCACGCGCACATCGCTACCCAGCGCAACGACACCCGAGAACATCTGTTTGAGGTTGCCGGCGATGGTGACTTCTTCAACCGCATGTTGAATTTCACCACCTTCTACCCAAAAACCCGCCGCACCTCGCGAATAATCGCCGGTGACACCGTTAATACCGTGGCCTAGCAATTCCGTCACCAACAAACCCTTGCCCATTTTTTTGAGCAGCGCGTCGAAGACCATCTCCGCGCCGTTTTCCAATATCAAATTGTGGTTGCCGCCGGCGTTGCCTGTCGTGGCTAACCCTAGCTTGCGCGCCGAATAACTGCCCAGAAAATAGCCTTGTACCACGCCATCCCTGACCACATCACGGTCGTGCGTCGCCACGCCTTCTCCATCGAACGCGCCGCTCGCCAACCCTTTTTTAATGAACGGTAATTCGCGCAAGGAAATAGTCGGCGCGAAAATTTGCTCGCCGACGCTGTCCAGCAAAAAAGAGGATTTGCGATAGAGGCTACCGCCGCTCACCGCCGAGACAAAATGCGAAATCAAGCCGGAGGCAATCGGTGCTTCAAAAATCACCGGCGCGTCGCAGGTGGCGATTTTCCTCGCACCCATGCGCCGCGCGCTGCGCTCTCCCGCCTTCTGGCCGATGCTGGCAGCGGTCTCCAAATCGGCCGCATCGCAGGCCGCGCTGTACCAATAATCGCGCTGCATTTTGTCGTTTTTGCCCGCGATCATGGCGCAACCGATGCTGTGGCGCGACGCGGGATAACCGCCCATAAACCCCAAACTGTTGGCGTACACAAATTGCGATTCGCTCAAGGAAACGCTCGCGCCTTCCGAATTGGTGACACGCTTGTCGGCCGCGAACCCGGCCGCTTCGCAGGTTTTCGCCAACGCGATGGCCTGCTCCACCGGCAAATCCCAGGGGTGATACAAATCTAAATCGGGAAATTCTGTCGCCAGCAACGCGGCATCGGCAAGCCCGGCGCAATTATCCGCTGCGGTGAATTTGGCTATCGACAAAGCCGCCGCGACGGTTTGTTTGATGGCTTGCGGCGAAAAATCGGAGGTGCTGGCCGAGCCGCGTTTTTGGCCTATATAAACCGTCACCGACAGCCCCTTGTCGCGGTTGTATTCGATGTTCTCGACTTCGCGCATCCGCACACTGACGTTCTGGCCGAAACCGTCGGTGACCTCCGCTTCGCACGCGCTCGCGCCGCCCGCTTTGGCGTAACCGAGCGCGTCCTGTGCGATTTGCTGCAATACCGAAAATGTGTATGAAAATCGCGGTGGCCGGGCGACGGTGGTGGCTTCAATTACGGGCGTAGCCCGGCATCCTGCGGACAAATTGCGACTCTTGGTTTTGTTCATTCTTTTTAAAAAAAGTTATAAAATCACTCAAAGCTACCTTTGCTGCAAAGGGTTATGATAGCAGCTTCTGACAAGCAGCTTCTGACCGCGATACTGTCAGACACCTGTGTCACAAATTTACGAGGTATCGCCTCCATGTTGTAGGCCTCCAGGCCGCGATGGATGGGAGTTTCACCTCTGGCGCGGATAACTTGACATCGCGGCCTGGAGGCCGCTCCTACGGGGACTCCCCAATTTTATGATGCATATGGGCATCTCTATAAATTCAAAGTTCTAAGCAAAACGAGGCGCGAATAATTGCGACATGGCTGCTGATAACTCGCGATTATGAGCAACGAAGTGTTGCGACGAAATTTGGATTTATAGAGATGCCTATAAGACTATTCACCCAAAGTTTCAACCCGACAAAGGAAATTGATTATGCCCCGGTCAAACTTTGTGCCGCTGCTCTTACTCTTGCTCTGCTCGCTTGCCAACACCGCCGCCGCAAGCACCGAAACGCTGGTGCTGGGCGTGCAAATGCCGGCGTGGCTGGAGCGCGGCCCGGTGCGAACACCGCTCGCGGCAGGCACGAAGCTGCGCGATAACGATATTGTTATCACCGGCAACAACGGGCGATTGCTGGCGCGCGCCGCCGATGGCGGACTGGTCAAATTGGGGGAAAATGCGCGGTTGAAATTGGGCGCGTCTTCGCGGCAAGTCGACGGCCTGCCCGGCTTCAGCGCGTTGCTGGAAGTCGCCAGAGGCGCGTTCCGCTACACCACCGCAAAAATTATGCGGCGCAACGTCACCGTCAGAATCGCCAGCGTCACCATCGGCATCCGCGGCACCGACGTGTGGGGCAAAGGCGATGCCAACCGCGATATCGTGGTATTGCTGGAAGGGAAAATTTCTTTGCAACGCGAAGGCGATGCGCCCATCACGCTAGACCAGCCACTGACGCATTACGTCGCCCCCAAAGGCGCACACGCACAGCCAGTGATGCCGGTGAACGCGGACGAGTTAAAAATCTGGGCGCAAGAAACCGAGATCACCCCGGGGCAGGGCGCGACCAAAAGCGACGGGCGTTTTCGTGCGCAGGTCGGCACATTTGACACGCAGGATACCGCGTTGGCGCAGTACGATAAATTGCGCGGCGCGGGCTACGCGGCGCGGATACGTCCGGTCGCCACCGACAAACTGCTGGTTTATGCCGTCGAAGTCGCGGGGTTGCCGACGCAGGCAGAAGCAAAAATCCTGGCAGAGCGTTTGAAAATGATAGCTGGTTCGGAGAGATAAGCGGATATTGTAGGGAAAGCGGGTCGTTGAAAGCTGGCGCACTCCCGGGCGACAAAATGCGCGGCATAAGCATGGTCTAAGCGGCATAAATCCGCCGCTAGCCATGCTAAATTACACTACGCTCCATCCGGGCTACGGCACTTGAAATCGCAATTTAGTATGGGCGCAACACGTTAACTCACAAGGCAGCATGAAAAACACGACCGAAAACGCGCGCGATCAAAACTCGGAGGACGCGGCCGAAATGGATGCCGCCCCCAGCAAATCGCAGCGCAAGCGCGACATGCACGAGCTGCAAGACATCGGCGAGCAACTGCTTGAACTCAACGACGAACAGTTCGCGCAAATGGCTTTGCCGGAATCGCTGGGCGACGCGCTGCTGGAAGCGCGCCGCCTGCATCACACGCGCAAACACGAAGCGCAGCGGCGGCAAATGCAATATATCGGCAAGCTGATGCGCGAAACCGATACCGCGCCGATACTCGAAAAACTCGCGGCTTGGCGCGGCGCATCCAAACGTCACGCGGCGCAACTACACCAGATCGAGCGTTGGCGCGAGCGCTTGCTGGACGAACGCGATACGACGGTTTTGAGCGAACTGGCAACTGCCTACCCCACCGCAGATTTACAGCATCTACGTACGCTGGCGCGCAATGCCCAAAAAGAAAAAATTGCCAACAAACCGCCCAAAAATTTTCGGCTGTTGTTTCAGGCATTGCGCGGACTCAACCCGGATTAAGCGTTTGCTCGACAGTCAGAAATAAAGGCGATACTTCCAAACAAGATCATCTCACGCGGAGACGCGGAGGTCGCGGAGAACACCGCAAGAATTGATGTTTTTCTCCGCGTCCTCCGCGTCTCCGCGTGATAGGAGTTTTTTCTTTTATGGGGTGAGGTATCGTGGCGGCTAGCCAACAAGGCTGTAACCTTAATTGCTGGCCCCTGCGTAATGGGCATTAGCATCCCTTTTTTTCAACCAACCACTGGGAGTGAAAAATGTTGTCCCTCAAATACTTTATGCTGCACACCAGCCTCACGCTGGTTTTCTCGCTCGGCGTTGTCCCCACCACGCTGGCACAGACTACCCCAGCCACCCTCAAAGTCTCCGCCATCCCCGACGAAGCGCCGACGGAACTGCAACGCAAATTCGCGCCGCTGGGAAAATATCTCGAACAAGAAACGGGAATGAAAATTGAATTCATTCCGGTCACCGATTACGCGGCAGTGGTCGAATCGCTCGCCACCGGCAAGCTCGACATGGCGTGGCTGGGCGGATTTACCTTTGTGCAGGCGCGGCTGCGTTCCGGCAACGCGCTGCCCATCGTGCAGCGCAAAGAAGATGAAACCTTCACCAGCCGCTTCATCACCGCCGCCGACAGCCCGATAAAATCGCTGGCCGATTTGAAAGGCAAAACCTTCGCGTTCGGCTCGGTGTCTTCCACTTCCGGCCATTTGATGCCGCGTTATTTTTTGTTGCAAGCGGGCATTAACGCCGATACCGATTTCAAAAACACCGCCTTCTCTGGCGCGCACGATGCCACCGTCGCCTTTGTCGCTTCGGGCAAAGCTGATGCCGGGGTGCTCAACGCCTCGGTCTGGGACAAGTTGGTGGAATCCAAAAAAGTCGATCCCGCCGCGGTGCGCGTCTTCGCCACCACCCCGCCCTACTTTGATTACAACTGGACGGTGCGCGGCGATCTCGATCCCGCGCTCATCCAGAAAATCACACTGGCCTTTCTCAAACTCGATCCAAATAATCCCGCTCACAAAGAAATCATGGCACTGCAACGCGCTTCCAAATTCATCCCGACCCGCGTAGAAAATTATCAAGGCATCGAAAAAGCGGCACGCGCGGCGGGGCTGATCAAACCTTAAATGAGTTTCCACCTCGAACAAGCCAGCCTGACCCACAGCGACGGCAACCGCGCGCTCGAAAACATCAGCCTCACCGCCGCACACGGCGAGCGCATCGCCCTCATCGGCCCCTCCGGTGCGGGCAAAACCAGCTTGCTGCGCTTGCTCGCCACCTCGCTCTCCCCCAGCAGCGGCGCGGTGTCGGTACTGAACCATGCTCCCGCCCAGATCGACGTCAACGCGCTCAAAAATTTACGCAGCCGCATCGGCATGGTGCATCAAGCGCCGCCGTTACCGCCGCGTCAGCGCGTGATCACGGCGGTGCTGGCGGGCCGGCTGGGACGCTGGCCGTTATGGAAATCGTTGCTGTCTCTGCTCTACCCTCTCGACATCATCGGCGCGCACCAGCAGTTGGCGCGCATGGGCATCGCGGATCGTCTTTATGATCGCTGCGATAAATTATCCGGCGGGCAGTTGCAGCGCGTCGGCGTGGCGCGAGTGCTGTACCAGCAGCCGGATTTAATCCTCGCCGACGAGCCGGTATCCGCCGTCGATCCGACGCTGGCCGATCAAGTCCTGGTCGAACTCCTCGTCGAGACGCGATCGCGCCAAGTCACGCTTATCGCCAGCCTACATGCGGTGGATCTCGCGCTCAAGCATTTCCCGCGCATCGTCGGACTACGTGCGGGACACATCATTTTCGATCTGCCCGCACAGCAAATCACCGCCGCTTTGCTGCGCGATTTATACGCCACCGAGGGCACACTGCCGACGCAAGATAACCGGCCGCTAATGTTGCCATGAACCCGCGCACCCCGCCCCGCGATCCCGCGCTGCTGCCGCGTTTGAGCTTGACGGTACTGGCGTTGGCGGTGCTATGGCCGATGCTGTTGCTGGCGGAATTCAATCCGGCGGCATTGTTCGACGCCAAAAATCTGAAAGTGATGCGGCATTTTCTGGCGACTTTTTTGCCGCCGGATTTCTCGCCTGATTTTTTGCAACTGATCGCCACCGCCACGCTGGAAACCCTCGCCATCGCCACGGCGGGCATTGCGCTGGCGATGTGTCTCGGTGTGCCGCTGGCGTTGATCGCCACGCGCAGCCTGTCGCTCTCGCAGATTGCGATGCGGGCGGACAGCCGTCGCTGGCAAGGGAGTGACGCGCTGCGCTGGGCGGGGCGCGGCGTGTTGATGCTGTTGCGCGGCATCCCGGAAATCGTCTGGGCACTGCTGCTGGTGCGCGCTTTGGGGCTGGGGCCCGCCGCCGGGGTATTGGCGCTGGCGATCACCTACAGCGGCATGTTGGGCAAAGTGTATGCGGAAATTTTGGAATCCGGCGACGCGCGCCCCACCCTCGCTCTACTCGAAAGCGGCAGCGGTCGCCTCGCCGCACTCGGTTATGGCTTGCTGCCGGGGGTACTGCGCGAACTCACTTCCTACACCGTATATCGCTGGGAATGCGCGGTACGCGCTTCGATCATCATGGGCTTTGTCGGCGCGGGCGGCCTGGGGCAGTTGATGGAGCTGTCGATGCGCATGTTAAACGGCGGTGAAGTGGTGACGATTTTTATCACTTTTTTATTGATGGTGATGCTCGCCGACGGCATCAGCCACGTGCTGCGGAAAATGACATGAAACAAAACATGCCCCCGCGCCCCCGATATTGCCTGACCTGCGCCGCCACGCTGTGCGCCTTGATGGTTGCGGTTATCGGCAGTTTTTGGTATCTGTCGCTCGAAGTGGGCGGGCTGTTTACGGCGGCATCGCTACGGCATATCGCGCAATTCGTCGGCTCTTTTTTTCCGGCAGACTTCTCCCACGCGCACACTGCCAAAATCTGGCAGGGGGCACTGGAAACGCTTGCCATTTCCGCCCTCGGCACGTTGCTGGCGGTGATCGTGGGGATGCTGTTGGCACTGCCCGCGTCGGGGCGCGCCGGGCGCATTGCAAAATCGCTGACTCGATTTTTGCTGAATTTTTTACGCTCGGTGCCGGAATTGGTTTGGGCAACCTTGATGGTGTTGGCGGCGGGGCTGGGACCCTTCGCCGGCACACTGGCATTGGCCTTGCACACCAGCGGTGTGCTCGGCAGGCTATTCGCAGAAACTCTGGAAAACACCCCCACCGCAGCTGCCGCCGCGCTGGCCGACAGCGGTGCTGTTGCCACGACGGCCTTTTTTTATGGCACACTGCCGCAGGTCTTGCCGCAACTGCTCGCGTATTCACTGTATCGATGGGAAATGAACATCCGCATGGCGGCTGTGCTGGGGTTTGTCGGTGCGGGCGGCTTGGGGCAGATGCTTTATTTTTCGCTTTCGCTGTTTCAGATGCCGCAAGCGTGTACGGTGATCCTCGCCATGCTTTTTTTGGTGGCGGTGGTCGATGGCAGCAGCGCCTGGTTGCGAAAATTACTTGCTTAACCCGCTCTTGCCCAGAACAGATTATGCAAAGTGTTTAGTTTGGATAACCATGAAATAACAATCAAAATTGCCTCACGCGAAGCCGCGAAGAACGCCAAGAAAATCGAGCAAGTTGGGTTTGTTTCTCTTCGCGTTCTTCGCGGTTTCGCGTGAGACTGCTTTTTTTAGGTTGAATATGACAGCATCCAATACCGCAACCCCATTACTCCGCATCGGCCTCGTTTCGATCAGCGACCGCGCCTCTGCCGGCGTGTATCGAGACTTGGGTATCCCCGCGCTGGAAGATTGGTTCAAGCTCACCTTGTCCTCACCGTGGCAAGCGGTGACGCGGCTCATCGCCGACGAGCGGGATTTAATATCCAGCACGCTGATCGAATTGGTGGATACCGAAAAATGTCATCTGGTGTTGACCACCGGCGGCACCGGCCCCGCGCCGCGCGATGTCACACCGGAAGCGACGCTGGCGGTGGCTTCAAGAGAGTTACCCGGATTTGGCGAAGCGATGCGCGCGGTGAGTTTGAAATACGTGCCCACCGCGATTTTGTCGCGGCAGGTGGGAGTGATCCGCGGCCACGCGCTGATTTTGAATTTGCCGGGGCAACCCAAAGCGATCAAGGAAACTCTCGACGGCGTGTTCGCCGCCGTGCCGTATTGCATCGACTTGATCGGCGGGCCGTATATCGAAACCCACGAAGAAATCATCAAGGCGTTTCGACCCAAGTCGGCGTTGCGGTAGCGGGGGTGATTGAATTAAGGGTAGGTAATTTTAGCCACGGATTGACACGGATAAAAGCCAGACGCATCCACCCCACAACGATCTATTGCGGGATTTGTTTTTATCTGTGTCAATCCGTGGCAAAAAATTCTCACTCAATTAAAACCAAGCATCAAAATTTCGCCCCCGTGCCGACCAGTTCCGCCGAGGTGATCTGATACGAAAACCGCGCCGGGTCGAAACTGTCTTGCACTTGCTTGTCTATTTCTGCATGCGGGTAGAGGAAAAACGGCAGGCGGCCGACAGCGCTATCTGCGGCTAATTTAATCTCGCGCGCCTGGTTGAACGCGACCCAATTCATTTCCCACGCGCCGAACAGTTTTTCGCGCAGCGCGATTACGCGCGCATCGGTCGACGGGAGATTTTCTTCGAGCATCACTTTACGCACGTCAGCGGGATCGACCGGTATCCAGCCCATGCCCGCCAGATAAAATTCGGCGCGACAATGCTGGGCGCGGCTGATGTCGCCCAGCTTCCCCATGCACTGAAAATACTTAGATTCATCCACGCGAATCCCGTAGTGTTCGCGCGCCGGGATGCCCGCCGCACGCGCCAGGGAGACGAACAGCGCGTTGATGTCGGCAGACTTACCGGCGAGGCTACCGGCTTTCAAAAACTGCGCGGCCTCGCCTTGCCCCGCGGCCTGCCCCACGCCCTTCGCCAGCGGATCATAGCGCGTGTTCTCCACTACCCAATCATAAATCGCGCGCGCTTTTTCCAGCGGCGTGACCGCCTGCGCCGCGCCGATGACGGCCTGCGAACTTTCGCGTAACAATTTGAGCGACGCGACAGGCAGCGTGGGCTGCATGAATTTTTTAACCTCCTGCGGCAGCGCGCCCACAGACCTAGGATAGCTGCCGAGATCAACCCGTCGCTCGGTGGTTTTGACAATGCTGCTGACGGTGACGCTGCGCGCGCCCGCAGTTTTCGCGCGTCCGCTCCACTCCGCGTAAAACAGCGGCACCGACGCGCCCGGCAACGTCTGAAAAGCCGCCTTGGTGGCGTTGCCGCTCCACACATCGCCGTGTACCAACTGATGCCCGGTATCCACCCTATCCGGCATGGGCAACCACAGGCGCGCTTTTTTCCCGGACTCGGGCAGATCGACCTGATAGGTCAGGCGATAACTGTCCCACGGCACCTCCGCCTCTTCCACCTGCGCCGCCTGCAAGCGCGGCGAAATTGCAAACAACGCCGACCCAGCGGTGACTAATTTGATAAAATCTCTGCGTTGCATTTAGGATAGCTCCCCAGTCTTGGTGCAATGCGCTCCGCTTATTGCACCCTACGCATTCTCACCATTCACCATTCACTATTCACCATTCACTATTCACTATGAACCTTTTGTCTGCCATCGAAATCGAACCCGCCACCCCCGCCACGCACAGCGTCATCTGGATGCATGGTTTGGGCGCGGACGGCAACGATTTTGTGCCTATCGTGCGCGAGCTGTCTTTGCCAAAACAGATCGCGATCCGCTTTATATTTCCCCATGCCCCGACACGTCCGGTCACCATCAACGGCGGTTATGTGATGCGCGCCTGGTACGACATCGCCGAACCAGATACGTTCCGCCGCGAAGATGAAACCGGATTGCGCGAATCGCAACGCGCCATCGAAACCCTCATCGCGCGGGAAGTCGAACGTGGCATTCTCTCTAAAAATATCGTATTGGCAGGATTTTCACAAGGCGGCGCGATGGCGTTGCAAACCGGCTTGCGCTACCCGCACAAACTCGCGGGCATCATGGTGCTGTCCGGCTACTTGCCGCTCGCGCCAACGCTCCCCGGCGAAGCGCATACTGCCAATGCGGCCACGCCGATTTTCATGGCGCATGGCCGCAATGATGCGGTAATTCCGCTGCCCATCGCCACCGCTTCAAAGCAACGGTTGACCGCGGCGGGATATGAAGTGGAATGGCACGAATACCGGATGGAACATACCGTCTGCGAGGAAGAAATTGCCGACATCAGCAATTTCTTCAGAAGACAGATGTCTCTCGCGTAGGGCGGATGAGCGTAGCGTTATCCGCCACCTTACGGCGGATAACGCTACGCTCATCCGCCCTACGATACTGAAGACCGAGGACAGAGGACAGTAGTGTCAGCGGCACTTCGTGCCGTTACGAAAACCACGAAGTGGTTCTAACTAATCTGTCCTCTGTCCTCAGTCCTCAGTCCTCTGATGCCGCTTCCGCCACCATCTCGCGGAATTGTCCAAAATCGTAGTCGGGCCCCTGCTCGATCAATGCCAACGGCAACAACAGGCGTTTTTTGCCATCGCCGATGTTCATCTCAAAACGCCTGCCAGGCGCGTAACTATTGGCTTTGAATAACACCCTGGCGGGCGCGCCCGCCGCCGCAGGTGCGGCAACAAGGTCGGGCAACAGCATCGCCGATTCGGCGTTCCCCGAACCGAATTGCTCATCGAGGGCACGCACATTCACCGGGCGGGCATTTTTGGTGAGCGTCTGCACCCCCACATGCCCTTGTTTTTTATCATCCCGATTCATGCGCCGCACCACGCCCACTGTCCAGCCCTGCGTGCCCTCCGGCTTGATTCCCAGCAGCGTGCCGACCCGTATCCAATCGGATTTGATCGGTGGAATCATCGCGGCAAAACCGCCCGCGCTGATATCTTCGACCACCCAGCTTTCCTCGTTTTCAAAATCCAGCGCGGTGCCTTCGATACGCCCCAGCAGCGTCTCGAAGCCGTTGACCACAGACAGGCGCGCCACCATCTTATGTCGCGGGTACTTGCGCGCAGGCGGTACCGGCCCCCAGTGCAGCGCCAGATGATCGAGCACTTCGAGCACGGTGCCAGTGCTGAAAGTGCCGCCCAAATTGATGTCTGTCGGCAATCCGACCGCTTTCACCTGCGCGATGAGTTGCTGCAATTGCTGATAGGCACCCCCCGCGTCGAAAAAACGCACCGACGGATGCGCGATCACGCCCTGGTTCAGCCGCATCGGTGGCTTCTGTTTGGCCAGATCCACGCAATGTGAAAAAGACCCTCGCTCTTTGCCGATCACAAATGCGGCAGAAAAATGCCCGGTCAAACGTTCCGCCATTTCGATATGCAGCGGCACTAAACTGTCCGGGCACGACACCCACAGCATCATGGTTTTCAGAAACTCGCGTTCCGCCGTAGCATCTTCGGGCACGCCGGGATAAAGCGAAACCACTTTTTTCTCGATGCCGCGCGTTTCGGCAAATTCGTACAATTTCGCCAACCGCCCCCACAGGCTCTGTTCGACCGGGCCATAGCGCAGTTGCAACCATTTGAGTTCGGTCGAAGCGGCGCGCAAGCCGCGCGACACCACCAGCGGCAACGCCGCTTTGATGCTGCCCGCGCCTTTGACATCCGCCTCGAAATCCCGCACACAATTAAAGTAGGCATCCGCCAACTGCTTCCAGAACTGATGCATCGCCGTCCACAAGCGATTTTCTTGGGTTTTTTGCAAACGCGAGTTCATCAAATAATCGCGTCCCAACTTGCGGCGATGCACTTGCCCGGCTTCGTCCAACAGCATGATGATCTCCAGCCGGTCGCCCAGATGAAATTGGTCGATGCCCCCCAGCGATTCGAGCGAGAGGGTGATTTCTTCCAACGATTTTTGCGCGTCCGCCTGCGGCAATTCGGCCAGAAATTTTCTGACCTGCTTGATGTCCGCCATCGGGTGATCCGGTTTGCCGCTCATCCAGCCTAGCATAATTCTCTCCGCAAAATAAACGGACACTATAATGTCATTTATACATAAAAATCGCACGTTCCACAAGATTTTACAAAACCGCGCGCCTGCCCCGCCCGACATCTACGCCGCGTAACACGAGCAAGCCGACCACAAAATAGCTGCCGGTAATGAGTATCGCCAGACGGTGATCGCCGCCCGAAACCCAACTGACTAGGCCGTAGGTTACCGGCCCCAAAATGGAAGAAAGTTTTACCGCCCACCCCCATAAACCAAAAAATTCGGCGCGATGCGCGGGCGGCGTGAGAAACCCCACCAGCGCGCGCCCCGCCGATTGCGACGCGCCCAAACACAGCCCGGCGATATTCGCCGCCAGCCAGAACATCGCTCTGCCTTCTGCAAAAAAAGCCAGCAACACCATGACGATCCAGCCGATCAACGTCAAACCGATGGCCGCCACGTGGCCGATGCGATCCTGCACGTTACCGAATAAAAACGCGCCGATGGCCGCGGTGATATTTACCAGCACCACCAGCACCAGCGTATCTTGCGTGTTAAACCCCATCGCCTGCTGCGCATAAATCGCCGCCAACGCAATGACCGCCTGGATACCCGCCTGATAAAAAATCAAGCAGATCAAGAACCGCCGCAAATCGGGGTATTCAGAGGACAGACGACAGAAGACAGAGGACAGATTAGCGAGAACCCCTTCGTGGTTTTTGAAACGGCACGAAGTGCCGCTGACATGACTGTCCTCTGTCCTCTGTTTAGCATGACTTGTGGCGGCTCTATGCCGCTTAGTCATGCTTATGCGGCTATGCCGCCGTCTGTCCTCTGATGCGCGTTCGCGCAAAAATAAAAACGTCGGCAGGCTCGCCAACGCAAAGATAGCGGCTGTAATCAACATCGTCACCGGCACAAACTCTGCCGCGCCCTGTCCTTGGGCCTGCGCCCACGTCACATAGCCCAGCGACGCGCCCAAGCTGATTAACCCGCCGACATAACCGAGGCTCCAGCCCCAACCCGACACCCGCCCCATCGCCTCGCCCGGCGCGATCTCCGGCAAAAATGCCGCGATCAAATTCTCGCCGCTGCCAAAAAAGAAATTGCTGAGAACGATCAGCGCCACCGCGATCCACAAATCTCCCGGCCCGACAAAAAACAGCAGCCCGGTAAAAAAAATGCAGCCGACGGTGGTGAAAACAAGCAGGCGTTTTTTGGCGGTATGCGCGTCGGCATACGCCCCCAGCATCGGTGCGGTCAACATCACCAGCGCGTAGGATCCCGCCAGCGCCAGCGTCCAGGCAAGCGTCGCCCAAGGCGCATTGCCCGCCACCACCGCCACAAAATATGCGTTAAAAATCGCGGTGATGACCACCGTGGTGTAACCGGAATTGGCAAAATCAAACATCGCCCAAGACCAGGCTTCGCGGCGGCTCACGCCAACGGCCAGATGCACGGACGGGGTTTGAGGGAACAGAACCATGGACAGAAGTTTAACCTGACTTACGTCGCAAGCCGCCGATAAATATCAGCTACTTTTAGCGGCAGTTTGCGCGTGATGCCGGAAAATCCGCAAATCGCGTAGCGATCATCGAGCGTTTCCAGCGTTTCACACAGAAGCGCTAACGATTCGCGCCCGGCAACGCGCTGCCGTAACGCTGCATTTCGCGTTCCAGATGCGGGTCTACACCGCGCAATGACGGCGCGGTTTTGGTTTTTTTCTTAATTGACAAAAGAGTGGTTTCCTATAGACTCAAAAAATATGTCACAACTGACACGGAGGTAAGATGTTGGCAAGTAATCAAGCGCGGTGCCACTTCACATTGGCGGGTTACCATTTCAATCCCGACCTGATCACGCAGCATCTCGGCATACAACCTACTTCAGTCGATGCTTCCGGTGCCAGAAGTGACTTGAGCAAGCCGGTGCTGAGCGCTTGGGAGCTGTCAACCGAGACGGTTAGCGGTGATATCAACGTTTACAAGTTGACGGATGAGCTGATCAAAAAACTAGAGCCGATGAAGGATAAAATCTTGGAAATCTGTAAAAGCCATAACCTGTCGCCGAGGATCAACTTGGTTCTGGTACTGTCTGCTGATAAAACTGAATCCGTGCCCGAAGTCGGCTTCGGTGCCAGAACGATCCGCTTCCTAGCGGATATTGGCGCATTTATTAATGTCGATTACCAGCTTTCCGAGCGAATTTAGGCTTTAAATTAAAATGTGTCGGTAGTTGTTACCAGCCGCTAGTGCCATGTAACACCTGTTTTTTCGTAGGTTGGGTTAGCGGTTTCATCGCTTAACCCAACAGCCTTTAATGTCACATGCTCGGTAATGTTGGGTTACGGCAGACACCCGCCTAACCCAACCAACAAAACCAATTCTGCATTGAATAGCCGTGCGTTATTGCAGGGTCACGCGGCTGATCGTTTCAAGGCTTCTTGGGCGTTTTGTAGGGCACTTCTTTATGGAAAGGTGCCCACGTGGTTTTATAGCCGACGTAGCCCTTTGCATTCGCTGGCATCTGTGTGGTGGTCAGAAAACGTGTCTTGCCTTCTGGAACTATGGGTCTGGTTTTTGGTGCGTCGCTCATGGTCATCACTCCTTAATGGTTGATACGGGAGAATTTAAAACAGTTTGTCAGCCCCTCCCACCTAAACTGACGAAATTATACCCCCTGACGCGTGTAATGCCCCTTATTGGGAATCACATGCCGTATGCCCCCCTGGGGATTATCAACATCACCCTGATAGCGGGGAATGATGTGGATATGGACATGAAAAATACTCTGCCCGGCCGCAGCCCCGATATTAACGCCGATGTTGTAGCCGTCGGGCTTAAACTTCTCGTCCAGCAACCTGCGTTCCTCGGTAATCAGTGCCATACAGGCGTTGATCTCTTCGGGCATCAGATCGAAAAAGCTGGCGACATGTCGGCGCGGGACGACCAACGTATGACCCGGGCTCACCGCGTAGCTATCGCGCGCGCTGAACGCAAGTGCGTTACTCAGCGACACCCCGCGCACATCCTTACAAAACAGGCACGGGTTATTGGGATCGCGTTTTTTTTCGGGTTGTTTTTCGGAGGACAAACTTCAACACCTTGGTCGGTTCGTGGTTGTCAATCGGTTAAGCGTTAATCAAGCCAGCAAGCCTTGCCTTATTCATTTGCTCCTCGCAATGCTTTATACAGAGCGGCTGAAGCGCATCTGGAAAACATTCGATAATCAATTCAAACTCATCGGACACTTCATCGGCTAGTGTGGCGTCTTTTGTTAATTCCGCCAGCACGCTTCGTGCGCTCGCCCTATTGACCCGGCACAATACTGCCAGATGTATGGGGAGTTGCTGCTCCATGCATACTGTCAATGCCGTTTCGTAAGAGCGTATCGCCTCTTCCAAGCGATCCGGGTTTTCTTCTGATTCACCCAAATGATGCAGGACGGCACCGCAGTTATTATGAGCGGCGGTTAACTCTAACGCGTGGTTATCCGCATCGAACGCCGCGATTGCATTTTTATAGGCGACAACGGATTTTTGAAATGTACGATTGCCTTTTAAAAGTTTTCCATGCGTATGAAAAGTAGCACCCAGTTGATGCATGGCTGCCGCCCATTCTTCAGGGGTCTCTTTTCGAGACCACACCAATAACGCATCGGTATAAGCATCCACAGACTCTTTCAACAATTTCGTATTATCCAGTTGTCGGCCCAAGGCCTGCTTTACGGTTCCCAGGTTATTTTGTGTTGCCGCCCAATCGAAGGGTGACTTTTCCTGGTTGAACGCTTCCAGCGCAGAGTCAAAATACTGAATAGCCTTTTCAAACAATCCAACATCTCTTTGCAATTGCCCCTGTGCCGCAAGTATGTTGCCGAGACTATTCTGCGTCTGCGCCCAGGCCAATGGCTCCTGTATGCGATATTCGCCTGTCAGCGATCCCTCTAGAGCCGCGCGCGCGCGCTCAAGAATCTGGGCGCTGAAACGGTGCTGTTCGAAATTTCCCCGCGTGTAAAGAAAATTATCCGCTTCGGTAACTTTATTATTCCGCGTAGCCGCTTCGGCCCAATTTTCGCCCAGTATGCCCATAGAATGAGTGATAGCGCGCTCTAAGGCCTTATTGTTTGGGTACAGCATGTAAACATTCGAGAACTTCATATAGAGCTTGTCCGTGAATAATTCGGCCCCGCGTTGCCCTGTATCCGCGATGGATGCGAGGCGCAAGGCGCAGGCAATGGTTGTTCCATTGCCAAGCCTTGCAACGACGCAGACGCGCGGATACAGGGCAACCCTTCGGGCCGGGGGCGCTTTGAGCGCATCCCTTTGTCGCAAGCCGCTTGTTGTGAATGACACAACCGCGCGTCTTGCTTCGCGGGTTGCATCTCAAATCGCCCCCGGCGCGGGGCTGAATTGTTCACGGACAAGCTCTTATGCTCGGCTGAGAATTTCATTTAAGTCCGGGTCGGCCCCCACCGCCCCGCCAAGATCTATTTCTTCATCGGTAGCGTCGCGTATCGTCAACACTTCCAATCTGAATACGACATCTCTGCCACATAATGGATTATTTCCATCAACCGTTAATGTTTTGTCGTCGAATCGGGTAACAATAAAGTTTCTGGGCTGACCTTTTTCATTTTCCATGGTGATGGTCAAACCAATTTCCCGAAATTCCTCAGGGACATTTTCGAGATGATCGGTAAACACCAACGATTCGTCACGCTCACCGAATAGCAGTTTCGTGTCAATCGGCACATCGATGACATCACCCACTTTCTTGCCATCTAATTCTTTGGTCACCTGTTCGGACAGAACATCATTCACGCCATGAACATATCCCAGCGGATAGTCAATGGTCACCAGCACATCGCGGGTTTTTTGGTCGATGACCTTATAATTTACTTCAACAAATTTTTCCTTTTGTATTGTATCTGACATGACGAGATAGGCGTGTTAACGATAAAGTTATCTTTAGGGAAACGCTGATTTATTCGTGCACCGCGTTATCCGGTAGGGGCGGGCTCTAAACCCGCCCGCGCACTGGGCGGGTTTAGAACCCGCCCCTACCGTGCAATCAGATGAAAATGGAATACCTCGGTCCCGCTTGACGGGAAATCAGCGTTTCCTTAGAACAGCGTGGCGCCAAATATTTTTAACTGATCCTTTTCATAACCCAGCACCAACCTGCCCAACCATTCACTTTTATCCTTGGCGTTAATCTGTTTATAGAGCACCGTCACATATTCGCCACGACGTATGGTGCCCAGGAATTTAAAATCTGTTGACAGGTTTTTCGCCAGATCACTTCTTGCAAACTGCTTGCCCATCTCGATTTCATTAGCGCCCATTTTCATCGCCGTCGAGAAATTCCGGGTAAACGCACCGTAGTTTTTCTCGTTCGAGTATTTAACGAGATCCGCCCACATGGGGGTCGCCAGCGCCAAAATCTCTTCATCTGTTTTTTCAGTAATTTTCATTATTCAATTCTTCATTTAATCTAAAAAAAGCAGTATAACCACCAAGTCACCAAGTTCACCAAGGGGCACCAAGGTTCTAGAGCACACCCACTCATCACCTGATGGGTGGGCACAAAAATTCTACGCTTCCTTTGTGCTTCTTGGTGTTCTTGGTGACTTGGTGGTTCAAATACGGTTTTTAGGTTTAAACATGTCCAGTATTGCGGGCTTCCCCTTTCCCCACTGTAAATCCGTATAAACCTAAAAAAAGGCCAACATATAAAAATGTCGGCCTTTTCCCAGACAAATAAATATTACATGGTTTGTCTTACCCAGTTGGCTCAATCCTTATCACTGACCAGGTGATAAAGCGGGGCTTTTTCCATCGTGTACTCACCTGTTTTGCGATCACGATGAGAAACGGTCAGTACGTGCCAGTTTTTATCATCCAGCTTCATCGCGTCACCGCGGTAGTAGTAACCCGGCCAGCGTGTTTCCTTACGGAATAAAGTATGCTGGAACACGCTTTCAGAAGTACGCACACGGTGATTTAATTCCCATGCGCGCAACAGCTCGTGGATATCGCTTGCCGCAA
>Ga0209824_10000413_pt1 | contig 27224 bp, 23 predicted proteins | sample VDWuncwatermetaG_FD_184124 | JGI IMG/M metagenome (GOLD analysis project Ga0209824, IMG submission 184124) | Wastewater microbial communities from Netherlands to study Microbial Dark Matter (Phase II) - VDW unchlorinated drinking water (SPAdes)... ...
ATATTATGTGGATGAAAGCGGAAAGAAAAAGTAATATTTTAAAGGCAAAAGGAGCATACGATGTGTGATGTCGGCGGTCATATAAGCAGCGACATGATTACATGGCAATGTGCATGTTGTGGTGCAACAATAAATGATTCGAACAATACAGCCAACGGGCTTTGCGATCTTGGAATATGCCGATCTTGCAGAAATACTCCTGAGGAGTGGACAGAATTCGTGAGCGAAGAGTGGGAAGAAGGTATCTGTGACGATTGCGTATCTCCGTGTGGTCTCAAACGATGATGGTTCTTAAATATAGGAGGATATGCTCTAATACGGTGATGAAGAATGATTTCGAGACGTAAGTTCATACAGAGCGCTTTTGTATGTGGAATAGGGGCTATATCTGTTGGTAGTTATAGCCGAATATTCGAACCCCGCTGGATTGAAATAAATAACGTTACTATAAAGCTTCGTGCCCTGCCAAGACGCTTTGAAGGGATGACGATCGCCCAGCTTTCAGATATTCATCATTGCAAATACGCTCCCAGAGAATTTGTTCAAAAATGCATTCGGAAGGTGAATACGCTATCTCCCGACATCATCGCATTGACAGGGGACTATATCTACGGTTCTAACGCATTTCTCTTGCCAGTTACCGAAGAATTGGCTGAACTAAAAGCAAAAGAAGGCGTTTTTGCCGTGCTAGGAAACCACGATATGAAGGAAGATACTTCTGATGCATTCCGTAAAGCAGGTATCAATCTGTTAATCAATGAACATGTCCCTCTTTACAGGGGAAAGGATTATCTTTTCATGGCAGGAGTAGATGATCTGTGGAAAGGGAAGATGGATTTGGACAGGACACTAAAGGGTACTGATGACAAACCCAAGATTTTATTAGCACATAATCCAGATGCCATCGAAATGATTAAGCGGACAGACGTAGATTTTGTGATGGCAGGTCATACCCACGGTGGGCAAATAAGTTTGCCATTTTTTGGTCCTCCAGTTACGTGCTCTAAGTTTGGGTCTCGCTATGCGGCAGGACTATTTCGTGAAGGAAAGACCATTATGTATGTAAACAAAGGCATTGGAGTCTCTGGTTTTCCGGTGAGATTTTTTGCACGGCCAGAAATTACCTTATTTACACTAACAAGTAATAGTCCCTGCGTCGTCTAAGCATGCCCCAATACCCAGCAGCCTCTAAGGGTTTATTTCAGTAAATGTCTGCGCTGTGTGGCTCTCGCACCGTCTGCAAATACAAGGTTTGTGCTATGTTTTTGCATTGGTTCTTTTAAACAAAATACGCAACAAAAGAAGAGCAATGACAAACGAGAGGGTAAACCCATTTGCTAACGCAATAATAGGGTTTTTTAAATGAATTCCATAGACCAACCATAGGCTGCCTCCTATCAATAAAAGAGTCAGCATCATCGGCGAAACATCTTTTAGTTCCTTCGTTTTTATGCCACGGACGATTTGTGGTATAAATCCTACTGTTGTGCAAATTGCGGCAATCGTTCCCATTATAGACCACAACATAATTTTTTTCTCATAAGGTTCTACACTGTTAACACAGGGTTTGCTGGATATAAAGTGCCAGCGCGATGCGATAATATCACAAAACTGCGAACTGCAATCGAAGTGTTCTTAACATGAAATTCTAAACCCTGTTTAATTCTGCCAACAAAAAAGGGGAAAGATATACACCTTCCCCTTTGATTTGTTTATGGAAATAAAATGTGAGGTATTAATCGCGTTTTTATTTTAAATTTTTTAATGCCTTTTCTGCCCTGGAGAGTAATACGCTCACCTCGGCAAGGGACATTGTGGGCGACGTAACCCTTTCGCGTAACAAGGCAAAGGTTTTGTCCAATTCGCCAGTGGCAGGACCCAAATCCCATTTTTGTTGTGACACGGTTACTGTACTACTGCTGCTAGGCGCTGCTGAGGAGTCTGGTATAGCCGGACCTTGCCCTCCCTTGATCTTTGCTAATTCCGCCTCTAAAGCCTCCTTTGCTTTTTTGAGATCGGTAATAACCTTTTGCTTTTCGGCAAGTTCCTGATCAGCAATCTTCTTTGCCTCTGAATAATAAATAACCTGGTTTTTTGCCTCTTCATGACCTCTCTTCATATCGGCAATTTGCAATTCAAATTTTCCGGCAACCCTCTTGCTCGCATCCTCAATAGAAGCGATTTGTCCTGCTATTTTGTTTCTTTCGCTCTCTAATGTGGTGAGTTTGTTCTGCTGTTCCTGGATCGTATTTTGTAAACCACCAATCTGAACGCCTACTGCCGCCTTGACGACTCCGAAGGTATCCACTTCCTTCTGCAATTCAGCAGTCTTTGCTGCTAAACTATCCTTTTCCGAAGCACATGCAGTAAATTTGTCGTCTACTTCTTTCTTTGCGGCTTCTGTCTTACTTAAATTTTCCATTAATTCAGGGATTTTTAAAACTTCTTTTCGCCCTGCACCTAGCTGTCTCTCAAGACCGTGTACCCGTTCTTTCTGTAATTTGTATTTTTCCGTAACCGATACTGCAAAACAGGCACATAGAAGTCCAAAAAGACCTACTAACACCACCATAATTGCCTTTGTTTTCGCATTACAACTAGACATTGGGACCCCCTTTTCTTGGAATATTCCGATTTAGATTTTAAATTTATACTTTAATAAAACATTAAAGGTATTTTTAAGAAAAGTTGAAACGCCAATGATGATAGCAAAATATAAATCTAGTTTCAAGTAAAATTGTTATCAAATTGAACTTGATTTTCTGCATGCTAAATTACAAAATTAAGGTTATAATAATTCCGATTAAAACAAGTTAATCAAAAAACCGCAAATATAAAGTTTTAAAAAAGCAGCTTTCAATCGGATACGATGAAAAATACGAGCGATAATTTTGTCCACCTCCACGTTCATAGTGAGTATAGTCTGCTCGATGGCGCATGCAAAATTAGTGACCTGGTAAATAAAGCAGCCCAACTTAAGATGCCTGCCCTCGCGCTAACCGATCATGGGAACATGTTCGGCGCCGTAGAATTTTATGAAGACGCAAAGTCCTGCGGCATAAAACCCATTTTGGGCTATGAAGCATATGTGGCACAAGGCAGCCGCCTTGATAAGGACTCTAAAAATGGAAAAGAAACGCTCAGTCACATTACCCTGCTGGCTGAAAATAATGAAGGTTATCGTAATCTTCTAAAACTCACCACCTCGGCATATCTAGAGGGTTTTTACTATAAACCAAGGATTGATAAGGCAATCTTACGCGCCTATTCCAAGGGGCTTATTTGCCTGAGTGGGTGTATGACGTCAAAAATCAATCGTTATTTAATGAACAATCATTTCGAAGACGCAGTAAATGTGGCAAAAGAGTACAAAGATATATTTGGTCCAGACCATTTTTACCTAGAAGTTCAAAACAACAAGATTGAAAGACAGGCAGACTTAGTGTCAGAAGCGATTGAAATAGGAAAGCAGTTAGATATTTCCTTAGTGGCAACGAATGACGTTCATTATATGAATATGGACGATGCCGTGGCTCATGATGTTCTCTTGTGTATTAATACGGGAAAACGTCAGTCTGACACTCAAAGGCTTCGCTTTGGAACAAATGAATTTTATTTTAAAAATTCTGGTGAAATGCAAGCTATTTTTCAACACATTCCAGAGGCAATTTATAACACGGTAAAAATTGCCGAGCGGTGTAACGTGGAAATGACCTTTGGTAAATTGCGTTTGCCTAAATTCACTGCACCGCAGGGCATGACTAATAATGCCTATCTTAGGAAACTCTGCGAGGAAGGTGCAATTCAAAAATACGGTTCCATCACCCAAAATATCCGGGAACGTCTGGATTACGAGCTGAAGGTTATCGAAAGTACAGGGTTTGTGGACTACTTCTTAATTGTCTGGGATTTTATTCATTTTGCCATGCAGCATCGTATTCCCGCCACAGGGCGTGGTTCTGGGGCGGGCAGTCTCGTTGCTTATGTGCTGAATATTACGAATATCGATCCAGTCGAGCATGATTTATTATTTGAAAGATTTTTGAATGCAGAAAGAATATCAATGCCCGATCTGGATATTGATTTTTGTGCTGAAGGTCGTGAGAAGGTAATCCAGTACGTTAAGGAAAAATATGGTGGGAATAGTAACGTTGCTCAGATTATTACATTTGGAACGATGAAGGCAAAGGCTGTTATTCGAGACGTAGGTCGGGTAATGAATATCCCTCTTTCTGAAGTAGATAAATTGGCTAAGCTTATTCCCAACACCCTGAATATTACTTTAAAGCAGGCATTGGAGCAGGAGCCGGCATTAAAAGCATTATACGAAAACGAAAAACACATCCATGATTTATTTGATATTTCCAAAAAGTTGGAAGGACTATGCCGCCACGCATCAGTCCATGCGGCGGGTATCGTAATTTCAGATGAACCGTTAACTGAGTATGTTCCACTTGCAAAAAGCGGAGATGTGGTTACTACGCAATTTTACGATGAAATATTAGTGGATAAAATCGGACTACTGAAGGCGGATTTTCTTGGCGTTCGGAAGCTAACAGTTATTGACAAAGCTCTTAAGTTGATTCGTGAAACTACAGGAAAGGAAATCGACCTGACAAAAATTCCCTTCGATGATAAAGCGACATACGATTTGCTGTCCCGCGGGGAGGTTAAGGGCGTCTTCCAGGTAGAAACTAGCCGGGGATTCAAGGAATTGCTGAAAAGGCTGAAACCTGACAAGTTTGCCGATATCTTACCGCTTGTTGCCTTGTACAGACCGGGTCCCCTCCAGAGTGGAATGGTAGAATCCTTCATTAACCGGAAACATGGAAAGGAAGAAGTAACGTATCTTCATCCTTCTCTTGAGCCTATTTTAAAAGAGACCCATGGCGTAATCTTGTACCAGGAGCAGGTCATGCGTATCGCTAACCGTTTAGCTGGGTTTTCCTTAAATCAGGCAGATAATCTCCGTAAGGCAATGGGAAAGAAAAAACCAGAGATTATGGCAAAATTCAAAGACCAGTTTGTAAATGGCGCCATATCAAACGGAATTCCTCAAGAAATAGCTCAAAGTATATTCGAGTTAATGGAATATTTTGCAGGATATGGTTTCAATAAGTCTCATTCTGCCGCGTATGCGGTAATTACCTACCAAACGGCCTATTTGAAGACAAATTATCCTGTTCAGTACATGGTTGCCCAAACGAGTTGTGAGAAACAGAACGCAGACAAGGTCGTGGAATATATTGAAGATTGCCGCCGTATGGGTATTGAAGTAATTCCACCTGATATTAATGAAAGTCAAAATGATTTTACTATTTCCAGTGGAAACAAGATACGGTTTGGGTTGGGCGCTATCAAGAATGTCGGTGATAAGGCCATCGAGTCTATAATTCAGTCAAGGGATAAAGAGGGTGGGTTTACTTCAATCTTGGATTTATGTAAACGGGCTGACCTGCGTGTCGTCAATAAACAGGTAATTGAGTATCTGATCAAATCAGGGTGTTTCGACTCGTTATATGACAATCGGGCGAAACTGCTTGCCGGTATCGATACTGCCATGCAGATGGGCAGCATGGCAAATAAAGACAGACGTATAGGCCAAAAATCCCTCTTTGACATTTCCGCCAGCATGGATACCCTTGGGAAAGGTGATTTTGTGGCAGAAATTGATATGGATCGCTGGTCTGAAAAGGAGATGCGGCAGGCAGAAAAGGAAAGCTTGGGGTTCTATTTTAGTTCGCACCCCTTAACTAATTATAAGGGAAAAATCAAACAGTTATCTACCGCGTCTTCCGCAGAAATTTCTGAACTTTCTGAAGGAGACGAAGTGGTTATCGGAGGTATTATTACCAACATCAGACAAACCACAACCAAACGGGGCGACCCCATGATGTATATTACTATTGAGGACCTAAAAGGTGCAGCCGAATGCATTGCTTTTAATAAAGAAATAAAGACGTATCGGCCACTATTAAACATAGACGAGGTTGTTTTTGTAAAAGGGCAGGTAGGTTTCCAAAGCGCCGTTCCTACTTTACGTATAAAAGAGGTTATTGCTGAAAAAGATGCGCTAGCGCGTTTGGTCAAATGCATAACTCTTCGGCTTGATTCTTCTCATTTTGACGAATCAAAATTATTTCAATTGAAAGAAATCATAAAGAAATACAGCGGTACCTGTCCGCTTTTCTTTGAAATTACTACGCCTGCTCATGGCAACTTTCAAATCAAATCATCCAGTCAATACTTTGTATCGGTGTCGGATGTCTTTTTATCCTATATAGTGGACCTCTTCGGCTCAGAAGCACTCCAAATTAATCAATCAGAAATACTTGCGTTGGTGTGAGATTTAGTTTTTTTCTGAATGAAATGGTCTATAAAAGTCAAAGGCATAATGAAAATAGAAATTTATCACAATTCGATATACTAATAAATAAGTTCTATGCAAACGTCATTGCGAGGGCGATAGCCCGAAGCAATCTCTAGGGCTTGGATTGCTTCGCTCCACTCGCAATGACAACTTTCTTATTACGTTTACTATATATTGAAGATACCTCCAAATATTCGGTGTGATACTACTGATTTTTGGCTGGCATACGCTATATCAAACGAAATATGCAGAAATATACAGAATAAAGATAAAAATAAATGTTCGCACCTTCGGCGCGAACAAGTCATTCGAGCGGACAACCCCTTCGGGGCTGCCGCCTTGCATCGCTGATGCGAGCGAATGCAAGTATTCGCTCCTGCACCGCTGCGGTTGCCGCTCAATTCCCACATCGTTACACATAAATAATAAATGGAGGCATATCATATCATGGCATGGGATTGGACAATCAAAATTACTGACATAATCATGGTCGTTGCAATCGTAGCAGGCCCCATTATCGCCGTCCGAATTACTGAAGTTATGAGGCATCGAAAAGATGCTCGTGATCGTAAAGTTCATATCTTTAGAACCCTCATGGCCACTCGTTCTGCACAGCTCGCAGCAATGCATATTGAAGCTCTGAACCTCGTTGAGTTGGAGTTCCATTCAACGAAGCATCAAGAGCGGCGGGTCTTAGACGCAGGTCGTTTGTATGTTGATCATCTGAGAGATTATTTATACCCAAAAGAAACGTGGGTTGCCCGTAAAAACGAATTACTTGTTGACCTCCTATATGAAATGTCGGTAGCACTTGGCTATAATTTTGATAAGGTCCAAATAAAAGCGGGTTCATATTATCCCTCCGGATATGAAGAAGCTGAATATGAAAATTTACAAACACGAAAACTATGGCTTGAAATTTTAAAAGGAAATAAAAAACTGCCCATAAGCTCCGAGCCTTCACCCTCCCCCGTTGCCTTGCAATCAGCAGAGCAACCCGAAAAACAACAAGAGATTAAAGACAATAAAAATGTGTAACAAATCACTCCACAGGATGCGGCATAACGACCGCCGCACCTGTGAGTTTTAACGTTATACTCCGATCAAATCAAAATTGATAAATACAAATGACAGTTCCAAATTATCAAACAAATATGCGCCCTTTTATTAGAGTTTGCTGATGATCGACAAAATCATTTGCTGCGAGAAGCTAGTGATAATCTTGCCGTGTTTTTTAAATTTACAGAAGCTACTCTGCAAGACCAAAGCTTGCCCTACGTTTCTCTTCCGACTCGTTAAGGTCAAAGTACTTCTGATACCTCTATTTTCACATCATATCCTAGTTTATGGAGATATTCGTAACAATCATCCCAGCTGAGACCAAACTCACGCACATCCGCAAGCCCTATCCTGGCAAGAATATCTCGCAAAAGTTCAAAATGATCATCTTCGAAACTAGCTTCTGCCAGGGTATTTTTTGCCCAATCTATAAGATTCGACAAATCTATTTCCCTGTTTATATATTTTTTAAGCATATTTGCAAGCGTCTTCCTTGTAATAATCATTGCCTTTAGTATTCATTGTGTTAAGCATCTACGGCTGGAAATACTTGCTATTTAGCAGATTGGTTAATTTATGTCAAGTAAATAATAATCGCCAATCATCCTTTGGAAAAGGTAAATATAAGATGGTTTTTAAGCCTGATTTATAGCTTCTGGACTGTGATAAATAACCATTTAAAAGTATTTGACCTGCCTTATATATTGTGTTAGAATCCTTTACAAGATAAGGAGAAAGGGGAAGGGGAGAAGGCACTATAAATTTACGAAACCTCTCCAATTCTTCTTTCTCCTTAGTCTTTTTTATGTTTTGCCGTTTAGTTATATTTTGCTAATTACATTAGTTTTTGGAGAGAAAGAAACTCATGGCAGATGACCTTACGTATGCATTGATTACTCCTTACAGCCTTTTAAAAAGCCGTACTGGCGGCATATTGGGGAGGTTGCTTTCATTGACGAACCTTGAATTTGTCGGGGTGACGATGTTTGCGCCGAGTGATGCCTTTGTTGATAAATATTGCTTGACCATTGAAGAACAGGATATCAAGCCTGCATGGAAAAAGGTCATGATCAACTATATCAACACCAACTTTCGCAAGCAGAATAAATTTGGAATTACCAACCGGACGGTATTGCTTTTCTTCAACGGCGCCAATGCCATCGAAAAATTAAAGGACGATGTGATCGGACCTATTACCAGTTTCCAGGGACATACCATCCGTGGAAGCTTTGGAGATTTTGTAGAAAATTCCGATGGTAAAGTCGAATATTTTGAGCCGGCTGTGGTGACTTCGGCTGATTACGCGGCGAACGATAAACAACTTGCTTTAATTGCTGAGTATTTGCCAAAAGACGGGGGGATTTTAGAGGATATTGTTAAATTCCATGAGGGTGTCAAGGCTGAAACGACCTTGGTTATTCTGAAACCTTTTGAGGAACAAAGTCCACTACCAGGAAATATGATTGACATGTTTTCAAGAACCGGCTTATACATTGTTGGAATAAAGCTCCTGAGGATGAGTATTAACCAGGCCGAGGACTTCTATGGCCCTTTGGTAAACGTCTTCAGAGAAAAATTAAAACCCAAACCAGAAAAGATAGCTGAAAAGCTAAGAGAGGCTTTTAAATCCATCTTCACATTCGAAGTTCCTAATACAATTATTAATAATCACGCTGAGCAGTTATCAGAGCAACTAAAAGATATGAATGCCATGCAGGAATTTAATAAAATCGTGCAATATATGACGGGATTAGACCCTGAAAAAGCAAGTCCAGCCGACAAGAAAAAACCCGGAACTGAGCGTTGCCTTGCCTTATTATATCGAGGCCCTGATGCAATTCGCAAAATAAGAAATATTCTGGGACCAACTGACTCAAAAAAGGGTGAACCTGGCAAGGTTCGTAGGATTTACGGGGAAGACATCATGAAGAATGCTGCGCATGCCTCTGATAGTTTGGAGAATGCGGAAAGGGAACGAAAGATTATTGGAATGTGGGATAACAAAGGCACTTGCGAGCTCAAGGAGTTGATCGGAGATTATTTACGAAAAAAGTAGAAAGTAGCAGCATGCTTATTCAGAAGATAAATGTGGGCCCTTTAAAGGTATGTTGTTATATTGTCATGGGCAAGATTTCAGCAGATGCAATGGTCATCGATCCAGGCGCAGATGCAGATGCCATTATTACCTTTATTAGAGATAGACATCTCACCCCTAAGATAATTGTAATCACGCATGGACATGGCGACCACATCGGCGCTAACGCCAAGCTCAAAGAGGCTTTTCCTGATATTCAAATTTGTATCCATGAAGAAGATCAAGATATGCTGCCTTATCCTGCAAAAAACCTTTCAATACTTGCTGCGTTCTATGGAGGCGTGACAGTGCGATCTCCCTCAGCAGATCGATTATTAAAGGATGGAGATACGGTTACTGTGGATAAATACACATTTGAAATAATTCATACCCCGGGACACACACCCGGCGGAATATGTTTATACAGCAAAAATCAGGAGAACGGGCAGCCTCCGGTGTTATTTTCCGGAGACACCCTTTTTAAAGAAGGCATTGGACGCACAGACTTCCCCGGCTGCAGCCAGAAAAGGCTAATCCGTGCGATTAAGGAACGATTATTCGTACTGGATGAAAAGACAATTGTCTATCCAGGCCATGGCCCATCAACAACCATTGCAGAAGAAAAGAAAAATAATCCATTTGTTAATGAGGTAATCATACATGGTTGAAAGAAGAGAAAATATAAAGGACTTATTCATCGAAGAAGAGATGAAAGATTCGTATCTGAGCTATGCCATGAGCGTTATCATGAGCCGGGCACTGCCTGATGTGAGGGATGGTCTTAAACCATCGCAGAGACGTATCCTTGTTGCCATGAATGACCTTAGCCTCGGGCCTCGCTCCAAATCCAGAAAATGCGCCAAGATTGCAGGCGATACAACCGGCAACTATCACCCACACGGCGAGCAGGTAGTTTACCCGACTCTTGTCCGTATGGCGCAGGATTTCAATTACAGATACCCGCTGGTTAAAGGGCAGGGAAACTTTGGCTCGATTGACGGAGACCCGCCGGCAGCCATGCGTTATACCGAAGCCCGTATGACGGAAGTCACCATGATTCTTATGGAAGATTTGGAGAGAGATACCGTTAATTATGTGCCCAATTATGATGATACTCGGACGGAACCGGTTGTCCTTCCATCAAAATTTCCGAATTTGCTTTGCAACGGCTGCTCAGGTATTGCAGTTGGTATGGCAACAAGCATCCCACCGCATAATGCTAACGAAATCTGCGATGGAATTACCATGGTCATTGATAATCCAGACGTAACCATTGAAGAGTTAATGAATGCCATCAAAGGTCCTGATTTCCCCACAGGGGCAATGATCTGCGGCACGCAAGGAATCAAAGATGGGTACTTAACTGGCCGCGGAACGATCATAGTGAGGGCGAGAGCGCACACGGAAACTTCCAAGAGCGGAAGAAAGAGCATCGTTATTACGGAAATACCCTACCAGCTTAACAGGGACAATATTTTAGAGAGAATGGCGGAACTGGTAAAGGAGGATATACTAAAAGGCATTTCAGATATACGCAACGAAAGCGACCGTGAAGGCAGCCGCCTCGTTATTGATTTAAAGAAGGGAGAAGACGAGGAGGTTATTTTAAACCAGCTTTATAAACATACAAAACTCCAAGATAGTTTTAGTATTATTATGATAGCCTTGGTTGGCAATCGGCCGGAAACACTCAACCTCAAGCAGATGTTGGTCTACTATATCGAACACCGAAAAGTTGTTATTGTCCGCAGAACGAAATATTTACTGGCGAAGGCGCAGGCAAGGGCTCACATCCTTGAAGGCTTGATGATCGCCCTGCAAGATATAGACAAGATAATCAAGCTGATCAGGTCCTCCGAATCTGTCGAGTCTGCACGCCAGGGACTCATGAGTAAATTTTCCCTTTCTGAAATTCAGGCAAATGCAATCCTGGACATGAAACTACAGAGATTGACTGGTCTTGAGCAGGGAAAAATCGAGGAAGAATATAAAAAAGTATGCGCCGATATTAAAGAATACCAGTCTATTCTGACCAGTGAAAAACTGGTGCTGAATATTATTAAAAAAGACGTTGTTGAAATCAAAGAACGCTTTGGCGATAAACGCCGCACGGAAATTGTGGGCGCTGTTACAGCATTAAACATGGAAGACCTCATTGCAGAGGAAAATGTCGTCGTTACTATCAGTCACGAAGGATATATCAAACGGTCACCGCTTGCGTCTTACAGAAAACAGCATCGCGGCGGCAAAGGTGTTACCGGCGCCGAAACGAAAGAAGGGGATTTTATAGAACATTTGTTTGTCGCATTGACGCATGATTACATCCTGTTCTTCACCGACCAGGGACGGGTCTATTGGCAAAAGGTTTACGATATTCCACAAATGGGAAGGACATCAAAAGGACGGGCGCTGATTAATTTACTGGAATTGAAAGAAGGGGAAAATGTAACATCCCTGATTCCCGCGCGCGACTTTGACACCCGGCAACTGGTAATGGCAACCAGCCATGGAATTATTAAGAAAACGGAGCTAAGCGCCTATGGTAATCCCAAAAAGGGCGGCATTATTGCCATTAATCTGGATGAAGGGGATAAGTTGATCTGTGTTAAACTAACAAACGGCAAACAGGACATCATCCTTGGAACTGAACAGGGAAAGGCAATGCGTTTCTCTGAAGAAAACGTAAGAACCATGGGACGCGTAACGCATGGAGTAAAAGGAATCAAACTCAAAAACAAAGATAGAGTTGTTGGTATGGTGGTCGTTGACGAGAATGCCTCTATGCTTACTGTTTGTGAGAAAGGCTACGGGAAACGCACAGATTTTTCGGAGTATCCAGCCCATCACAGAGGCGGACAGGGCGTTATTAACATTAAAACAACCGATAGGAATGGTAATGTCGTGGCAGTAATTGACGCGAGAGACACGGACGAGCTAATTATGATTACCGCCAAAGGTATGATTATCCGCACACCTGTAAATACCATTCGTGCCATCGGAAGAAATACGCAAGGAGTCACACTCTTCTCCGTAGACGAAGGAGACAAAGTGGTTTCCGTTGCTCGTGTTGTTCCAGAAGAAACAGAAGAAGGAAAAGTTGTTGAAGAGGGTACGCAAGAGAATACTGAAGAGTAAAGGCGCCGAAACTACAGGAAGGAACTCAATAGCTATTTTACCATATTTTCACACTAATTCTTCCATTTCAGACTTTGGGGTCCGCAACATTAGGTTACTCACTGCCTCTAACGGATTTTTGTTAGTAAAAAGCACATTGTAAATTTCTCTTGTGATGGGCATTTCTACATGGAATTTTTCTGAAATTGCCATAACGGATTTCGTTGTCCATACCCCCTCTGCAATTTGTTCCATGTTATCTAGGATTTCTTGCAGTTTTCTTCCTTTCCCAATCTGCTCTCCCACCCAGCGGTTTCGCCCGTAAGGGCTGATACATGTCGTTATTAAGTCGCCCAATCCTGTAAGTCCTGAGAAAGTGCTTCTCTGTGCCCCCATAGCAATACCGAGGCGGCTGATCTCTGCCAATCCACGTGTGATAAGGGCAGCCTTCGAATTATCACCGAATTTCAAACCATCGCATATACCGGATGCTATTGCAATAACATTTTTCATAGCCGCGCCCAATTCAACACCCAACATGTCGGGGTTTGTGTAAACTCTAAACCTGTCTGTGGTAAAAATTTCTTGAACAGCTCGCGCCAAATTAGGATCCTTCGATGATGCAACGATAGTAGTGGGCAATCCACGTGCAACTTCTTCTGCGTGACTTGGGCCTAAAAGCAAAGAAATGGGTTGATTGCCTAATACACTCTTAATAATCTCGCTCGGCCTCATAAGGGTTTCGTTTTCGATTCCTTTTGTAACGCTAACAATAGGTATCTCAGGAGCAAATATACCTTTAAATCTTGTAAGTGCCGAACGCAGATAGGGAGTGGGTATTGCAGAGACAATAAGATGCGCATCCATTAACTTGTGAGATATATCAGAAGTAAGCTGTATTCCAGACGGTATTGGAATGTCCTTTAAAAACTTAATGTTTTCCCTTTTCTCATTTAAATATTTTACGTATAATGCATCGACCCCCCAAAGGGTAACTTCGTAACCTTTTTTATGTAACAAAATCGCAAGGGCAGTCCCCCATCCGCCATTGCCAATAACAGTTATTTTTTTCGTTAACGATTTTGAGGTCATTTTTTTACTTAGGCATAAAAAATTTGGCTGGATTGCTCCAGCCCTTTTGGTAAGTCATAATCTAATAATCCAAGATTGTTATTTTGCAACCTGACATGCCTCTTCATATAACGGGTGTGCAGAACAAAGGTCTCTTATTGTTTTTTGAACGGTTTCCTTAATTTTAATATCATTTGGTTTGGAAAGTATTTTATCAATGCATTCTGCTATCTTTATAACCTCTGCTTCTTTCATGCCCCTTGAAGTTACCGTAGGTGTCCCGATACGAATGCCACTTGGTTCATTTGCGCCTCGTTCATCAAAAGGGATCATATTTCTGTTCAGGATAATACCTACTTCTTCGAGCAATATTTGAGCCTCTTTTCCAGTAATACCTTTATTGCGTAAATCAATCAAGAAGAGATGGTTATCCGTTCCGCCCGATACAAGGGTATATCCCCTTTTAACAAATTCTTGTGCCATTGCCTTTGCGTTTTTTACCGTTTGCCTCTGGCACTGCTTGAATTCTTCAGTCATCGCCTCCTTAAATGCAACTGCTTTTGCTGCAATGCAGTGCATAAAAGGTCCGCCTTGAATTCCCGGGAAAATCACGGAATCAATCTGTTTTGCATATTTCGATTTACATAAGATTAAACCACCCCTTGGTCCTCGAAGTGTTTTATGGGTTGTTGTAGTAACAAAATCTGCATATGGGATGGGGCTGGGATGCACACCTCCAACTATGAGTCCTGCGATATGGGCAATATCAGCCATAAAGTAGGCGCCAACCTCATCCGCAATTTTTCCGAATTTCTGGAAGTCGATTATGCGTGGATAGGCGCTTGCACCGGCTATGATAATGTGGGGTTTCGTTTTGATAGCAATGGCTCTCAATTCGTCGTAATCAATATATCCGGTTTCTTTTTTCACACCGTAGTGGGTAATTTCATACAACATCCCTGAGAAGTTCTTTTTAAATCCATGGGTAAGATGTCCGCCGTGAGACAGATCCATTCCCAAGATACGGTCTCCTGGCTTTAGCACGGAAAAACAGACAGCCATATTGGCTTGCGAGCCTGCATGTGGTTGTACATTGGCATGTTCTGCTCCAAAGATTTGTTTTGCCCTTTCAACCGCCAGCCGTTCTACTGTATCCACATTCCCACAGCCGGCATACCATCGTTTTCCTGCGTACCCTTCCGCATATTTATTAGTCATCGACGACCCTTGCGCTTCCTCAACTGCGGGACTGCATATGTTTTCTGATGCAATCAAATCTATCGTATTTTGCTGTCTTTCTACTTCTTCTTGTATGGCACGCCAAACTTCTGGATCGTCATTTTTTAATGTAATCATAATTTCTCACGCTGTCCTTTAAAATATGTTCAATTAGTTTTTGCCATTTTCCATTTCAGATATGTTTCCATAAACTCATCAATTTCTCCATCCAGTACAGCCTGTGTATTCCCTGTTTCCTTACCGGTGCGTAGGTCTTTAACAAGCGAATAAGGTTGTAATACATATGATCGAATTTGATGTCCCCATGCAATTTCTCCTTTCTCATCGTAAGCCGCAGAGAGTTCTTTCTCTCTTTCTGCTTCTTTTATCTGACACATTTTTGCCTTCAGCATACTCAAAGCCACTCGTCGATTCTGGTGCTGAGAACGTTCGCTCTGGCATTGTACGACAATTCCGGTTGGTAGATGGGTGATACGAACAGCCGAAGATGTTTTATTCACATGTTGCCCGCCAGCCCCGGATGCACGATAGGTATCCACGCGCAATTCATTTTCATTGATTTCAATTTCTTCTTCCTCTTCTATTTCTGGCAGCGCATCAACCGCCGCAAACGACGTATGCCTTCTCGCATTTGCATCAAAGGGAGAAATTCGCACTAAACGATGCACTCCGATTTCAGATTTTAAATATCCGTAAACATAGTCACCCTTTATAAGAACGGTAACTCTCTTGATTCCTGCCTCTTCGCCTGGCAGTATATCAATTAAAGAAAGCGTGTAACCACTTTTTTCGACCCAACGGCTATACATGCGGAATAGCATAGATACCCAGTCACATGACTCTGTTCCACCTGCTCCTGCGTAAATACTTAAATAGGCATTGCAGTGATCGTGCGGTTCGCCCAACATTGTCCGCAATTCAATTTTTTCGAGTTTTTGTTCAAACGACTTAATATCTTTGCCTACCTCAGCTTTGGCCTGTTCATCCCGTTCTTCTTCGGCAAGTGTAGATAAACACTCTATGTCGTCCAGTGCTTTTTGTAATTCGCGAAAGGGTAAGACAATTTCCTTGAGGGATTTTAATCTCTTAACGGTTTGCTGTGCCTTATCCTTGTTTTCCCAAAAATTTGGCGACGAGAGTTGTTCCTCTAAGGTGACCAGTTCTTTTTCTTTATTTTTTAGGTCAAAGAGAGTCCCTGAGATGTAATAAACGCTCTCGAAGAGGGGTTAGTTCTTTTTCTATATTGCCAATCATAAATTATATTACCTCAGATTGTAAATATTGGAAAATGTTAATTTCGGGATTCTTTGTACCGAAGGCGATTAGTTGTGTTGATATCTATTGAACAAAGATAAAAATCTATTTATAAAATAGGAATTATAAATTATAAAATATATGCATGTCAATACAATTTGGAATTGACTGGAAAGGAAAATATTTTTATTATGTTGAGGTCTCGAAAGGGTGGTAATTTTGTGGAAGGGGTGTTATTGTAATGTTCATGAGTATTTAACATTCTAATATTCTGTTGAATAATACAGGATTATAAGGAACATTTCTGTGATTAACGGTGTAAAGATAAAAGAACTTAAGCCCATTCCCGATGATCGGGGCAGATTAATGGAAATACTTCGAAAAGACGATAGCCTTTTCGAGAAATTTGGCCAAGTTTATTTAACAACAGCCTACCCAGGCGTTGTTAAAGCATGGCATTACCATAAAATACAAACAGATTACTTTACGGTTATACATGGGATGATGAAGATTGTCCTCTATGATGGACGAAAAGATTCTCCAACCTTTGGACAGATAGATGAGTTTATTGCGGGTACGTATAACCCCATCCTGATACAGATACCTCCAATGGTTACACATGGTTTCAAATGTATAAGCGATCACGAGGCTATGGTTATTAATTGTCCCACTGAAGTATACAATTATAATACACCAGATGAATATCGCATAGATCCGCACAGCGGGGAAATACCTTACAATTGGGATAGAAAGGATGGATAATGAAGGGAATTGTTCTAGCGGGTGGACTAGGTTCTCGATTATTGCCTTTGACAAAAATTACGAATAAGCATCTCTTGCCCGTATACAAAGAACCCATGATTTATTATCCAATAAAGGCACTTATCAATGTGGGCATCGAAGATATTATGGTTGTTACAGGGGGGAATCATGCTGGTGAGTTTTTGAGACTGCTCGGAAACGGCAAGCAGTTTGGTTTAAAGCATATCAGTTATACGTACCAAGAAGGAGAAGGGGGTATTGCCGAAGCGCTGGGCTTGGCTGAAGATTTTGCGGATGGCGATAAAATTATTATTATACTCGGCGACAATATCATTGAAAACAATATTATAAGGCAAAAAGAAGCCTTCGAAAGGCAAAAAGAAGGGGCTAAAATCATCCTAAAGAGAGTTCCTCATCCGGAACATTTTGGTGTTCCAGAGCTTATTGGAGATAAGGTTGTGTGTGTTGAAGAAAAGCCCAAGAAACCTAAATCAGAATACGCAGTTATTGGCATCTATATGTACGATTACCGTGTTTTTGATATCATCAAAACCCTTGAACGCTCTGAACGAGGCGAACTCGAAATTACAGATGTAAATAATTATTACATAAGAAATGGGTTAATGACGTACGATACTTTAGACGGCTGGTGGATTGACGCCGGAAGCTCACATGACAATCTTGCGCAGGCGACCCAGTTACTGATAAAGACAGGCGCTAATAAAACGAACTAATACAATTGTGCGTGTAATTGCAGGTAGTGCAAAAGGGATACACCTTAATTCACTGAGAGGAAATAAAACAAGGCCCATACAAGATAGGGTAAAAGAATCTCTATTTAATATACTTTCTGATGTTATTCCAGGAAGTCGCGTTCTAGACATGTATGCCGGTACAGGAGCGATTGGAATAGAGGCATTAAGCCGAGGGGCAGCTTTCTGTGTCTTTGTGGAAAACGACACGGCTGCTATTCAAGTTATTAAAAAGAATCTTGAGGTGACTAAACTTCAAGACAAGGCACAAGTTCTAAAATATGACGTGTTTGAAATTATTTCATATCTTGAGAAAAATGCTATAGAAGTTGATTTAGTCCTCGCCAGTCCACCATACCCTCTTATCGAAAAAAGTTTATATCGAGATAAACTCTTGAGTTTATTTTCGCTTTTATGCAACAAGCACATAATAAAGTCAGAAGGTATAATAATGCTACAACATAGAAAAACAAACCTCGAAATATCCCGGGATATTTCTGATTTGGAATTATTTGATACGCGAAGTTATGGCGATACGCAACTTTCATTTTTTAAATTTACTTTGAAACAAGAGCATCCTCTATGAAAATTTGGGAAGAGCAGGGCAAAATAAAAATTGCAGCGCCTGCAAAGATTAATTTGTTTCTTGAGATATTGGGTAAACGACCGGACGGTTATCATGAAATTGAAACTGTCATGCAGGAAATTAGTCTCTTTGATCACGTTTATATAGAAAATTCTGACAAGGGAATAGAATTCACATGCTCGAATTCTAAACTTCCTATAGGCGAAGATAATCTTGTTTTAAAAGCTGTCCGTTTGTTTCAGAAAGAATCTAAAATTTTTCGAGGGGTAAAAATATATTTAGATAAAAATATACCCATTAGTGCCGGCCTTGGAGGCGGAAGCAGCGATGCTGTGGCTACTTTGCTCGGATTGAATAAATTATGGCAAACTGGATATGATGAAAAAAAATTGATATCGCTGGCTGGGGGATTAGGTTCCGATACGTCTTTTTTTGTTATTGGAAATACAGCTATATGTAGGGGACGCGGAGAGGTGGTTACTCCGTATCCTTTACAGGTAAAATATAATTATATAATAATTTATCCAAGGGTTGAAGTAAGCACCGCAACGGTTTATAAAAATTTTAAAATTAGCTTGACAAAAAATTTAAAGGATGTTAACCTTTTTTTGCAGTTTTTAGCGTCAGGAAGTCCAGAGAAATTGGGGACTTGCCTACACAATCGTTTAGAAGAAGTGGTTTTTAGCCTTTATCCGGCTATTGGAAAAATCAAAGAAGCATTATCAAAGTTTAACTTTTGTGGCACCCTCTTATCGGGAAGCGGTTCAGCCTTATATGGGCTGTGTAGAGGAGAAAATGATTTAAAGGAAATTGAGCAAAAAATAAAGATGCTTAATATCGGTGATGTGTTTGTGGTAACCAACGATTTCTATGATACTGCTAAGTGAACAGGAAAGGGGAAGACAATGAATATTACTGAAGTCCGGGTAAAGTTGACAGAAGCCAAGAAGAACAGACTGCAGGCATTTTGTAGCATTACGATAGATAATGACTTTGTCGTAAGGGATCTGAAGGTTATCGAAGGGCAGAAAGGGGCGTTTGTGGCTATGCCCAGCAGGAAACTCACGGATAGATGTCCAAAATGCGGTGGGAAAAACCACTTAATGGCACAATACTGCAATGATTGCGGTACTAAACTAAACGAAAGGCGCGCGTCTAAAAGTACAGGTAGATTAAAATTACATGCGGATACAGCCCATCCAATAAACTCAACTTGCAGAGAAGAAATACAGGAAAAAGTCCTTGCAGCTTATCAGGAAGAGGTTGAAAAATCTAAGTTGCCTGGTTATAAGCCTCCAAAATATGAAGATATGGAGGAGACGGATTTTAATGATTTAGACGAAGGCTTAGAATCGGAGAAAACCGGTAAGTAAAGTATTCGGTCTAAAATTAGACCTCATTATCATACCAGAGTTTAAATCGTAATCAGGTATTTCCTTGTTTGTTCAAACTTGCGCTCTCCCACAAAAACATACCATTAAAAGGCAATATTATGTAAATAGTATTGCCACTTTTTCAAATTTAACATTTTTTATATTGATTAAAAAGTATTTTTATTTACCGTGAGCACATGATTAAAACAGGTTCACAAATTTTACTGGATGCATTAATAAGAGAAGGGGTGGAATATGTCTTTGGAATCCCTGGCGGTGTCGTTTTGCCTCTGTTTGATGTATTATTCGAGTCTCCTATAAAGTTTATCTTGACTAGACATGAACAGGGTGCGGGTCATGCAGCGGATGGATATGCCAGGGCTACAGGAAGGGTAGGCGTTTGTCTCGTTACATCGGGGCCTGGTGCTACAAACTTGACTACAGCGATTGCAACAGCCTACATGGATTCTATACCTATAGTAGCTATAACAGGACAGGTCAAGACATTTCTTATTGGGAATGACGCCTTTCAAGAAGCCGATATTATTGGGATCACACGTCCTATAACAAAACACAGTTACCTTGTGAAAGATGTTAAAGACCTTACCAGAATCGTAAAAGAGGCGTTTTTTATAGCTAATACTGGAAGGCGGGGTCCTGTGTTAATTGATCTTCCCGTTGATATTACCTTAGAAAAATGTGAGGAAATAATACCAACAGAAGTTGATTTGCCAGGATACAAGCCCAGATATGAGGGCAATATCCGTCAAATCAAAATTGCATCTGAAGTGATTAATAACTCTCAGCGGCCTGTTGTTTATACAGGCGGAGGTATCATCGCCTCTGATAGTTCAAAGGAATTACTTGAGTTGTCGGAAAAGGGAAATCTCCCAGTGACCACGACATTGATGGGGCTTGGCGGTTTTCCCGAGAACCATAAACTATCCCTGGGGATGTTAGGTATGCATGGGACTGTCTACGCAAATCTTGCAGTAACTGAATGCGATCTTTTGGTAGCAATTGGAGCAAGATTTGATGACCGGGTTACTGGAAAGATTGATGAATTTGCCCCCCATGCAAAGATTATTCACATTGACATTGATCCAGCATCCATCAGCAAAACTATTAAAGTAGATGTCCCAGTTGTGGGTGATGCAAAGAGCATTTTACAAGAACTCAATAAACACGTCCATTTTGCTGAAAGAAAAGAATGGTTTGATAAAATCAAGCACTGGAAAGAAGAAAATCCATTATCTTACAACAACAGTGGAAGTGTTATTAAGCCCCAGTACGTAATTGAGCAAATCTGCGATGCGGCTAAAGGCAATGCAATCATTACAACAGAGGTAGGACAAAATCAAATGTGGGCTGCCCAGTATTTTACGTTTACGCAACCGCATACATTTATTTCTTCGGGTGGATTGGGCACAATGGGTTACGGTTTTCCTGCCGCTATCGGGGCTCAATTAGGATGTCCAGATAAAATTGTGGTGGACATTGCAGGTGATGGAAGCATTCAAATGAATATCCAGGAACTCAGCACGGTTGTTCGTTTAAACATTCCTGTAAAAATAGCCATCCTGAATAACGGTTATCTTGGAATGGTACGACAATGGCAGGAATTGTTTTACAATAAACGATACTCCAGTGTCTGTTTGAATGGCAACCCCGATTTTGTTAAGCTGGCGGAGGCATACGGTGCTAAAGGATTTTTGGTTGAGAAAAAAGAAGATGTACGCCCAATCATAGAAAAGGCATTTTCTATAAAAGGGCCGGTCGTTATGGATTTTAAAGTAGATCCAAATGAGAACGTTTTCCCGATGGTGCCTGCAGGACAGGCTATTAATAGAATGATAGGAACCATGGCATAACGGAACTAATTAAAACTATTTTATGTTATTAAAAACAGTTAATAATTCAAAATTTTTGGTAGAAGGCAAATGGGATTAGTTTTAGGTGCGGCAATTACATTAGGTATATTAGGCATGGTCTTTGGGATAGGTCTGGCTATTGCCTCTGATAAGTTTGCGGTTAAAGTCGATCCTCGCATCGACAGTATTAACGAGATACTGCCAGGCGCAAATTGTGGTGCGTGCGGCCAACCTGGCTGTAGCGGCTTTGCTCAGGCTGTAGTAGAAGGCAAGGCGCCTGTAACTGGTTGTACAGTAGGACAATCTGTTGTGGCTAATCTGGTTGCAAATATAATGGGTGTCAAAGTTGAAAACAGGGAACGTTCTATTGCTGTTGTAATGTGCCATGCAAGAGGTGTTAAAAATAAGTTTGATTATAATGGGGTGAAAGACTGCCGCGCAGCACATATTGTTAGCGGAGGTTTTCTGGGCTGCGATTACGGTTGTTTGGGTCTAGGCACCTGTGTCGAAGCCTGTAAATTTGAAGCCATGTATATGGAAAGAGATAACCTTCCCAAAGTAATTGAAGAGCGATGCACGGCTTGCGGAAGGTGTGCTGCTGTTTGTCCTAGGAAACTTATCAGTATATTACCAGAATCAAAAATGGTACATGTGCGTTGCAAATCTCTTGATAAGGGTGCCGTTGCCAAAAAGATTTGTCAAGATTCCTGTATCGCTTGTAAACAGTGCGAAAAGATATGTCCATACGATGCCATCCACGTACAAAACAATCTTGCAGTAATCGATTATAATAAATGTACCTCATGCGGAAAATGTGTCGAGGTTTGTCCGAATCACACAATAATTAACTTTGTCAGCGAGCGGAGTCTTAGAAAGCATACCTTAACTGCGGTATAAATGCATCAAGATCGCTTTTACATACCATACTCCTACAACTTGCTAAATTTGGCTTAGCGGTAGAGAAGCGTATCATATCTTACACGTTAAAAGAGTTAAACTTGGAAATAAAATTACGCTTTTTGACGGTAAAGGTTTTGAATACCTTGCAAATGTTGTTGAAATTTCAAATGATAAATTAAAGGTATTCATTGAGCAATCTAAAGCTGTTGATAGAGAATCGCACGTCGATGTTACCATTGCATTTTCCATCCCAAAAGGGAAACGCGCAACCTTTTTAATTCAAAAATGCGCTGAGTTGGGCATAAAGACGTTGATTCCCATCCACTGCAAACGAAGTATTGTCGATATCCTAAACAAATCTGATGTAAAAATAGAAAAGTGGGATACGATCGCAATTGAGGCATCGAAACAGTGCAAGCGAAGCTTTGTCACTAAAATAGAAGATGCGATGCTACTGAACGACTTAATGAAGACTGTCTGTGACTACGATCTCCCGCTCATCGCATGCACAGAATCTCACACGAAAACATTAAAAAATGTTCTGGATGAGCACGCATCGGCTAAAAAGATTATTTGCCTCATTGGCACTGAAGGTGGTTTTATTAATAGTGAGGCTGAAATGGCGGGGAAAGCGGGTTGCATACCGGTAAGCGTTGGTCTTTCAATATTGAGGATTGAGACAGCCGCAGTTGCAATTTCCTCCATACTACTCTATGCTTATTCTTAGGAGCGTAGTATAAATTCAAATTGGCTCTGAGACTTCAACAATACATCTGTTTAAACAACCTGCTTAAATGCTAACCATCCTGCCAATAATCCTGAAAATTACAAGAATCATACCGATAGAAAAGAAGAATATCGTCACGAAGGTTAATGGAATGCTGGGATTATTTTTAACGCTGACAAGGACGCTTGGCATGGATTTAATATCTGCAAAAACAATTTTTGAACCATGAATCTCCTTCGCATTACTTTCCCCGATAGGTAAAAAGGTTTGTTGTGTCTGATTATTTTCCGTAGTGGAAATTAATTTTACTACGGGGTAGCGATACTGCGGAGGCATATATAAATCGACAACACGCATTTGCGCGTCATTTGCACTAAACGTTTCGTCGATCTTCAAATTACACGTGCGATCGCCTACCTTGAGAACAACACTTGATGCAATCCAGCCGTAATCCCGCATGAGGACCTCGATGATTCCATGTTGTAGAAGAACAGGATTGTTGTATCCAATGGTGTCCGAAAATACAATTCCATCCTTTCTGACGGAAACAAATGCCTCTATTTTTCTAGGCATTCCGTTTGGGTAAGCGCTTGTTTTAAGGTCATCAACCTTCATTTCGATACCACCCAGATCTGTCCACTCATCTGAGACGGATACCGGTGGTTCAGTCGATGAGTAAACTCCTCCTATAAGGTGTGCAATCAGAGTGATTACGAACCCAATATGTACAATAGATGCCCCATAGAGGGGTATCTTTTTTACGCCGCTTTTTGCCTTTTTAATAATTGAATCTAAGGTGCACAAAAAGGCATTGATGCCGTAGAGGATGCAAGCCAAAAATAGTAAATAAAACCAACTATGGGTTGGTTTCTTATGAGTGAAAAAAAAGGAAATATCTTCTCCGGAAAGTCCTGTATACTGGTCGGGTTGGAAGTTCATAACGAGACTACCAATAATAAGCAATCCTGTAACCGTAAATCCAACAAGGACGCCTAGTTTTTGCGATTTAAATATAGTATAAATTTTTCTCACTTTAAGATATCCTGTGCCCCCTAAAAATGGGAATTTAGAGGGATTTTGTTACCTAAAGCTGTGGGAACTGCCGATAAGGAAACTGGTGCCCACGTATGTCATTAAAAGTATTAAAAACCCTAAAATAGCTAAGGGTGGTTTAAATCGTTTAGCCTCCTGCCAATAATCCAAGTGAAGACAAGTTGCATAAAAAAACCATATAATGACAGACCAGACCACCTTGGCATCCCAGAGGAAATAAGCCCCCCATGCAACATATCCCCAGAATCCCCCGAAGATCATCGAGATAGAAAAGACAATAAAACCATACTGAAAGCCCGAATCAATAATTTTGTCGTACGTTTTTTTCTCTTCTGTTATAAAATAGCGTGCAACTGCTGCAGATGTTGCACTAACCCAGAGGGCATAACAAAAGAAGGACGATGGGACGTGTAGTATATACCAGATGGTAAGCATTAAGGGCGGGGCGTAGTTTAATCCTTTTGGGAAAATAGCCGCTGCTGCGAAGAAGGCATAACCAACGCCGAATAAGAACATGCGATAGATATGACTTTCCGCTTTGGCATAAATGAGCAATATAATGAATGTAGCGGCGGCGAAGGCATTAAAGGATTCAAATTTATTGGTTAGAGGAAAATATTCTATCGATATGCCACGTAACGTGATGGTTGTAACGTGAAGAACTACAATCCCCAATAAAATAGGGAATCGCAAGTTCCATCGTGTGAATCCAAGAAGCCAATATGTCGAATAAGCACCTAAACATATCCAATATAAAATTATGGATATTTGATTGAGAGATTGGGCTGTATCCATGTATTATAAGGTAATCTCAATCTTTGCCTTTTCCCTCAGGTCTTTAACAAGATTATTCATTTCGATTCCAACTAAGTCGGTGCGTACCTTGTCTTTTACTTCGCTGAAGCTAACGTCTTTGGCAGGCGCGTGAGCCGTAACCTTGATTAGGTGGTATCCAAATTCTGTCTTGACAGGTTCACTAACCTTGCCCACTTCGGTAGCAAATGCTGTATTGGCAAAGGCATCTACCATAACGCCGTGCTTCGGAAATGAGCCTAATTCTCCGCCAGTTTTTCCCGTTGGACAGTCGGAATATTTCCTTGCCAGTTCAGCAAAATCTGCTCCCTCATCAATTTCCTTTTTAATAGCATCGATTTTTGCCTTTGCCCCGTCAAGTTCTTCTTGCGTTTTCATTTTTTTTGTTTCAACCAGTATGTGGCTTGCCGTAACGGTTTCGCCGCTAAAGGTGCTAATGTTCTTGATAAAATATTCTTCTGTTTTTTTGTCATCAACATCTTTGGATACGTAATTTTCGATTGCTGCAGACATGTTGATTGCGGTTTTTAACTCTTCGATATTACTCCCTTGAAATTCCAAAAACTGCTCCAATGTTTTGTCTTTAGTTGCAGGGTTATTTTTGATGTTATCCCGCATCTTGGCAATTTCTTTTTCCACGACTTCATTGGGAACGCTTAACTTTTTTTCTAGAACAAATTGTCTTAACAAAGATTGGGTAACAAGCTGCTCGGTAATTTGCTGTTCCATCGAAGATATTGCAGCAGGGTTTACGTGACTTCTGAACCGGCTCAGGATTTTGTCCAGATCTTTGCGGAGAATTTTTTCGTCATTAACCGTTGCAATTACTTTATGGGGATTGACCTTTTCCTTCTTGCCATGGGTGCCCATGCCATGTCCGCTACCTTCCGTTGCCATTCCTGCCCCATGCATTTTTTCCTTTTCTTCTTGATTGAAGTTCATATTTTTGTGTATTTTTGCAAAGTCCTGTTCGGCAGTTTGGCTGCTTAATTGTGGATTACCATGTTCGCCTTTCTGACAGCCTAAAAAAGACACTGCAAATAAACTTGAAAAAAACATGAAAATAGTAATTCTTTTTATCATAACTACTCCTTAATAGATAATGATGGTTTTACTAGACTAGCAAAAAACTTTGCCTAGAGAGAGGTGTCTGCGGTATGCTTTCTTCCATAATACTCAGTGATAAGCTTTAGGAGGTCTTCTTCTTTCAGGTTTGAAATGTAGTCTAATGCAATATCAATTAAAAGATTCACGGAAAGACGTGGATTCCTTGCGGCAATCCGCTTTAGCGCCTCATAAATTTCAGGACTAATGTCCGCTATAGCTGTTTTTGGTTTAAACATACAATATTTTGAGAGTTTAATATTATTCATGTGGTTTTAAACAAAATAGAAACTGAATAGGTTCCTTAATTTGCAAAATTCATCAAATTAAGAGTGAAGAACATGAACCAACAAAATATGCACACCCAAATGGGCGAGGTGGGAGTCGAACCCACACAACCTTTTACGGTCAAAGGATTTTAAGTCCTTCGTGTCTGCCATTCCACCACTCGCCCGATTGTTTATTGGTGATAATTCAGCCACGAATGTACACGAATAAGAAGGAAAAGTAATTAAATTGTATCAAAATTATTTTCCTTTTACCGCGATTGAAATTTATATGCCTTCGTGAAAATTCGTGTTTATTTGTGGCTCAATTAAAAAGAGGCGGCACTGGGATTCGAACCCAGGATAACGGTTTTGCAAACCGTGGCCTTAGTCCACTTGGCGATGCCGCCGGCTTTATTTATCAATGAGACACTTTATAATACCATCAAGAAAAATCTAAGGCAAGAAGTTTTTCAAAGTCTCTTGAGGGCAAGGTTTATTTTGTATTGTGATTTTCCAATGTGAAATAATAGGGAAAATCGCTTAAACTCCGTTTTAATGGCAAAGCACAAAAAGTATGCAAACAAAAAGACACGTTGGCATGATAGGTATAATTTCACGCTTACAAGGATTTGCTTAAGATTTGCTTTTAAAATCAGTCAATATCCTTGAGTTGGTTAGACCAAATGCACATTTTCTCTTCTCAGTTTTTTGTTGTCCACACGAAGTAGTTGTTAATCTCTTACCGCATTCTTCCCTTCTTGAGATAAGTATCCTATCTTTTGATAAAGTAAACAAATATTGTATAAGTGCATCCAGTTCTCTATCAGTAAACT
>Ga0209824_10000416_pt1 | contig 27176 bp, 29 predicted proteins | sample VDWuncwatermetaG_FD_184124 | JGI IMG/M metagenome (GOLD analysis project Ga0209824, IMG submission 184124) | Wastewater microbial communities from Netherlands to study Microbial Dark Matter (Phase II) - VDW unchlorinated drinking water (SPAdes)... ...
GCTATAACATGTCCAGTCGGTGGACAGTGACCGTCGTCTTCGGCTATCATCTGCATTCTTCAACGTGGCGGTGTAGCTCAGTTGGCAGAGCAGCGGACTCATAAGCCGCGGGTCGGCCGTTCAATCCGGCCCACCGCCACCAAACCGCACTTCGTGTGACCCGCTCGCTCTTTATCGATGTATCGTACCTGACGCGAGCGGATAAACCCCTTCGACTTTCTTCTATTCCAGATCTCGCTTGCTCGTGCCGACGGCTCATCAGGCAAAGCCTCTCTTCATTATCGCCGCCGGATAAACACCTCCCGCCTTCTATCACCAAGCGCACATTTTGCTCGTCCGCTGACTCTCAATCAGCGGATTACTTACTGGCTTGTCTTTGCCTGTGGGTGCAGCCCAGCTTATAATCTTGGAGGCGAAACCCCTTCCAGTAGCCATGAAGAGTCCTCTTAACCGGGAGATACAAAGGAAGTGGAAATCATAGACCTCGATTCTTGGGAAGCTTTTGAGAGAACTCTTTCTTCATTTTTTACTGGATGGAACGAACTCAAGCGGGAAAAGCGTCCCATGACCGTCTCGACTCCTGTATTTAGAGGTCAGTCGGATGCCTCCTGGAAGCTGCAAACGACTCTGGAGCGTTTCACCAATCGGACATTCAGCGCATTCGATTATTACAAAGCCATAAGATCAGTTAAGCCGGCGGTTGTTTCCATGACTGAAAAAGAATGGAAGCTCCCAGAATTTGAGACATTCAAAGAAGAAGATGAAATATTTCATGTCCCGATAGGCCTTGAATTCATGGTTTACCTCAGACATCACGGGTTTCCATCGCCTTTGCTTGATTGGACACGTTCACCATATGTTGCTGCCTTTTTTGCCTTTCGCTCGCCACAAGTGCCTAACGACGGGAGAGTCGCCATCTATTCCTATGTGAATTGGTGTGGGGTGCCGAAGGGCGGCTGCGCAGGGTCGCCCGTCGTTCATGGTTTGGGTCCTTACGTTGAGACTCATAAGCGACACTATGCACAGCAATGCGAATACACGGTTTGTCTGAAACAGGTCGGGGACGAGCATGTGTACTGCAGCCACGAGTCGGCTTTTGCCGACAAGAGCTCAGACCAAGGAGAATTAAGAAAATTCACTCTCCCTGCCAGTGAAAGAAGAAACGTGCTGAAACAGTTACATCGCATGAACGTCACCTCTTTCGCGTTATTTGGGAGTGAAGAAAGTCTGATGGAGACTTTGGCTTATCAAGAAATTGAGGATACGAATTAGTCTGAGTAGAGAGAAGACGAGTGATTTGGTGCCAAGCTGGTGCCAAACGTACTGAACGAAGCGAACGAGGATGAGCTGCTTTCATTCCTCGCCCTTAAGAATTGGTGGAAATTGGTTGTCCTGAGTGGCTTGAGTGCCCTCAGATGGGAGTTCGTCGGGACTCTTAATCAGCGAAACCGTGGCCAGCGTCTGGATATCCCTATACCCGTTGTATAATTGCGCCCTTACTACCTTCGTCTTGGAGGGCCGAATGCCACTGTCTGGGGCAGACTCGCGCTTTAGAAATACCAAAGGTATCAGCTGCAATGAGTTCGCCATCCATATCGGGCCTAACAAGATCATGTTCATACCTCGAAACAAGAACGGTTCACACTACACTCTTCATTTTGGTGTCCGTCCCGGCATACTTGACTTCCATGAGACATGGAAGGATCAAGATGAGATCAAGCACAAAACGTTATTCGCCATGAGCCTGTCAGATTTGCCTGACCTCCTGACAGAGCTTGGTCATGATACTGCGGAGAGTTTGCCTGGAATAATTCGGAAACTCAGACCGGGATGGATGGGCCATCGTAAGATCGGACTCGTCCTTGGTTTAATTCCGACCGACCAGCAATTGGAGGCTGCTGCCAAATTGGGTAAGAGAAAACGTCTAGTTCTCAGCAAGCAGGCTTTGGCGGCCAACATTCGGACTCCGGAATTTCTAGAAGATATTTTCGACGAACCCGATTGCATTTTCACCCTCATATCGATGAAGAGTGGAAAAGCTAAACAAATTGGATTCGGGTACAAAGTCACATTACCCACCGGTGAACCGCGCCTGTTCTGGGTAAAACAATCCGACATCCTTGCAGCGATGCGCCACCTCGAAAATCAGTCGGTTCAGGCAGCTAGCAAATATGCGATTCCTCTGGAATGCTATTCGCAACATGACCTATGAGAAGGCAGTTGGCTTAAACTCATTGGTGCCACGCTGGTGCCAAAACACCATGCCCCAGGCGAAACAGGATGAGAAAAACTCATTCCTCATCCTCCACGTTCATGGCAGGTTCGTTATGTTGGATGTCCTGCGGTAGGGATAAGAGTGGTACTCTTCGTCATAGCATCGTTACGGGCGTCGGCGAATAGATACCTTCGCTTTTCTCCTACCATTCTGGAATGAAGATATGCACCCTGAGCTTCGAAAAGCTTACGATGCTGAAATGACGGCGGCGGTCACCCGGTACAACACCGGAGACCTCCAACTCGCATTTTCACATCTTGAACGGGCCCACATCTTAGGACAATCGTTTCCAATTGAGCATGCGAGAACCCACTGGTGGATGCTGAAGGTTGGTTGGAAGCGCCGAGATTTCGTAGAAATTGCCGGTCAACTGCCTCGGATCCTGGGAGCTCTGCTGTTTTCACGAATGTGGGTGCCGATAGGCAATACTGGCGGGGCTCGCGTTCCTCCGTTTCAATCCATGCCCATTCCGGAAGACCTTCAACGGTTGCTCGACAAGTACGGACGCGGCTCCAGGACATGAGCCGTCTCTGCCGATGTCATTCAAACAGTCGTCGCGCTTATTCTTCCCGGAGCCCTTCGACAACTGGTTGTCGTGCCGCCCACCGGGCCGGGAAGTAGCCCGCCACCAAGGTGGCAACCGCCGCGAGAGCCACGGCCTGGGCCAGTGCGCCGATCGGAACAATCATCTGAATCGTCCAACCGAATGATTGCTTATTGATAACCTTAATCAGTAACAGCGACAGCAGCCCGCCACCAATGAGACCCAAGGCAATCCCCACTACACCGAGGTAGGCCGCCTCCCATAACACGAGCTGTTGAATTTGTTCCGCACTGCCACCAATGGCTCGTAGCGTCGCAAATTCACGGCGACGTTCAAGGACAGACGTGACCAGCGTATTGACTATCCCCAGCATGGCAATCACGATTGCGATAGCTTCCAGCACGTAGGTCAGCAGAAATGTTCGATCAAAGATGTCGAGAATTTCTTTCCGTAACTCAGTGTTGCTGATCACAAGCGGCGGAAGCCCTCCGCCGGCTGCGCCGCTCAGTTGTTCTAGGATCCGTTCTCTCACGCGATCAATACTTGACCCAGCGCTCATGTACACGGGGAATACGGTGACCAGATCATCATGCCAGAGTGACTGATACAACGCCCGATCCATGAGCAGCTTCCCCCCATCCGTCGAATAATCATAAAACACGGCCACGATTGGGAATCGCGCGGGTCCGCTCGGCGTTAGAATTTCAAGCGTCGATCCCTCTTCCACCCCGAGCCGATTAGCCAATACCTCAGAGACAAGGAGACCACGGGTATCGGCGGCCCGTATGAGTTGTTCTGAAGAATCGCCCTGGCGGACAAGATACCGGCTCCATTGGGCATGTAATCGCAGATCTCGTGAGACGATAGCCACCCGTTGGCCGTTCACCTCCACTCGGACATCGCGATAACTATCGACTGCTGCTACTTCAGGGATGGAAGATAAGACGGTCAACCATGTTGGCGGGAGACTTCGGCCGGCGCCTCCGATCTCCGTGCCTCGCAGCCACAGTGAAGGTGCCACGACCAAATCAGCTAAGACCGTATCAGTGACCCAGAGTTCGACCGTATGTCGAAAACTTCGCACCATCACCAGCACGCCGATCATGATTGCTAATCCCACCATCAAGGCAGAGACGGTCACTCCGTTTCGGCCTGGACTGCGCGAGGCATGCTCCACGGCAATCCCCCTCATGACTCCCCCTGCTCCCCCTGCACGTCCCACATATTGTCGCGGACGCCGCCATCCAGTGACACAGATCGGAGCCAGACAGGCCAGACCGGCCAGCAGACAGAGCGTTGCCGCGTACCCCATGACAGGAACCCCATTGATGGGGCCTGGCAGACTCAAGAGCCCCGCAACGGCGAGCACACTCAGTCCCATGATGGCGAGCATCCCCACTCGTAGCTGCTGGCTCGCTTCATAGTCACCAGGAGCCAACGCTCGTACCGTCGCGGTGCGGCTGGCATCCAGGCTTGGACCAACGGCACCAATCATGGACATAATGCACCCAATCATAATGCCTTCGAGCATCATGCTCCAGAATTGGCCGCTCTGGAATAGCCCTCCTTCGCCGGCCCCGACTGGAGCATAGAGATCCGAAATCGTTTGACTGAGCAAGGCCACCAGCTCTTGCGCGAGCACCATTCCGGTTGTACTTCCGGCGATTCCTCCCAACAATCCAAAGAACCCGGCTTCCATCAAAAACAATACTGCCACCCGAGACTGAGTCATCCCAATGGCTCGATAGATTCCGATTTCTCGTCTCCTCTGGGCGACGGCGAATACCATCGTGTTGTAGATCAGGAACATCCCAACTAACAGGCCAACCCAGCTCAACACCGTCAGATTGAGACGGAAGGCGCGCACCATTTGCTCAACCTGCCTCGTCCTGTTGGCCGGCCGTTCCACCGTCAAATAGGGAGGCAGAACAGCCCGTAGGTCCTGTGCAACCTCATCGACGGTCTTTTGTTCGTCGGTCACGATATCGATTCGATCCAACTTCCCAACCATCCCGAACATAATTTGTGCCGCAGCGATATCCATCACGGCCATGCGTTCCCATGATGAAGGTCGGTCCGGCCCATTTTGAAGAATCCCTGCAACCCGGCAGGTGAGACGCCTGGATCCAAGGAGAAGATCAACCTGCTCATCGACCGACAGCTTCCACTCTGTGGCCAATTGGGCTCCCAAGAACACCGCCTGTGGCTCGATCATCCCCATCAACTGACGTTCCGTTGACGGCTGGCTCATGCGGAACCCGCGTGTATTGAATTCGGCCAGAAGATCCAACCCCACCACTTGCACCGCTTGGTCGACGTGCTCTCCTCTCATGCGAACGGCCGTCTGTAGAATCACCGGCGATGCAGACGTTACGCCGGCGATGGTTCTGACCTGTCTAATGACCTGTTCATCAAGCCCAGTCTCCCCTCCTGACACTTCCAAGGTCGTAGGACCAGCCACCGTCAGGACCGCCTGTTCAAAGGACCGCAGCACGTCGACGTTGGCAGTCCGCACGGCGACGGAGGCCGACACGCCGAGCGCCACTCCAAGGATCGTCAGCAGGGTGCGTAACGGCCATTGCCGGACATGCGCGGTAAGAAGAAGGAGTAAGGCCCTTACAAAGGCAGGCATTGAGCGTGAAATAAGCTTTCTGCTGGGAAAGGTCTCATCGGTTCCGATAGACACATCCGCGCGCACGGCACAAATCAGTCATTTCGTTTACACGTATCCGGTCGTTTGCTAGAGTGACCTCAGACTTTTTCAGAGGAGGACAGATGGCCAGAAGCAAACACACCACCGCACTCCCGCTCCATCGGGTGGGACACCGTTCCAAACCTTCTCTGCATATTACGCCCCGTCAACGCGAGATTCTTCGATTGGTCGCGCTGGGCCATACTAATCGTGAGATCGGCGCGACACTGGACATCAGCGTTCGGACGGTCGAAGTCCATCGTTTCAACTTGATGCGCCGACTTAATGTTCGGAACGTCGCCCAGCTCCTGCGTCAGGCGCTGCAACAAAACTTGCTCCCTCGCAACTTCGGCATGAAATAGGCTCATAATTCCTTGAGCCGCCCCTGACATTCCACAATCGACTGGTATCCTTTTCTCGTCAAGACCGCGGTCAATTCAGTTTCCAGTCGTCCGAATACATCCAACCCTTCCTCCACCAACACCGTCCCGATTTGGACTGCCGACGCACCGCACAGGAAATGTTCGAACACGTCCATCCCCTCAACGATTCCTCCGGTTCCGATGATCGGCATCTTGCCATCAAACAACTTATAGAAGGCGCGAACATTCGCCAAGGCCACGGGCTTGATCAGTCGTCCGCCCAACCCGCCAAACCCGCCTTTTGGTTTAATGACGACGGCTTCGCGTTCCGGATCCACAACCAGGCCATTGCCCACCGAATTGATCATATTAAGAAAGTCGACTCCGCAACGCCCAAGAACCTTCCCCATGGCCTCATGGTGGGCCGGATCGAAGTACGGTGGCAACTTCACGCCCATCGGAACCGTGATGAGAGGCCGAACCTTTTTGAGCACGCGCTCCGACGTTTCCGGATCGTACCCAATTTGAGGCTTCCCTGGAATATTCGGGCAAGAGAGATTGACCTCAATAAGGTCTGGCTTGGCCGCATTGATCGCTTCCGCGATGGTCGGAAAATCTTCCTCCCCGAGTCCGGCCACGCTGGCGATCACGGGCTTTCCAAACCGCTTGAGGTGAGGGATCAACTCGGCGTAGGCTCGATAGCCGAGGTTGGGAAGGCCCATCGAGTTGATCGATCCTCCTGGAAATCCATAATACCGTGGCATGGGGTTGCCTTGGCGCGACTCAATGGTCATCGACTTCGTGACGATCGCCCCCGCACCGGATTTCCCCAGAGCCTCGAGCTCGTCCCGTGTGACACAGAGCGCTCCCGACGCATTCATGAAACAGCTGGGAAAGGTGACGCCCGCGATCGTTGTGGAAAGATCAATCACGAAGATGCCAGTTCGGTCATACGTTCGGTGCGCGCAATCAGCTGTCCATCTCGCATGGTCCACACATAGTCGGCGGCTTGCGCGGCCTGTAGGCTGTGCGTCACCAGCAGGACCGTCTGCCCTTCAGCCATCGCGAGCTCACGAATAAGCGCCATAATGCCTGCTCCTTGCTGAGAATCGATATTGCCCGTCGGCTCATCGGCCAAGAGGAGACGGGGCCCATGTGCTAACGCGCGCGCGATCGCAATTCGTTGTTGCTCTCCACCGGATAATTCGGCTGGTCGATGTCGGCGCCGGTGACTCATGCCCACGCTCTCCAACATATCCCCAACCCGTTTTGTTATCTCCCGCCCATTCTCCCCGCGCAACATCAGAGGCAGTGCAATATTCTCTTCAGCCGTCAAACCATGCACCAAGTGGAAGGCTTGAAAAACGATCCCGATCGTTTCACGCCTGATCTTCGTCCATTCGTAGCTGGTCAGGTTGTGGGTGGATCGCCCATCGAGCAGGATCTCTCCTGAAGTAGGCAGGTCCAAACCCGCGACGAGGTTCAGCAGAGTACTTTTCCCGCAGCCACTGGGGCCCACGAACGCACAGAATTCTCCAGGTTGAATCTCTAAATTGACATCGTGTAAAGCCGTGACCATGGCTTCTCCACGCGAATGGGTTTTGGAGAGTTGTCTCAATGTCACCATCGGTGGTCCGCTCTCTCCAATGACTAGTCGACCGGTGTACGGTCATTCTCATTCGTATAGCACAATAAATCGAAGGCCGACAACCTTGACACCGGCAGGCTCGTCGCCATAAAGAGAGGTGGAATACACACAAACGAAAGGCTGTCCATGGCCAATCCTGTCACAGAATCGGCCTCAGGTCTCCTGCGCCGCGCGCTCAGGTTCTTTCTTCCCGTTCATTGTTCGAGCTGTAACTCGCTTCTAGCAGATGATCCGATCCCTCATTTTTGCTCGGACTGCTGGAGTAAGATTTCCCTCATGCCTGACTCTCGATGCACCCGTTGTGACCACCCCTTCCCTTCTTCCATTGCCACGACCTACAGCCCAAACCATATTTGCCAACCCTGTGCCGAACGTCCGCCTTCCTATACGAAGGCCTGGACTCTGTACCCGTATATGCCTCCACTCCAGCATGCGATCCGCCTCTTCAAGTATCAGGGCAAAGTTTCCCTGGCGGCTCCACTGGCCGCCCTCATGATCGCCCGACTCCCTCCCCTCGATTCCATTGATGTGATCATGCCAGTACCCCTGCACATTGAGAGACTCCGTCAACGAGAATTTAATCAGTCCCTCCTGCTTGCCGATGACATCGGACGGACCCTCAATATTCCCATCGCGTACACGAATTTGATCCGAGCCATTCCTACTCCAGCCCAGACCACACTATCCCGCAAAAGCCGTCTAAAAAACCTTCGTCGAGCATTTGTCGTCCGACACCCCGATGCCGTTGTGAAGAAACGTATTCTTCTGATCGATGACGTCTTCACGACCGGTACGACGGTGAATGAGTGCGCCAAGACCCTCCGGAAAGCCGGGTCTGCCGACGTGTTTGTGATAACGTTAGGGCGTACGATGGATTCCACTATGATTCCCGACCGCATCATGGCTCAGCGCCCACCATCGCTGGAGCTCCTGGGAGGTTGATCGATGCCGATTTATGAGTACGCTTGCCAGGCTTGTCACCGGAAATCCTCGGTCTTGGTCTTGAATCCGCGCAATCCTAGCGTGGCTACCTGTCGGCATTGCGGCGGATCGCGGATGGAGCGTCTCCTATCTCGATTTGCCGCTCCCAAGTCCGAGGAAGCTCGACTCGAATCACTATCAGATCCAGCGAACCTCGGAGGGATTGATGAAAATGATCCTCGGAGCGTCGCCCGTTTGATGAAGAAAATGGGACAGGAAATGGGCGAGGACGTCGACGATATCGAAGCGATGATGGACCAATCCAATGACGGTGCGGGAATGCCAGGAGGCGGTGACGGCCTTTGACATGCACTGTCATATATTTTCGCTTGACATTCTCAGGGTCGCCTCTAGAATAACGTGAGTGCTGGAGGCAGAATGCGGATTTTTCGATCTGGCCATAGGTGGAGTGATGAGCAGGGCCCCGAAGAGCGAACTGATGACCGCGATGGAAACATCCCAATATCTCAAGATTACTCAACGTACCCTCTATCGCTATCTCCAGAGTCGACAGATTCCCGCCTTCAAGCTGGGAAAGGAATGGCGATTCGTCCGTTCGGATCTAGAGCAATGGATTCGCGACCGAACCAGAACTGCCGTGAATTCCTAACTACAGGACATCACAATGTTTGCAGGTGAATACCTTTGCAAGGTTGATGAAAAAGGACGATTCATCGTCCCCTCACCGATCCGCGAACAGATCGAAGCTGACGGTCAGACCGTCATGTTCCTGAAGGGTCCGGAACAGTCCTTGCTGATCTATTCCACGAAAGAGTGGGAAAAGGTCCTTGAACGGACCCGGACGTCTCTGGATGAAGACCAGAGTCGTCTGTTTATGCACTTTGTCGTGTCCGAGGCAGGCTCATCGGATATCGATAAGACCGGGCGGATTCTAATTCCTGGTCGCTTGAGAAAACTGGTTCCTGTCGATGAGGATCAAGAAATCATACTCGTCGGCCTGTATCACCGCATGGAAATTTGGAACCCAAGCGAATGGCGTCGGTATCTTGCGCGGACTGAAGATCGCTTTGAACAGAATATGGCAAAGATTGTGAATCTCCTCTAGCTCGGCTCCATGCCATCCGACCGACCTCGATACAACTTCCGTTCATCAAGGTGTCGCCTTCCCTCAATATCCAGCCGTGGCAATCCAACCCGCTCATCTATCCCAAAAAAGTTACTGCCGATCAGCGGTACGACTCTGTCATCGAAATCTGGTCCATCGAACCCAGAGGCTGCACTTCGGACACCATCGCATCTCCCAGTCGTGACATCGGACACGATCAAAGTCACATTGCCCGTCCCTCCCAGCATCAACCATCAATATGCAACGGTAAATGGACGTCGGTTGCTATCCTCCGCCGGACGGACGTACAAGACCTACGTCGGCCAGTACGTATGGCTGGCATTGGCCCAATCCCCCGTTAAATCCTCTTTGCACAATCGACTTCGATCGGGGCCGCTCGCGCTCTCGATCCGATTCTTTTTCGCATCCGCCTTACGGCGCGACCTTGATGGCGGTCTGAAGATCGCCCAAGATGCGGTCTGCGAAGGGCTTGGCTTAAACGATAATCGCATCATCGAAACTCATCTATATAAGCATGTTGACAAAGCCGACCCTCGCATCGAAGTCTCGCTCTCGTTCATTCCCCCTCCTTGTCACTCAGGCTGACCACTCACTCCAGCACTCGCTCGGCTACAGTTCCTTCTGATTCACGCCGATATCTGAGAGAGCGCTATCTACAGCCCTGCTTCCTACTGGACGGACCTTCTGATGGCAACAACACGTGTTCCCGTCAGTGAACTTGAGATCGGAATGTACGTCGCCCGTCTGGACCTGTCGTGGTTCCGCTCCCCCTTACTCCGCCATTCATTCCTGATTGAACAGTCTTCCCAGATTGACAAATTAGTGCGTGCAGGAGTGAAGATGGTCGACATCGACCTCGACCGTGGAATCACTTCTCCGTCCCATCACGCAACGGATATCACGCAGGCTGCACCCAGGACAGCACCGACTTCGAGCCTGACACACCCCAAGCCTTTAGCCCAGCTGAACGAAGAATATGCCCAGGCAAAGCTGGCCAAGCAACAGATGGATCAAGCGGTTCAATCCGTTTTTACAACCATTGCGAAAACAGGAACGGTCAACCCTGAGCAGGCAGCCGAAGCGGTCCAAGAAATCACGATCGCCATGAGAACGCTCACCGACTCTGCTATTTTCATGGCCTTGAGTCAAAACCGGGCCGACGACTCCACGCTCAGCCAGCATGCACTGGCAGTCTGTACGCTGTCACTGGTGGCCGGACAAGCCTTCCAATTCAACCCCCTGGAGCTGCACGAGCTTGCAACCGCCGCTCTCTTACATGATATTGGGCTCTTACAGATCCGACCTGCCATTGTCCGCCATACACATGTCTCGTCAGACCTTTCCAAGGCCAACCGACAGGAATTTGAGACCCATCCCCGCCGTGCCGTTCTGATGTTGGAGGGGAAAAGGGGAATTGAAGCCGCCACGCTTCATCTCATCGCGAATCATCATGCCTATCTTGATGACAGCGGCTACCCGAAAGAGTCACGAGGACAATTTACCTCCGACCCCACACGCATTCTGATGGTTGTGGATCGATACGATGAATTAACCACTGGATTCGGCGGGACTGCCCCACTGACTCCTCACCACACATTTCAACGCCTGTATCAGGAGGCTCGACAAGGCACGCTTGACCATCGAATTGTGTCATTATTCATCGCACGAATCGGTATCTACCCCATCCATAGTCATGTGCGGCTGAATACGCAAGAGGTGGCAGTAGTCACGCAACTCCATCAAGAAAAACTGCACCAACCGATCATCACCATCACCCACCAGCCAGGTGGCACGGAATACCCAGCGCCATTTGTCATCGATCTTGCGCACCAGGACGGCGATCCACAGGTCCGGGCCATTGAAACAATAGTAGACATGAATGCGTAGGAAGGGACACCGGTGAGTGATTCGCCTATTCGTAGCGCAATGCGTCGATGGGATTAAGCCGAGCAGCCTTATTGGCGGGATATAAACCAAAGAATAGGCCCACCACAACGGAAAACACAAACGCAACGGCGATGGTATCACTTGAAATAATGGTTGGCCAACCGGCAATCACCGTCGTCAAGCGAGCCGCAAGCACTCCGAACAGGATGCCAATACAGCCACCGACCACACTGAGCGTCAGCGCCTCGATCAAAAACTGTATGAGAATGTGGAAGCGTTTGGCTCCAACCGCCATCCGAATTCCAATTTCTCTCGTCCGCTCAGTGACGGAGACAAGCAGAATGTTCATGATCCCAATGCCGCCGACAAGTAACGAGACGGACGCGATGATCATCAACATGACCGTCAAGGTTTCGCTCGTCCCTTCCTGCACCTTTCCGATTTCGACCTGCGTACGAATGGTAAAATCATCCGGCTGCTCACCCTGCAAGCGATGTCGAGCCCTCATCACCTGACGGATCTGCTCTGCGGCATCTGCCAGATCCTCGGTTCGTTCCGTCGAAACAAACACTCCTCCGACCGATCCCAGGAACAATGTTCCAAAGACCTTTCGCTCGGCAGTTGTGAAGGGGATAAAAACGACATCGTCCTGATCGGTTCCCTGAACAGACTGGCCCTTAGGAGATAAGACACCAATGACTCGGAACGGGACATTTTTAATCCGAATGATCGCGCCAACTGGTTCTTCACCCGGTTCAAAAATGTTTTCGACCACGGTTTGTCCAAGGAGCGCGACCCTGGCCGCACTCTCCATATCTGTTTGAGTAAAGGATCCTCCGCTGCTGAAGGACCAGTCTCGAATCGTGACATAGCTGGGTGACGCTCCCTGAACCGACCCATTCCAATTGCGGTTCCCATTCACGATTTGCATGGTGCTTCGTATGAGCCACCCCGTTTCAGACAGAGTGGGAATCCTTTTCTTTAGTTCCAGTGCATCGGCAACCGTCAGTGTGACGGCACCGCCTTGTGCACCCCGCACGCCACCGATGGTCATGTAACTGGGAAAGATCATAATGACGTTGGTCCCCATCGTGGCGATCTGCTTCTGCACCGCCTGTTTCGCCCCTTCTCCAATGCTGACCATTGCAATGACCGCTCCAACTCCGATAATAATCCCAAGCATGGTCAAACCCGCGCGCAGTCTGTTTCGCCCGAGTACTCTCAACGCCGTGATGACGGTTAGCCACATGAACGCTAGCATTTACACACCCACTGCCTGCGATCGCTCCTTGGTTGCTCGATCGCTGAGGATCTGACCATCCTTGACGACAATTTCACGCGACGCATAGGCGGCAATATCGACTTCGTGCGTGACCAGGATCACTGTCATACCCTCACGATTCAATCCTTCAAGAATCCCCATGATGTCCTGACTGGACTCCGTATCAAGATTTCCGGTTGGCTCGTCGGCCAACAACAAAGAGGGTGAGGTCACCAGCGCCCGAGCAATCGCCACCCGTTGTTGTTGACCGCCTGAAAGTTGCGTGGGGGAATGATGTTCGCGCCCCTTCAATCCGACGCGTTGGAGCGCAGCCGAGGCCAGTGTACGCTGTTCTTTCAAAGACAGTCCTCTGTAGAACAGCGGTAACTGAGCGTTTTCCAGGGCACTGGTGCGGGGAATGAGGTTGAAGCTCTGGAACACAAAACCGATTTGCTGATTTCGGATTTCTGCCAACTGGTCGGGCCGCAATTGGCCAACGTCCACGCCGTTCAACCGGTACTGTCCCTTGGTCGGTTGATCCAGACAGCCGAGCATATTCATCAATGTGGACTTGCCGGATCCGCTTGACCCCATGATCGCGACGAACTCACCCCGTTCAATAGTGACACTCACCCCACGCAGAGCCTGCACCTCAACATCACCTACTCGATAGACCTTCCAAATATCTTCGCCGACGATCAATGGATTCACAGACCTAGCTCATCCTATGCGCCACCAGCGCAAATCATGACAATGGAATGATGGGGGTGACATATGCCTTATCCGCCGACGAGCGACGTTCAACATCGTGATCGAGGGATATCAGCGGCATCATCGAGAACGAGGGCGTTGCTGGTTCCCGAACCCCGGCGGCAAGTCACTCCCTTTTCGTTCGCCGAACGGCTGTTCAATACCAACAACAACGAGATCCCCTTCCTTGAGACCGCCAGAGAGTAATTCAGTGGTGAGGCCATCTGAAATACCAGTTTGAACCGTCAGAGAAGCGAGGTCACCGCTCTCGCTCAACCTCCAGATTGCTTTCGACGGCAGCGTACCAGCATCTAGTTTAGTCGGACCTCCTCCATGCCTGCTTGGTACGTGCCCATCGGCCTCCCGACGACTCCCCTCACCCTTTGGGGGCGCAAATCTGAGAGCCGCATTAGGAACCTTCAGGATCTGGTCTTTCTGTGCCACGATGATCGACACATTGGCCGTCATACCGGGTTTGAGCCGTAGGTCCTTGTTATCCACTCCGACCACCACATTGTAGGTGACGACGTTCTGAACGTTGATGGGTGCGAGTCGCACCTGCCGGATAGTGCCAGTAAAGGTCACACCGGGGTAGGCGTCTACGGTAAAAACGGCTTCCTTCCCTTCGGCCATCCCTCCAATGTCCGACTCGCTCACATTGGTATCAACCTGCATTTTGGTTAAATCGAGGGCGATCAGAAACAGATTAGGCGTGGCGAAGCTGGACGCAACCGTCTGGCCAACCTCTACGTTACGCGCCACCACGATGCCATCAACGGGCGACCGAATGACGGTATATTTCAATTCCAGTTCAGCCGAATTCAACGCCGCTTCCGCTTGCTTAACCTGTGCCTCAGCAACCTTTAACTGTGCTTCCGAGCTTTGGAAATTTGTGGATGCAACATCAACGTCGTTTTGTGACACAAACTGCTGAGGCAACAAGGATTCCACGCGGTCCAGTTCTCGTTTTCGCTGCGCCAGGTCGGCTTTGGATCGTGCAACGTTTGACCGCGCCATCTCCAGATTGCTGGCAGCCTGTTCTCGGCGAGCCTTGAAGGGTTCAGGATCAATGACCGCGACCGTATCCCCAGCCTTTACCCGCGAGTTGAAATCCGCATGGAGACTCTTGATCATGCCCGACACTTGCGTACCTACCTGAACCGATACAACTGGATTGATCGTCCCCGTGGCGCTGACGGAAGAAATAACCTGACCTAACTCAATCGCCGCCGTTCGGTATCGAACAGGGGCCTTCCGCTCCCCGTTAAAAAACACGTAGCCACCGATGGCAAGTCCAATGGCTACAACACCGGCAATAAAAGCGATACGTCGCATATATCCTACAGGTGGTCTCGGAGGTGTCTCTATCCTAACAGGAAGACAAGAATCGATGCACCTCTCGGCTCACGCGAGCGGTGGCTCTCCCTTTCAAACCCAGGTATTTAGCTTAACACAAGCCCAACGGCCCACCAAGGGATGAGATCTCTTGATGGCGAAGCGCGGTCAAGGTAGTAATTGAGGAGGGAGAAATTCGTAGGATTATCCGGCCAAGAACCGGTCCAGGAACGTCGTCGACACATGGCCCTTCTGAAAGTCTGAATCATCGAGGATCCGACGGTGAAGAGGGAGAGTGGTCTTAATCCCTTCGATGACAAACTCGCCGAGCGCACGTTTCATACGAGCCATTGATTCCTGTCGATCGCGGCCATGAGTAATCAGCTTGGCAATCATCGAGTCGTAGTACGGGACAACCACCGAGCCTGACTCCATAGCGGAATCGACTCGCACTCCGAACCCTCCAGGTGGACTGTACTTGGTAATCATCCCGGGAGATGGCGTAAACTTCTCGGGATCTTCGGCATTAATCCGACACTCCATGCTATGCCCAGTCATCACGATATCCTGTTGTCGAATGGCGAGAGGATGACCTGCGGCCAGACGAATCTGTTCCTTAATCAAATCGATGCCAGTAACCATTTCAGTGATGGGGTGCTCGACCTGGATGCGGGTATTCACTTCCATGAAATAAAAATTTCGGTCTTTATCGAGCAAAAATTCGACGGTGCCCACGTTTCGGTAATGGGCAGCCTTGACCACCTCTACAGCCACCCGACCGATTTCCCGACGCAGTTTGTGATCGACCACCGGAGATGGTGTTTCTTCGACCAGTTTTTGATGTCGTCGTTGAATCGAGCAGTCCCGCTCCCCAAGATGCACCACCCGACCATGTTGATCGGCCAAGATCTGCACTTCAATATGACGCGGCTCTAGAAAGTACCGTTCGAGGTAGACCCCGTCGTTACCGAAGGTCGATTTCGCTTCAGCCTGCGCAGCCTGAAAGGCCCGGCTAAGGTCTTCGGCCTTATTGACGACACGCATACCTCGGCCTCCCCCTCCGGCCGTCGCTTTAATAATGACGGGAAAGCCGATCGTCTGCGCCGCCTGCAAGGCATCCTCCTCGCTGCGCAATTCGCCTGGGCTCCCGGGTGTGACCGGAAGGCCCCGCCTCGCCACGATTTCACGTGCCTTCGCCTTATCCCCCATCATGGCAATGTTTTCCGAGCTCGGCCCGATAAACTTGATGCCGATTGACTCGCAGACTTCAGCAAAATGGGCGTTCTCCGACAGAAATCCATACCCGGGATGGATCGCATCGGCACCCGTAATCTCTGCGGCACTCAAGACATTGGGAATATTTCGGTAGCTCAATGCCGATTCAGCCGGCCCCACACATACCTTTTCCTCGGCTGCTCGAACATGCAGGGCAAGCGCATCCGCTTCAGAATGAATCGCCACGGTCTTGATGCCAAGCTCCTTACAGGCGCGAATCACTCGCAGCGCGATTTCTCCGCGGTTGGCGACCAGAACTTTCTTAAACACGTCTCGGCTCCGATACGATGGCGAGAACCGCCTTTAGAATGACCTATGAAGCGGATGTGGGATCGATCAGAAACAGTGCTTGCCCATATTCCACTGACTTTGTATTCTCTACCAAGATCTTCACAAGGCGACCGTCCACTTCCGACTCGATTTCATTCATAAGTTTCATCGCTTCGACGACGCACAACACTTGTCCCTTCTTCACAGAATCCCCCTCTTCAACGTATGCATCCGCATCGGGTGAGGGCGATCGGTAGAACGTGCCGACGATGGGCGACGTGACGGTCAGAAAACCCGTGCTTGCGTCTGAAACGGATGTCGTGGCTGAAGTGGCATGCATCGGTTGTTGAGGCGGAGCAGGAATAAACTCCTGCACCGATGTCGCAAGCGGTCTGGTTGCGACATCCTGGCGGACGCGGATACGCATGCCTTGTTGTTCAAACTCAAGCTCGGTCAAATTATTACGCCGAAGCAGGTCGATCAGTTCTTGGATTTGCTTGGGCGCCCCCCCTGTGAGTGAGAGCTCATGACCAATCTCCTCCCCAGGCTGCGGCAACACAATCCGACGAACCTTAGTCTTTGAATGAGCAGGTCGACGACGGCTCACCGAACACGCTCCACATAGGATCTGGTTCGAGTATCGATCCGGATTACGGTGCCGACCTCCAAGTAAAGCGGAACTTTGATCGTCGCCCCCGTTTCCACGACCGCCGGCTTGGTTCCTCCAGTTGCCGTGTCCCCCCGCACACCAGGATCCGCATCCACGACCTTGAGCTCAATGAAGTTTGGCAGCTCAACAGCGATCGGGCGATGCTCGTAGACGAGGATCTTGGCGACCATATTTTCTTTCAATAAATCGACGTTCTCTCCCAACTGACTCTTCTCAAACGTCAATTGCTCGTACGTCTCTGTATCCATCAGCGTATAGGACGCTCCGGTCGCGTAGAGGAACTGCATATCACGTTCTTCCAAATCAGGCTCTTCAAACCGTTCGCCTGAGCGAAACGTTCGGTCCAGCACATTTCCGGAGAGATAGCTTTTCAACTTCGTCCGTACGAAGGCACCACCTTTGCCAGGCTTGACGTGTTGAAAGTCGACGATATGAAAGGGCTCGCCTTCGACCATCAAGCGTACCCCACTACGAAAATCCACCGTAGAAATCACTCGCAACTCCCTTCTTATGAAGAACACAACCAGCCCGGTGATCTCCTCAATGCCGCTCTGTCTTCGCTCCGTCTACAGAGGTGCGACCACCAGAGGACCCCGTAGATCCGGTAGCAGATATGTGCTCGCACAATCCTCGCAAGGCCAAGAGATACCCGTTGGCACCAAACCCGGCGATCTGTGCCAATGCAACCCCCGATACATATGAATGCTGCCTGAATTCTTCACGCCGATAGATGTTAGACAGATGAACCTCAACAGTGAGCAACTCAACGGCGGCTAAGGCGTCGCGTATCGCGATGCTGGTGTGCGTGTAGGCCGCTGGATTGATGATAATGCCGTGATACCCGTGTCGTGCTTCCTGAATCCAGCCCACTAATTCCCCTTCAAAATTCGACTGATGAATAACCAGTTCAGCTCCAAGCTCACTACCCAGCTTTTCCAATGACGCATTGATCTCATCAAGAGTCGTCGTCCCATACATGGACTCCTCTCGATTACCCAACAGGTTCAGATTGGGACCGTGAAGGACTAGGATCCGCAACATGTCGTGTACAATACCCCCCTATCCACCAGCCTCACCCCATCACGTCAAGGGCGGCATTCTAGCAGTCCCCTCTCAGAGGGTCAAACCAGTGAAGTCATGGGAAAGCTCAAGAGGGGAGTTAAGAAGAGGCTTGGGGATCTCGGCGGCGCTCCTGGATCAAGTTGAGCCACTGCTCGAGGCGTGCGATCGCTGGACTTCTTGTTTTCTGTGCAGCCGAAACCGTGGATCTGGTTATAGGAATAGGCGCTTCCTCTGAACGAGGCACACTACTGGACAATCCGTTGGCTCCATCTTTCGTTGCCATCGCCGTACTATCGAAGGCGGATATCATACCCTCGCCATGAAGACGGTCAGAGTCAAGACTTGTAGTTTTCACCGGTTTCTCATGCAATACCTCTTGCGATTGTGCCATTCCCTGAGTCGTCGGTACCTCGAGCCCGGCACAGAGCGACAAGGCTTCTTGATCATGCGGATTTAAGGATAATATGACGTTGCATGACCGGATGGCCGATTCCTTGGCTCCTTGAGCCGTGTAGAGCTTGGCCAATATTCGATGCGCACGAAGATTGTCGGGGCTTACCTTGATGGCTTCTTCAAGAATAGCCTTCGCCTTGACCGGTTGGTTCATCTGCTCATAGGCGCGACCCAAGGCCACCATGGCCGTAATAAAACCTGGATAGGCCTTCAGCCCATCTTCAAGAACAGCAACCGCCTCTTCCCACATACCAGCTTTGCCGTACTCTTCTGCCAGAGGAATAAACACCTTGGACCCTGGATCTTTAGCAAAGACTAAGGCCAACCGATCAATTTCAGCGGCATTACCTACTTTTTTTGATTCTGACGCCATAGATTCAGTCACTCCACCAGGGACTCGCGACGAGGCGAGATGAGACAGAGCTCATGCACAGCAGTCAAAATTTCGTCGGCCAGACGCCGCTTGGGCATCAGACCCAGGACTCTCTGTTCACCTGCGGCCGAAAGAATGACAACCGCATTATCATCACTGCCAAACCCACCTCCCGCTTGCGTGACATCATTCGCAATGATGAGATCCAGCCCTTTCCCTCTCAACTTGTCTTTCGCATGCCACAATACGTGTTCCGTTTCCGCTGCGAACCCAATCACAATTTGCGATGTCCGACGCGCGGACAGCATGGCGAGAATGTCCGGGGTCGCTTCCAACTCAAGCACGAGCTCAGACTTCCCCTGCTTCTTGAGCTTCTGAGCGGCTTGATTTTTTGGACGAAAGTCGGCAACCGCTGCAGCCATGATCAGAACGGTAGCAGCAGAGAAATGTCGACTCAACGCATCGGTCATCTCGCTCGCTGTATTGACCGAAACAGTCGTCACTCCTGGAGGAGGCGTGAGAGAGGATGGCCCTGTCACTAAGACCACCTCCGCACCTCGATCCCGTGCGGCTTCTGCAATGGCGTACCCCATCTTCCCGGAAGAATGGTTCGAAATAAAGCGAACCGGATCAATGGGTTCCTGAGTCGGGCCTGCGGAAACCAACACCCGCTGTCCTTGCCAATCCCGCCGAGGGTTCAGCGCGGCATACACTGCATCGATGATTCGTGACTCTGACGGAAACCTCCCTTGTGCGACTTGTCCTGATGCCAGCGGACCGACTTCAGGATCAAGCACAACGACGCCACGAGCTCGGAGCACCTGCACATGTTGAACAACCGTGGGGTGTGTCCACATGTCCCCATCCATGGCCGGAGCGACAATCACGGGACACCGAGCGTTCAACAGCATCGTGCTCAACAGATCATCCGCCAGACCAAGAGCCGCTTTTGCCAGGAAATTGGCCGTCGCCGGCGCCACAATAATTGCATGAGCTTGTTCTGGGACAGCGAGATGGACCATTTCTTCATGAGATTCAAAGAGGTCCGTCGCCACTCGTCTTCCTGACAGGACTTCAAACGTAAGAGGAGTCACAAATTTCGTGGCAGCCTGAGTCATGACCACTGACACAGTGGCACCGTCACGCGCAAGAGATCGAAGCAACCCGACCGCTTTATACGCGGCGATGCTGCCCGTTACTCCAAGAACAAGCCTCTTGCCCCACAGATTGGCCGGCACGTGTGCTTCCTCCAATGCCTACTCCTCAGCCGGAGCTACCGTCGGCGGCACCGTATCATCGACGTAGACACTGAGTTCCTTCTTGATTTCGCGAGCGTCCTCTCCCGTCATCATCGCGATGCGCTCGGTTTCACCTTCTTTCCCTCGTTTGGCTTCCTTCATGGCATCTCGGGCTTCTTTGCCGGTCATATACTTGACATGACCTCTCAGCACCTCGTCGAGCGCCATGGTTGTTTCTTTTGTGAAGCGCGAGGACCAAGTTGACTTCGCGCCTTGAGTCAAGTGCTTCGCACGCTGTGACGCGACGATCACCAGGCGGTGGCGTGAATCAAACTCATTGGGCGTGTATTGTGGCAACAAACTCAGCATGTCGATCATAGTCGGTCTAGCTCCCTCGTTATAAAGTGCATGACGGCTCCGTTCCCGGCGATGTTGCATCTTTCTCAAGAATAAAGCTTTGCTCAAGCCACTGCAGGTCCATCCGTTTGGTCTTCAGACGTTCCGCAATAAAGATGCTTTGCAGCTCACGGAGAGACTGCGTCAGATCATCGTTGCGGACAATGTAATAATATTCCCTGAAAGACCAGACTTCTTCTTTCACCTTTTGCAATCGGCGGACAATCTCCTCCTGTGAGTCGGATCCACGACCTTGGAGTCGAGCACGCAGAATGTCCATCGATGGAGGGAGAATGAAAATATAGACAGCATCGCCAAATTTCTTTTTAATCTGAAGTGCACCCTGGACATCGATCTCCAGTAAGACATCGATACCCTGCTCCATCTTATCCATTAAAGGCTTCCGCGGTGTGCCATACCAATTGGAATATACGTGGGCGTACTCCAAGAACTCATTCCTGGCAACCATATCGTGAAAGACATTCTCATCGATAAAGAAGTACTCGCGTCCGTGTTCTTCTCCTGGACGCGGTTTTCTTGTCGTGAATGACACCGAATGCCACAGCTCAGGGACCGACGCCACGACCTGCTTACACAAGGTCGTCTTCCCTGCGCCTGACGGAGCTGAAATAATGTACAGAATGCCCCGACGTTCAGGAACTTGCCGAGCCCCCGTCACATCCGAAGGGAGGTTATTTGTGGTCATCGCGGTACTCATTCGACATTCTGTATCTGCTCACGTATACGCTCAAGCTCGGCTTTCATTTGCACCACGTCGGCCCTGATTGCCGCGTCGTTGGATTTTGATCCAATGGTATTAACCTCCCGGCCTAATTCCTGGAGAAGAAAATCCAACGTCTTTCCCACCGACTCGGTCCCTTGAATTGCACGCTCAAACTGTATCATATGCGTGTCTAGTCTGACCAATTCTTCTGTAATGTCGCACCGATCGGCATACAAGGCCAACTCTTGATTGAGCCGAGGGAGGTCCGGGATAGCGTCTGCCAACAGCTTCTCCACTCGCTGCTTCATACGGTCGAAGGTTTCCTGCGCAATGAAGGGAGCACGGGACGATACCGAACTTTTGCACTCACGCACGTGGTCGAGCCGAGCCAGGATATCCTGCGAAAGCAAAGCTCCCTCTTTCTCCCGCATTTTTACCATGTCCGACACTGCGAGCAGCCCCAGTTTTTCCACCATTTTTGTGAGTTTAGGATCGTCGGTCGTCTGCTCGGAAAGCGCAACAATATCGCGAAAACCCGCCATCAGTCCGATGTCAATGGAGCCTTTAAGTTTCAGTGTGCGCTGGAGTGTACGGAGAGCCTGATGGTACTGCTTCGCTAGGCCAAGGTCAAGTTGCACCTCGCGAACACTTCCCCGACTCCCCTGAAGCAGCACCGCAAGATCGACTCGCCCACGTACACACTGTTGCTGGATCATCTTCTTGAAGCGGTCTTCTAGCCCACTCAGCGACTTCGGCAGGCGAATGGAGGTTTCAAGAAAACGATGGTTCACTGATCTCACTTCAACACTGACAGTCCCGTCGGACCATAGTCCCTGTCGCCGGCCAAATCCCGTCATACTCTTAATCATGTCGGTAGTTTTCCTTCCCACTCACACACATCGTAAATCGGGCAAACAAGGCAGCGAGGCTTCCGCGCGAGGCACACATACCGACCATGAAGGAGCAACCGTTGAGATACATCCGTCCACTGGGTTTCCGGATACACCGCTTGCAGGTCGCGTTCGATTCGCTCGGGATCACTCGAATAGGTCAGGGCAAGTCGGTTGGCCACCCGTCGCACATGTGTATCGACCACAATACCCGGCTTCCCAAATACGGCCCCAAGGAGTACATTCGCTGTTTTTCGCCCGACACCAGGTATCGCTGTGAGTTCTTCCATGGTATCAGGAACTTGCCCCTTGAACTGCGCCGTAACGACCTGCGCACAACCAATCAAGTTTTTCGCCTTACTTTTGTAAAAACCAGTTGATCTGATCAACGCCTCCAGTTCCGTCGACGTTGCGTTCGCCATCACGTGAGGTGTGGGATACCGCTTAAAGAGAGCCGGCGTGACCTGATTCACTCGCTGATCCGTGCACTGCGCGGATAGAATGGTGGCAACCAACAGCTCCCACGGAGAACGATGAGTTAATTCCATCACAGCCACCGGCGTGGCGTGGCGGAGACTCATCGCAATCTGCGCTGGACGGTCGAGAGCGGACGGCGTCCTCGTGCGTTTGACTTTCTTCATGGCGGCCCGATTGTGCAGAGGTTACCGACGAGATGCAAGCGCCAGCGCATCGTCCTGCAGCGGCAGGCCAGCAATCTGACGTTCACCGACTGGCAGAGATCTCACGTGTGCTTCCAGCTGAGCGAAGAGAGGACGAAGTGTCGTGGGCTGGAGCGCCGACAGACCAATGGCTCCATACCGTCGGCAGAGCAACTCAGCGCGCGCTGGGGACACCTGGTCACACTTATTCAGCACCACTAATCTCGGTATCGCGTTCAAATGCAAGTCAGCAAGAATGGCGACGACCGCGGTAATCTGAATGTCGATGTCTGCGGCGCTGCCATCGACAACATGCAGCAGGAGATCAGCCTCTCGTAGTTCTTCGAGCGTTGTCCGAAAGGCGCCGACCAGTTCTTGAGGAAGATCCCGGATAAATCCTACCGTATCGGTGATGATGACTTCGCGATCCTCCGGGAACCGCAGGCGACGACTCGTCGTGTCCAGAGTTTCGAACAACCGGTTTTGAGCTGACACCTGACTGTTCGTCAGCACATTGAGCAACGTAGACTTACCAGCGTTTGTGTAGCCTACCAGGGAAACGACAGGGAGTCCGTGCCGGTCTCGCCTGGACCGACGTTGGTCTTGCTGGCGCCCAAACTGTGTTAGCTCTCGTTCTAAATGCGTGATGCGGTCTCGCACACGGCGACGATCAGTCTCCAGCTTGGTTTCACCCGGCCCCCGAGTACCGATCCCGCCACCCAGACGCGAGAGTTGGGTGCCCTTTCCGGATAATCGTGGAAGCAGGTACCGCAACTGCGCGAGTTCCACCTGCACTTTACCTTCACGGCTGTGGGCTCGGCGGGCAAAGATATCCAGGATCAGTTGTGTCCGGTCGATCACCTTGATATCAGTCATCTCTGAAATGGCTCGCAATTGAGCCGGTGACAATGTTTGATCAAAGATCACCATGTCGGCGCCCCGATGAAGGGTCTGAATCAGGACGTCCTTCATCTTGCCGCGGCCCAAGAGATAGCGCTGATGCCCGTCCGGCGTTCTTTGCACGACACGGTCGACCACCGTGACGTCGGCGGAGGTTGCCAGCTCCGCCAATTCGGCTAAACGCTCTTCCTGCTCGGACCGGCTCTTGACAGAGGCGCTGACAAGGATCGCCGATTCCTTACCGCTCTCAATCGCATAGTGAGCTCGCGCCTGCTGAAGGTCTGCCTCAAGCTCTTCGATGAACTGGTCGAACATCAGTGTGAGATTGTGGAACGGAACAGCCTTGAGCACTTTGAACAATTGACCGGTCGAATTGGGTGCCAGCAGATGAGCGAGATACAAATTGCCTAGTTGCCCATCCTCCGTGACGGAGAGCAGGCCGATCAGATCAAGTCGCAAGAAAGCGAGGTCTGTCAGCACCTCTTGACTAATGGGCTGATCGTGCAATTGCGTTCGAATGAACCTCAAGCCACGGAGCGATCGCGTGCCCGTACGGAACAGGGTCAGCGTGGTGGAAGACAACGTCAATTCCGTTCCCACAATCACGTCCTGAACTTGTCCACGCCTGGTCAACAGCACGCCAATCGGGCGACGAAGCTCAATGGTCAGTTGGGCCATTGCCTTTGCGAGCTCCGGGGTCATGACCATGTTGGGTGAGACACGACGTCGGTAGAGTCGTTCAACCGACGCGACTTGGCTAGTACGCAGTCCTGTGATCTGACCTCGGATATCAGGAATGGGCGCTCTCCTTATCCCTTAGAAGAACCAATATGCGATCGGTTTTCGTCATGAATCGTCTCGAATCTCTCAGCCGGACTGATATCGAGATCTGCCTGCGGTCGTTCTCCGTTCATCAGCAACTGCCGCCCCGCCGAGGCAATCATGGCAGCGTTGTCGGTGCAATACTCGATAGCCGGCAACGATAGGCGAATGCCTTCACGTGCCGCACGCTCGCTCAGTAAGACCCTCAACCGTGAATTAGCTGAGACTCCTCCTACAACTGCAAGCGCAGTCAGGTTTGACTGCCTGAGGGCTACAAAGGCCTTTGTGGCCAAGACCTGCACAATAGCCTCTTGATAACTGGCCGCTAAGTCGGCCGTCTGATCAGGTCGCAGAGAACCATCCATTTCTCGTAGCTTATACAACAACGCCGTCTTCAGACCACTGAAACTGAACTCAAGACTGTTCTTTGCCCTGTGGAATCTTGGAAATCGAATGGCCTGTGGATCTCCGGAACGTGCGATTCGATCAACGGCCGGTCCACCTGGATACCCCAAGCCAAGCATCTGGGCTCCCTTGTCAAAGGCTTCACCAGCGGCATCGTCGCGAGTACGTCCCAGCAGGGTACACCGACCACCGACTTCATGGCGATAGAGATGAGTGTGGCCGCCCGATACAACCAGCACAATGCAGGACAACGGGAATGTCGGATCGGCAAGCCATGCGGAGGCGATGTGGCCCTGCAGATGATTGACTCCGACGATCGGAATCCCCAAGCCGTAACTCAAGGCCTTGGCGTAATTCACTCCCACCAAAAGCGCCCCAGCCAATCCAGGTCCCTGGGTGACGGCCACGGCACCGAGAGCATGTTTTGAGACTTGGGCGGTCGCCAAGGCTTCTTCGACAACCAAATTGATCATCCCAAGGTGGGCCCGTGCGGCTAATTCTGGAACGACGCCACCGAACTTTTCATGGACGGTCACTTGTGAAGATACGACGTTGGAAAGCACCTCTCCTGCACAACTGAGTACGGCAGCAGCTGTTTCATCGCATGAAGACTCGATTCCAAGAACTGGGCACGGACGCCATTGGGTCCCAGGTTGAGATTCAGACTGATGAGGGGAGGAAGACATCTCGTTACGAATGGGCTAGATGGCATTGAATAACAAAACGGCCCCTGCAGCGATCCGCCACAGAGGCCGCTCACGATTGCCTGGGGACGTGAACGATCACAAAGGGCACTAGACTCCGGCCATGGCCTCCTGCTCGATGAAAGCCGGGGCTCCGTCCCGCAGAACCACTTTTACCTTGCGGCTTTCTTTGAAGCGTCCTCTGATGAGCTCATCGGAGAGCGGGTCACCGATGGCACGTTGGATCGCCCGACGCATTGGCCTCGCTCCGTACAACGGCTCATAACCCTCTTTGATAAGCCATTGCTTAACTTCATCGTCGACCTCAATCTCAAGCCCTTTATCCAATAGGCGGAGGTTCAACTCACGAAGCAGGATATCCAAGATGCTATAGAGCTGCTCTTTTTCCAGCTGATGGAAGATCACGATTTCGTCGATCCGGTTCAGGAACTCTGGACTGAACGACTTCCGAAGCTCTCCGAGTACTTCTTCCTTCTTCCGACGCGCGGCTTCGCCCTCTGTGCTCTGGAAACCAAGAGAAACACCCTTCTGAATCATTTTCGTCCCGATGTTGGACGTCATAATGACAACCGTATTTTTGAAATCAATCTTTCGTCCAAGACTATCGGTCAGCACGCCGTCGTCTAATACTTGAAGGAGAACATTGAACACATCCGGATGCGCCTTTTCAATTTCATCGAACAATACGACGGAATAAGGCCGACGGCGGACTTTCTCGGTCAGCTGCCCCCCCTCTTCGTACCCCACATAGCCGGGAGGCGCGCCGAAGAGCCGCGAGCTTGTAAATTTTTCCTGGTATTCAGACATATCGACACGAATCAACGCATCTTCGCTGTTGAACAGAAACTCTGCCAATGTCCTGGCCAATTCCGTTTTTCCGACACCTGTGGGCCCGAGAAAGATGAACGAACCAATAGGCTTCTTGGCTTCCTTCAAACCGGCACGAGAACGGCGGATGGCACGAGCAACCGCAGAGATCGCCTCATTTTGACCGATGACTCGTTTATGGAGAAACTCTTCCATGCGCAAGAGCTTGTTGGACTCTTCTTCTTCCAACTTAAAGAGCGGAATACCGGTCATTTTTGAGACAACATAGGCGACATCCTCTTTGCCGATCACAGGCTTGTTCTTTTCCTGATCCTTCTTCCATTCTCGCTTCGATTCGTCGAGCAGCTTGCGCAGCCGCTCTTCTTCCTCACGATGCCGTACGGCCTCTTCGAAATTCTGCATGGAGATCGAGAGCTCCTTCTCTCGCGACACCTTCTTCAGCTCTTGCTCCATCGCTTTCAATTCAGAAGGGAGGGCGTAGGTCTGGAGTTTGGCACGCGAGCCCGTTTCGTCGATCAAATCGATCGCCTTGTCCGGAAGGAACCGGTCGGTGATGTATCGATCCGCCAACTTCACGGCCTCAACAATGGCGTCTTCCGTGATTTCCACTCCATGATGCTCTTCGTATCGATCCCGAAGCCCTTGGATAATACGGACCGTTTCGTCGAGATTGGGCGGCTGAACG
>Ga0209824_10000417_pt1 | contig 27068 bp, 22 predicted proteins | sample VDWuncwatermetaG_FD_184124 | JGI IMG/M metagenome (GOLD analysis project Ga0209824, IMG submission 184124) | Wastewater microbial communities from Netherlands to study Microbial Dark Matter (Phase II) - VDW unchlorinated drinking water (SPAdes)... ...
GGGTGCAGTCCTTGCCAAAAACAGATCACGTTGCGCCCGCCCAATATCCTCCTGCCCCCGCAGCGGCAGCGGCGCAATCGCCGCTGCCGTCTCCCCCCCCTCTTACAACTCAAACTGAACCTGCCGCGCAAGCCGACAAAGCCGCGCCCAAAAAACCCGGTCACGATGGACATAACCACGCGCATTGAGCTATAGGGCGCAATAAGCGAAGCGCATTGCACCAAGCACCGCTATATGCGGCGCAATGCCCATTGGTTTCCGCAGAATACCAGGCTACGCACATAATTGCGCCCTACACGCTGTCGTGCGCATGACGCACTCTACGCAATGTCCCCCTAAATGATTTTCGAATTGCCATGGCGTTTTGCCAGCACCAGCACCCCCACTGTGCCGATCACCACTGCACCAGCGTTTTCCGCCAACCTCCATCATGACAGTCGAAAAATTAATTGGCAGAACCGAAAGCTGTCACCGTGCTTGCCACGGTGACAGCGGTATTATCTGCGCTGCTAAAACCCACCATCCGCCCGTAATTTTATCAACAGACGCGCTTAAATTGTAGCTCCCTCACACACCCCAGATACGGCGGTTCATCCCCACGTGCGTGGGGAACACTACGGCGGCGGCATCGTGCAGACGGTTTACGACGGTTCATCCCCACGTGCGTGGGGAACACGAAGCGCAGGGTCAAAGCCGACGATCTGATCTGCGGTTCATCCCCACGTGCGTGGGGAACACTTTTTGCAATATGTCCGATCACATGTACGCAACGGTTCATCCCCACGTGCGTGGGGAACACCTGTCCCGCAAATCACCGAAGGCGACGAGTATCGGTTCATCCCCACGTGCGTGGGGAACACTTTTTCTGCACGGCCGCGCAGCCGAATCGTATCGGTTCATCCCCACGTGCGTGGGGAACACTCGTGCAAATCTCTCTCGCGCCGGAAAGCTCGCGGTTCATCCCCACGTGCGTGGGGAACACTTCGAGACATTGGGCGGACGGGTAGCGTACGCCGGTTCATCCCCACGTGCGTGGGGAACACTATTAAACTGGTTGACGTTGATTCGATCTCGGCGGTTCATCCCCACGTGCGTGGGGAACACTGCTGCGAGAAGCCAAGCGCGAGATAGAGATTCGGTTCATCCCCACGTGCGTGGGGAACACCTCTACAAAAACGTGCTTGGCGTCACCCTGCCTGGTTCATCCCCACGTGCGTGGGGAACACATGGAGATGTCCAACGGGCAGTTGATGTATCGCGGTTCATCCCCACGTGCGTGGGGAACACACCGCCATCGACGCGGGCACCAGTCTCGACGGCGGTTCATCCCCACGTGCGTGGGGAACACATTCATATTGCAGTGCGCAGCCGCTTTTTATTCGGTTCATCCCCACGTGCGTGGGGAACACGGGGGCATCGTCTCTACCATTTCGCGGAGCTCTGGTTCATCCCCACGTGCGTGGGGAACACCCGTCGCCGTCCGATTTGATCGGCGGCATCAGCGGTTCATCCCCACGTGCGTGGGGAACACTACTCGGTCAACACCGCCACCGGCGTTTACACCGGTTCATCCCCACGTGCGTGGGGAACACGTGCCCTCCGCTTCGCTCCGGCGGCCGGTTAGCGGTTCATCCCCACGTGCGTGGGGAACACTCGCTGTGGTTCAAGTTCACCTCGTTCAACGTCGGTTCATCCCCACGTGCGTGGGGAACACATTACAACGACCACAAGCACAAGCTGACTCACCGGTTCATCCCCACGTGCGTGGGGAACACGCCACGCCGGCTGCGGCCATCGCGGCTTATTACGGTTCATCCCCACGTGCGTGGGGAACACTCAGCAAGCGAATCGCCTGTCGTGTACCACACCGGTTCATCCCCACGTGCGTGGGGAACACCTGCATCCTCGCCACCGGCACGTTCACGCAAACGGTTCATCCCCACGTGCGTGGGGAACACGGGTCATCGTCACTTGTCCGACGGTCTGTTGACGGTTCATCCCCACGTGCGTGGGGAACACGGTGTTCGCGCCGGTTACGCCGTCGGGGAATTCGGTTCATCCCCACGTGCGTGGGGAACACTCCGTGCGCGCTACCAGGCGGCGGATAAATTTCGGTTCATCCCCACGTGCGTGGGGAACACGTGATCCACCCGTTGTTGGCGGCGTTGCGCTGCGGTTCATCCCCACGTGCGTGGGGAACACTTTATTCGCCCGCTGCGGGGAAATAGCCGAATCGGTTCATCCCCACGTGCGTGGGGAACACTTTACGGCTAAGGGTGCAACAACTATTGCACCCGGTTCATCCCCACGTGCGTGGGGAACACGACCAAATCACCGGCGCGATGAAAGCCGCCATCCGGTTCATCCCCACGTGCGTGGGGAACACGGTCGGACATGATCGGGCGTTTGTTGGGACGGCGGTTCATCCCCACGTGCGTGGGGAACACTCCTAAAATTTAACCGCAGGACACCCCTGCGGCGGTTCATCCCCACGTGCGTGGGGAACACTGAAGGGCGTGGGCGTGGATTGCGCGCAAATTCGGTTCATCCCCACGTGCGTGGGGAACACCGTACATCTCGCCCCAGTAGGCGAGCCACATTTCGGTTCATCCCCACGTGCGTGGGGAACACAGTGCTGCGCCTGCCGAGGCCGCCATCAGAAACGGTTCATCCCCACGTGCGTGGGGAACACAGTTGCTGCCCCGGAGAAGATGGATTCTGTCTCGGTTCATCCCCACGTGCGTGGGGAACACTCGGATTGACCGAGAACCAGGTGCGCGCAAAACGGTTCATCCCCACGTGCGTGGGGAACACCGTGGTGAGCGGGCGAGTGAACGAGCTTAAATCGGTTCATCCCCACGTGCGTGGGGAACACCCGAAGGCAAGTTCGGATCATGGCAACTGGAGCGGTTCATCCCCACGTGCGTGGGGAACACCGTTTAATTCGTGGCAGGACGTGTTTGATGGTCGGTTCATCCCCACGTGCGTGGGGAACACCCAAAATCGCCTCCACACAATCGCGGCCAGTGCGGTTCATCCCCACGTGCGTGGGGAACACTTAAAAAAATCGGAGTTGAGAGGGTTGAATGGCGGTTCATCCCCACGTGCGTGGGGAACACGTAACGACCTCAACCAATCAGGGTGCATGGGTCGGTTCATCCCCACGTGCGTGGGGAACACTCCAAAAATTTGAGGCCAACTTCCAACGCGAACGGTTCATCCCCACGTGCGTGGGGAACACGAGACTGTATTGCCCGGCAAAATCGTTCGATTCGGTTCATCCCCACGTGCGTGGGGAACACACCACGGAAAACCGCTATCACAAATCAGAACAGCGGTTCATCCCCACGTGCGTGGGGAACACGACGATCACTGCTTGCCCCCGCCAAAAATAGGCGGTTCATCCCCACGTGCGTGGGGAACACGTTATTCCCCGGCAGTGGGAACTCCGCGCGACCGGTTCATCCCCACGTGCGTGGGGAACACACGATGCCCGCGTGCGAAAAACATCTGCCAAACGGTTCATCCCCACGTGCGTGGGGAACACAACACCAGCGCGGCGATGTGACTCCAACATTTCGGTTCATCCCCACGTGCGTGGGGAACACAAAATGACGCAGCAACTTGAGTGGGCAGCAACCGGTTCATCCCCACGTGCGTGGGGAACACGAACGGATTTCCCCATTTAGTGCTACGGTCAACGGTTCATCCCCACGTGCGTGGGGAACACGGTTCGATGATGAGAATTTTCATGGCAGGTTCCGGTTCATCCCCACGTGCGTGGGGAACACGTTGTTGGCGGCGTTGCGCTGCTTCACGATTCCGGTTCATCCCCACGTGCGTGGGGAACACCAATTTGAGTTTTCCCGCAATCAGCGCAACCACGGTTCATCCCCACGTGCGTGGGGAACACTTTGTCTGAGGCATCGTCAAACGCTGTCCATGCGGTTCATCCCCACGTGCGTGGGGAACACGCTCTCGAAGCGATGAAAGGGTATTTCCCACGCGGTTCATCCCCACGTGCGTGGGGAACACGGTTGGGCAGCACTCCACGGAGGGTGCTTGACCCGGTTCATCCCCACGTGCGTGGGGAACACAGGAACGGCAGGCGCTCCCAGCGTGTTGATAGCGGTTCATCCCCACGTGCGTGGGGAACACGGATGGGTAGAGGTGTCGCGGTGTCAAGACAGCGGTTCATCCCCACGTGCGTGGGGAACACGAGACTGTATTGCCCGGCAAAATCGTTCGATTCGGTTCATCCCCACGTGCGTGGGGAACACTGCGGTGGCGCGCCGAGACCGAGCACCAGCACCGGTTCATCCCCACGTGCGTGGGGAACACTACCTATCCGTGTCGCGCTCATTAGATCGTCCCGGTTCATCCCCACGTGCGTGGGGAACACCCGGCAGCACTGTACAGCGACAAACACAGCATCGGTTCATCCCCACGTGCGTGGGGAACACGCGCCGGGCGGATTATGGTGGATTAAATAACGCGGTTCATCCCCACGTGCGTGGGGAACACCCGTAATGCGCGCTCAACCACGCCTGCCCTGTCGGTTCATCCCCACGTGCGTGGGGAACACGTGGTTTGGCTGACCTGAGTTGGTTGGACAGCCGGTTCATCCCCACGTGCGTGGGGAACACGATAAATCCAAATGCGCGGCGATCTCGGCTTGCGGTTCATCCCCACGTGCGTGGGGAACACCACCTCCAGCAAATCTTCATCCCATCCAGACCCGGTTCATCCCCACGTGCGTGGGGAACACCGTCTGTCGGGATGGTGATCGCGGCTTCGCGGCGGTTCATCCCCACGTGCGTGGGGAACACATGAGCAGCGGCGCGATAATTTCCGCCATGCGCGGTTCATCCCCACGTGCGTGGGGAACACGCAAGTTTCCTGCCATTGACTCTCAGCCAATGCGGTTCATCCCCACGTGCGTGGGGAACACTGTTGGCCGCAACAATTTCAGAACCAGTCACGCGGTTCATCCCCACGTGCGTGGGGAACACGCACAAACGCCGCGCGAGAGAGAGAAAAAAGTCGGTTCATCCCCACGTGCGTGGGGAACACGTATTTGGGTAAAAAGCTATTGCCTAATGTAGCGGTTCATCCCCACGTGCGTGGGGAACACCGCGGGCGCGAAGCAGGTGCGAACCGGAACGGCGGTTCATCCCCACGTGCGTGGGGAACACGCACCAGTGTCGCCGGGAGCATGGTGACGCGATCGGTTCATCCCCACGTGCGTGGGGAACACTTAAAAAAATCGGAGTTGAGAGGGTTGAATGGCGGTTCATCCCCACGTGCGTGGGGAACACCCAGCGCGGAAGCTTCGGCGGCTTCGAGCGCGTCTGGTTCATCCCCACGTGCGTGGGGAACACGGCGACACCATCTTTACGCCCCAGTCGAGATAACGGTTCATCCCCACGTGCGTGGGGAACACACATCGGCAACAGAGAATCTCACGAAGATAATCGGTTCATCCCCACGTGCGTGGGGAACACGGCTGCGGCGCGGAAAAAGGCGTTTGTTGAGGCGGTTCATCCCCACGTGCGTGGGGAACACTTTATCCGTCCCTCCTGCCAGCACCAACCGCGCGGTTCATCCCCACGTGCGTGGGGAACACAGGTTATTTCCTTGCACCAAAGCCGCGCTACCCGGTTCATCCCCACGTGCGTGGGGAACACTCGTAAATCGTCATGTTGACATCGGCGCGATCCGGTTCATCCCCACGTGCGTGGGGAACACACTTCTTCCATCCCGTTGAATTTCTATCCAAATTCAACGAACCAAAATTCTACCAAATTTTTAGAGAGCGTCTTGCACCTGTTCGGGAAGAAAGGATACCAATTTTGCCCCATCCAACTCCACTGGAATTCTTCTGTTATTTCCCAACGTCACAAAATCAAAACCGGCCTCGGAATTATTGCGCCACGCCATCACAGCGTTGCCATCCTCGATACCTTTTTCCACTTGGTTCCAGATATAGTCGCGCACCTTTGTGGAGTAGTTTCCGACATAGACACCCGCGCGAATCTCCAGCAGCCAGATGGCCAGACGTCCGCGCAGGCGCGGCGGGGAGTTTTCAAGCACGATGACCAGCATCGCCTAATCCTTCTGCGTTGGGAATCGCCGGAAGTACAGATTCCTCCGGTGCTGCGGGCGGGGCGATTTCGCCAGCCGACAACATTTCTTCTATCCCCGGAATGATGCGCTCGAGCAACCTACTTTCACGAAATACATCGCGGCAAGCGAGGCGCACCTGCTGCTCCGGGTTACGCGGACATTTTGCGGCAATTTTGAACGCCACCGGCACCACCGTTTCAAACTTGTAGATATCCGCCACATCGTAAACGAAGGACAACGGCTTGCCGGTGTGGATGAAGCCGACCGCTGGCGCATAACCTGCTGCCAGCACCGCCGCCTCAGTCACGCCATATAAACACGATGTTGCAGATGAGAGGCAGCGATTGGGCAGGTCGCCTTTCTCCCATTCGCTGGTGTCGTAATTGCGTGCCTTCCATACGACACCATATTTCTTGGCGAGCAGTTTGTAAGTTTCGCGCACGCGTGCGCCTTCGATACCACGCAACTGCTCGACGCTGCGCCGCGCGGGCGGCTCCTCGCCGAAACGCATCGCATACATCTTGCGCACCACCTTCAGCCGCAAAGTATCATCCAACGCCAGCTTGGCCTGATAGAGCAAGCGATCCGCCCGCGCGCCGCCCGGCTGGCCGGACGAATACAAACGCACGCCCGCTTCGCCGACCCACACCAGCAACGTGCCCACCCGCGCTGCCAGCGCCACGGCCGCATGGGAAGTCCGCGTACCCGGCTCCAGCATCAGGCAGGCCACGCCACCGACAGGAATATGGGTTCGCACACCACTTTTATCCACTATGACAAACGCGCCGTCCAGAACATCCAGATGGCCTTTTTCGATGAACAGGATGGAGAGGCGTTCCTTGATGGGTATGGGTTTGAGCGGTGGGAGGAGGTCGGCCATATACGGGGCAATCTGCCAGGCAGAGCGAGTTGTTATTTCACAACAACAGGTGGGCGCACCCTTAATCTACCCAATTCGGCGGTGATAATAGCGCCCGCTTCCAGTTCTTTACCATGTGCAGCGATCACACGCAAACAGGCGGCGGCCTGCTGCCTGGCTGAAATATTGACCAAACGCAGAATCCCGCTGTGCGCCGATCCGCGCACGATGGCAAGTTCGCCGAAATCCTTGTCGAGTGTCACCAGTACGCGACCGTCGCGGTGAGCAAGCGCAAGAATTTCTTCGTCGCCGGGATCTTGCGGCCATGCGCCCGACCAAATCACGTCATGACCGGCGGTAACCAGTTCTTCGCGCGCTTTGCCCCATACGCAAGTATCGAGCAATAGCTTCACGTACCGGTTTCCAGATAAAGCGTTTCAATGCGTTCGTGGCCGACCAAACGGCGCGCATACACCAGACAGGCCTGAATGTCTTCAGGCTCCAACCACGGGTAACCTTCCAATATGGTTTGTGGCGTATCCCCCGCCGCCAGCATCCCCAACACATGCTCAACCGCCAGCCTGCGTCCGCAGACGATCGGCTTGCCGGAAAAAATTTTCGGATCAACGGTAATGCGTTGCAAAAGCTTGGTTTCGTCCATCATTTTTGGCCTCCAAAATTCTTCCGAAAATTATACTCTGCGCACCAGCAACAAGCCACAACCGAAGGCTTTGGCGTGGCCGATGCCGTTAAATAGCACTTGCTGGAATAACGCCGGATTAGTCACCAGCAACTCTCCTGAAAAATCCACGGTACTAAAACGGATATTGTGATCGCGCTTGACCGCTTTGCTTTGTTCGTAGGCATCAATTTGCAGTTTGTGCTGCGGTTCATCATCAGCCGTTAGTGAGATTTCAAAGCCATTTTTGCCCCCCACACCACTGAGCCAAGCAGCGCAATGTTTTTGTACCAATTCGTAGAGTAGCGGCTTTTTACTTTCATCTTTCCAGTCTACCCATTTTGCTTCTTTGCTGAAGCCGTGTTCTGACAATAACTGTTTTTTAGCTTGCATCACAACATCATGGCGTTGAGATTTCCCATCATTACTTTTTTTAGTAACCGTCGGATTTGCGCGGAGATGAAAAGACAGGCATTGGCCTTCCTTCAATTGCGGATCATAAGCGCGGCTTTGTACCTGCCACGCTTCGCTAAATGCTTTTGGTGAGCGTTGCGATACAATGTAATAGATGGGTACGCCCTGTTCATCTGCATCCGCTCGAAATAAAAAATCACGCGGCTTGTCATCGCCGGGAAACAACTTCCACACCAGAGCATGTTCCCGATAAGCATCACCTGTTTGCTTCAACACAGATCGAAGTGCACCAGGCTTAATCCGCACACGAGAAAAATAATGGCTCATGTTGCTCCTCCCCCGCCCAAGTGCAGATGCTCGCGTCGCGGTGAAAACTGCCACCTTCCGCGATGCAGCGGCTGATCGTTTCGGACAAGCGTCATGTCAGCAGGCATTCCGGCAACTTCATGCAGGGACTCGTCCCAGTAATAGCGCGGCGATTTATCCAAGCGCAACAGATAGGCCATTTGTTTGACGGATACTGTGCCCGGCAGCACCACTTCATCTAAACTATCGAGCGCATTTTTCAGGGAAGCAAACGTATTGACCTGCGGATTCAATGGCACTGCCAGAGGACAGGATTTGCGCCCCAAATACATCGGAAAATGCGGTGTTTTAAGCTTCCCGACCAAGTTCAGCAAAGTCAAAGGGGAGTTTTTTAAAGCCGCTACCGCCACCACAGCCAGGGCATCGCAACGATATTCGCGCTCGGTGAGCAGTGCGTTTAACTCACCGCGCATCAATTCATCGCGTCGGGTGTAATAGCGTTCTTTGGTCTTGCTTTGTGGTGCTTGCACGGTGTGATAATCGCGCAGCGGAAAACCTGCCGAGTACAGCTTCACCCCAAAGGCATAGCCTGCATTTAATTGAGCCTGCGCCAATTCATCTTCACGCCGCACACCCATGGCCGCACCAAGCAAGCCCAGCAGGGCAGATTTCGAGGGGTAGGATGCCGAATGGCGCATTTCACCCACCGCGATTTCGCCCCAACTGGCAAGCGGCGCATACAGCCTCATGATTAAATAGTCGCGCATAGTGACTACTCCTCTGCGGCAAATTTAATCAGCTCTGCGACGCTGCCTTCACCACTGTAGGCATTCATATCTTTGTGATTGTCGGCGCATGTGCCGTAAACCTTGTCCATGTTAGCGCGCAGTTTGACTAATGCCTGCGTGGCATCTTCAGGGTAGTTGTTGCCGCTGACAGGCTTGAGAAAAGCCAGCGACAATTGGCGAGGTTGCTGTGTGCCCTTTTCGATCAGCGCGTAATGCGCGTAGGCGCGGCTGGCGTGGCTATTTTGTTTTCCTGTCGGCCCAACTGTCAGCACAGACTTCGTCAGTGCCTTGATTGCACGCGCTGTCAGCACTTCATCGCCACCAAGATTGCGCTTGAGTTGATCGCGGTCTATGCAAACATAAAGATACAAAACGGCTGCACCAAAATAGGCTTCGCCGATATGCGCTGCACCTGCATCAGTTTTATTGAGATCGTCCACTGCGGTGAAATAATCATCGTCCGTCACCACTTCATGAACTGAAATAGCGTGGGCGACTTGAACGGCGGCTTCGATGTTTCGTTCTGTTTTTGATGCCAGCATGCGTCCGAACATCGCAATGTCCACCGCCTTATTATCATGCAGCAAGGCTGCCAACTCTGCCTCTTCGGGCTTACGTTTTTCCTGAATCAGGGTTTTTACCAATTTGGCTAAAGTGGCGTTTTCTTCCGGCGATACATGCACTAATTGTTCAATCTCTTCTGGCTTGTCTTTCTTAACCGCGCCATAGACCGCCGCAATAGCAGTTGCCCACTCCTTGGCTTTCTTTTCTTCTATGCCGCCAGTGATTAAATCTGCCAACACCTGTTTGCCCAAGAGCTTGGTGCGTGTGCCTATCGTACCCGCCATAGCTTGCTGAAATAATTCCGATGTGCGCCAAGCCCGCTTGAGACTTTGCGAGGAAGCCCGCATCCGCATTACCCCGCCCATGCGGGCGCTTTTGGGGCGACCGAGATCGTCACGATTAAGGTTGGCGGGTGCATAAGAAACGAGTGCATGAATTTGAATAAATTGCGTCATGATGATGGTCCTTTTTAGAGAGGGGGTAGTTTTTTAGGGTAGTGCAACAGTTACAGCAGATTGCTGATGCTTGCCGGCAAGGTAGTAATCGGTTGCCCAACGTACCCGTAATTGATCTGCCAGTTTGAACGGGCGATGCTCGTTGAGGGTTTCATCCGCCCAGACCAGCACATCATCGGCAAGCTTTTGCACGTCTAATGTGCCATCCATTATCTTGATAAGCCGGACGGCAGTGACTAAAAAGTCTTCCGCATCGTGCGTGGTTTGCAAGCGTTCAAAGCGTAATGGCGATACGCGGGGATCATTTGAGTTGACTTTGGCTGTGCCCATGCGCTGCGCCAACGACAGCCCGTCGCCCGCATCGGTCTTTACGTGAGCCAGTATCCCCGCCGCAAGCGCCAAACCTTCCCCATCGTGTTTGCCGCTCATCTGCACCAGATACCGATAAGCGCGGTTAAGCATGATGGCTGTTAAATTTTCGGCGCGACGTAACTCGGCCAATTCCTTTTTACCCAAAGCATTGAACAAGCTGATTGTCGGGCTACCGCGCTTTTCGCTATCTAAAGCCTGCCACCACTGGCGCATCACATCCGCATCGTGGTCGTTTAATAAAGAAAATTTTCTATTCATTATTTGGGTGCTCCTTGTGAAGATAATTCGACGGGTGCTGCATCAGTTTGGGCTACCTGCTTTTTCCGGTTTTTGCCATGCGCTTTTTGATGGCGAGTTGGGGGTTGATGAGATCTCGCAACGCCTGCATCGGCTTGGCGTTACTGAGCCCGTTCATCAGATTTTCCCGAGCTTCAATTACGCGCCACATATTTTGGTCTTCAATGGCAGCGGCAATCACCCAATCGTCAAAACGGCCTAGTGCTACATCTTTGACAACTGCTAACCATTTTTTGTAATACGGTGCGAGTGTGGTGTCTTCCAGATCAGGTGAATTGGTGATGCCGCTCAATACTGAATAGAAATTGGATTCTGATAAGCCCCAGAAGCCAGCAGCGATGGAAGACAAACTGTCCATCGCTGTTTCATGAAGCCGTCCTTTCTTATCAAGAATCTCCGTTTCTTCCTTGCCAAAAAGTTCTTTCTGCTGAAATCCGTGTCCTCTATACCACTTTGGCACCTCGTAATAACCATCCTTATTTTTTATTGCCATCAACGCAAAGAGCACATTTCCTAGAAGTAGTTTCTGTGCTTTGTTGGACACATCGAGCAAAGGTTGTACTTTGTTCTGAAGGGTAGCCTGACCTTCAGCCCTAACAAATATTGGCATCATGCTTTCATACCAACATGCCGCTTTCGCGTGATTCTTCGGCATGTCGAAACCAAAGCACCACACAACGGCTGGTATACAAGAAGTCTTACGGTACTTGCGTGAGTAAAAATCGCTAACTGTTAAAGAGCTTCTGTAGCGCTGCTCATCACCAAGAAGCATGTTAGCCCAGTGGGAATATCCTTTCTTCAAGACATTGGACTTTATCGCCTGCTTCTTTCCTTTCAATTCGTCTGCAAGTAAATCGTAAGGCGTTAATTGATTCCGCCATAGTCCATCGAAGTCAATTCCGTCTGGTCGTTTTACCAGTGAGCTGATAACAACCTTTGATTGGCATCCACAAATATCACATTCACGAACCGCATCACTAGAAAACAGGAGTTTTACTCTTTGGGACATGCTCCATAATGCTTGACATGGATGTGACGCACCTTCATTCGGCCTCACTGTCAGCCCTTTGCCACTTCTCATCCAAGGAAATGCCAAAATGGTGTTGATGCTATTTTCCCCCAGTACATCCTGCTTAGTCACATCGTTCGGAATCACATTGATCCATAACTTGTTCCATAAAGAGTTGGTCACACCTTTACTATCAAGTGGAGAAATAATTGTCGTAACTGGCCCTCCACCTCTTACAGACATATTGTGGCCGCGACCAGAGCCTGACGCATTTAGCATGAATGACAAAAGTGCCTGTGCAGAGCAAGCCTCACATAGTTTGTTTAACTTATCCTTCTTTAGGAAAAACTCATTTCCTGGAAAGTCTATTATCAACGCGGATATTGGTTCTACATCACCCTCCTTATATTTTTCCTCGCCTGTTGATAGATCAAAATCCTGCATAAATGCCGCCCCCTTGCCATTCAACTCGAAGGCATCAGCATAAGCCTCAAACACTTTGTCCAATTCTTCTACTGTGGGCGGTGTGTCCCAACGCGCTTTCCAATCATCAATATCCTCTGGTGCAAAAGTGGTTTGCAACAGGCCAATCAAAAATTGATAGAGTGCTCCACGGAAATCTGGTCGCGGGGCAAGGATATTGACAACCGGGTCAGCTTCTCCGCCGGATGCCATCTGTGCAGGCCGAATACGCTCCTCGATACCGCTGCGTCGGCGCACTGTGATCCACGGGTCGTTAATCAGATTCATGCTTGTTCCTTTATAAATTCAGGTAACGATCAACCCTAAATCAGAGTTGTATATGACCTGCACAGTTTGTCCATCATAGTTTCTGCCCTCGGCGTAGCGATATTGATCCGCATTGATTTCCATAGGTAAAATTAGATCGTAGTCGGTAAACAAGCGATTGCTTTGGCGCAAGTATTCAATCGCCGCGCCGTGCTTCGCTTGCCATGCGTCTGACAAACTCGCCAGCTTGCGTTTTTCAATCCGCGCCGCGCTCATCGCCCAAGCATGGCGCGGCGCGCTATGTAATGGCTGCAAGACTCCACTCTCAATTTTTGCGAGATATACCAGCCGCGCATCCTCTCCTAGGCGAGTCGCAATCCGTGCATCATCGTCCCAATCGCCACTCGCGCGGCTGTAGGGTTTGCTCACATCGAGCGCATTGAATGATGCCAAGCCTTGTGCGCTTTTAGCCTTACCTTCTGCCCGGTCGCTTGCCGCGAGCAAGGCCGGCGGTATTTGCCCCGCCGTTTCACCATACACGGCTTCTACTAACGAACGCACTGTCGTCGCTGCGCCAACTGTGCCCGGTGTATCTATCACGCCCGCATTCAATAGTGCTTTTTGTGACAACCAAAGTTGGCCGACGTTTGGATAAACATATTTCCCTTGTCTGAAAACACTGGAATACCAATTTTCAGAAGGCTCATCGGTATATTCCGGCGCAAAGATATGCAGCACCGGCGGCGAGCGGCGTTCCACGGCATCAAGCGCAATGTCGCCGCTTTCCATGCGGGTGTGTCGATGCAGCCGACCGGCACGCTGTATCAGTAAATCAATCGGCGCGAGATCGCTGGTCAGAAAATCAAAATCCAAGTCGAGGGACTGCTCCACAACTTGGGTCGCAATCAGCACCTGTCCGGCACGCTCTGCTGCCTGACTTTTGTTACCAAACAGCTTCTTCACTTTGCCTTCAATTTCGAGCCGATGCCCCATCGGGAAACGCGCATGAAAGAGATGCAATTTGTCGTTTGGGATACGATCTTTTAATGCCTGATAGGCAACACGTGCTTCAGTAACGGTGTTGCGTATCCAGCATACCGCTTTGCCGCTTTCAGCGGCATGGCAAATCAAGGCTACGACCGCTTCCTCGTTCTTTAGCCAAGCAATCGTTACGCTACGCTCCAGGTGTGTCCGGGTTTGACAATGATGGCCGATTACACTGTCGCCGCCAATCTGGGTGGCCAACGGGTAGCGCATATCGCAAGCAAGTGCCGCAGGTTCTTGTGCGGGTGCCAATCCTTTTTGAAAAGCGCGGACAAATTTTGTGCGTAGCATGGATGGCAAAGTAGCCGTCAGCACAATTGCACTGCCGCCCTGCCGCGCATGAAAGTGCAGCAAGCGCTCCAATAAGTGGCTCATATAGGGATCGTAGGCGTGAGCTTCATCCACCACCAGCACTTTATGCGCAAGACCAAATAGTCGAAGCGACTGATGCTTGACCGGCAATGCAGCCATCAATGCCTGATCCAGTGTTCCCACACCCACATCGGCGAGTGCTGATTTTTTATTGCTGTCGGCTAACCATGCCGCACATTGCGCGCTGGCGGGGACATCCTCGCCCGATTCATCATGCGGATCATAGGCATTTATTTCATCGGGCGATTCCGGCAATACGTTGTCGGCAAAACCATCCATCAAATTACGTGCGCCATGCGCCAGCACCAGCGAAGGAGTTGCGTCTTGTGCAAACAACTTGCGATAAGTTTTGCTGACACGTTCATACATCTGATTGGCGGTTGCCATAGTCGGCAAGGCGATATATGTTCCTCGCGCTCTGCCTACGGCCATCAAACGATTCACCAGTATCAGCGCGGCCTCAGTTTTGCCTGCGCCGGTTACATCTTCCAGCAGAAACAGTTGTGGCCCATCCAGCAAGGGCACTTCATAAGCATATTGCTGCAAGGGTGTGGGCAGTGTAAGGTAATCAAATAATGCTTGCGGGGCCAACGCCGGTGCGGATGAATTGGGTAGCAGGCCGGCGTGTTTAACCGCAAAGCGCGCTGTCGGCAGAGCAGTCCGCTCCCAATAATCGGCAAGCGGCATAGCTTCGGCGCGATACTTGAAGAAAGTTTGATTCGATCCCAGCCAGTCCGCAATCACGGCAAGCCCCGCCAGTTGCCAAGTGTAGGCTTTGATAGTATCGCGGTGCGCTTTGGTCAGCGTGGGTAAATTAAGTTTTTTGAGTTGGAAAAGATCAGCCATTGCTTGGGTGAACTGTAGAGCGGCAATTAGATCTTGAGGCAAGAAACAATCGGCGGCATCGAGTCCGTTCGCCGCATATTCTTTTGGCGGTTTGCCATGATGGCCTACACTGCTTTTGAGCCAGTGTTCCCAAAAGCTGTCGTCAGTATTCGGCAAGCCCGACTTTTGACGAAGCTCAAGCCAGGCAACCCAGCCGAGCGTATCGTGACGCTGTGAGTAAGGTTTGAACAACGAGGGATTTTGTGCGTCCACAATGACCGGCAAGTCGGGCCTTAATAGCTGGAATCCCCTTGCAAATTTGCCGATATCATGCAGGGCAATAAAGAAAAGTAACAGGGGTCTAACTTCTTCTGGCTGCATCCCCAATTCTTTGGCGAGCGGCTTAAGTTCATAGGCAGAATTCTCAACTAAGACAGCCGCCACCGCCGCCACATCCAAACAGTGATAAGGCAGCGGATGCCACTGCGCCCCCTCCTCGCTGGCGGGTTTGGCTTTTCCCCAATAGCGAAAAATAAGATTGGTGCGCTGCATTTATTGTCAGATGTAGATTTCGGAAACCCCTTTGTATCACACCCACTGGATCAAAATCTGCACCAGTGATTTTGTTGTTGATTTTTTTCTTGGGCTTTGCCAGCCCCCCACCACCCTCTCTCCAACTCTCTCCCGCCAGCGGGAGAGAGGGCAGACCCTAATGCGCCAACATTTAATCGTAGTGCGCCGCAGCCGCGCGTATTTTGTTTGCAACTTTTTCGCGCAGGCTTTTGGGGGCGACGACTTCGACTTCCGCGCCGTATTTGAGGATGTCCATGACGAGTTCGGGCGATTGAGCGTAGGGGATGCGAAGTTCGTAGCGGCCGTCCTCGGTGAATTTGCCCTGTTGCACCGGGTGCCATTCTTCGGCGGCGACGCGCTGCGCGAGTGTTGCGCTAAAGCGCAGCACGGCGATGTGTTTGGCGGCTCCGGCGAATATGCCATAGCCGCTGGCGAAGTGGGCGTTGAGTTGGGTGTCAGGGATATTTTTTGCGGCGATTTTTTCAGGCTGCACCGCGAGGATGCGGTCCAGCGCGAAGCTGCGCAATGCGCGTTTTTCGTGGCACCAGGCATCCACATACCAGTTGTCGCGGTAGCGTATCAGGCGTTGCGGCGAGATGCGGCGTTTTGGATTTGCGCTGTCGGCCGCATCGGGTTTACGGTAGGCAATGGCAAGTTGTTTGCGTTCGAGCAACGCGCTGATGACGCGCAGAAAAATCGTCGGCCTGACCTTGCGCCCGCCAATGCTGAGAATGCGTAGCCGGTTGGGCAATTCGGATGATTTTGCTTTTCCGTCAGCCAGCATTTTTTCGATGCGCTGGTGGAGAGGGGCGGTCAGATCGTCGAATAATCCCGGTTGTATCGCGGCGAGCAGCCGTTCGGAAACCAGCAGAGAATAAAGTTCTTCGATGCCGAACCATAATCCTGGCAGCTCGAAAGCGTTCCCATCTTTGAGGTAGTGATAGCCGTTGCGGCTGCGGTCGTAGTCGATGGGTGCATGGAAGTGATCGCGCAGTTGCCTGATACCGCGTTTGATATTGATTTGCGATTCGCCCAGCTTCTCTTGCAGGGTTGCCATAGAAACCGGATGACGGTGATGCGCCAGTATTTGGTGCAGCTTGAAAATTCGACCGAGGCGATCCATGCGCGCATTGTGGCGCAAACAAACAGGCCATGCAATTATGTTTTTAGCGGGTAATCGGAGCGGTGCGGGGCTAGATGATTTTCGAATAACGCTCGCGCTTGCTGTCGACGCGCAAGTAGCGGTCGAACACCATGCAGATGCGGCGTATCAACAGCCGCCCTTTGGGGGTGACGGTCAACCACTGCGGCTCCAGCGCGATCAAACCGGCCTCCTCCAATTCCTTTAATTCCGCCAGCTCGTCTGCAAAATAGCTTTTGAAATCGATCAGATACGCGCTTTCGATGGATTCCACCGACAGCTCGAAATGGCACATCAACGCCTGGATAATCGCGCGGCGCAGCAAATCGTCGGCGGTCAATTCGATGCCGCGCATCACCGGCAACACGCCGCGATCGAGGCTGTCGTAGTACTCGTCCAAAGTACGGTAATTTTGGCTGTACGTCGGGCCGACGCCGCTGATGGCCGACACCCCCAGCGCCAGCAAATCGCATTCCGCGTGGGTCGAATAACCCTGAAAATTGCGGTGCAGCCGCCCCTGCCGCTGCGCCACCGCCAGCTCGTCCCCCGGCTTGGCGAAATGATCCATGCCGATATACGCATAGCCTGCGGCGGTCAATTGCTCGATCGCCATTTGCATAATATCCAGGCGGGTTTCCGCCGATGGCAGATCGGCGGCGTTAATGCGCCGCTGCGGTTTAAAGAGTTGCGGCAGGTGCGCGTAGTTGAACAGGGAAATTCGGTCGGGCGAGGCTTTGATGACTTTATCCAGCGTGCGCTTGAAACTCGCCACGCTCTGTTTCGGCAGGCCGTAAATCAAATCCATGCTGATCGCCTTGAAGCCCTCGCGCCGCGCCGCCGCCATCACGCGCAAGGTCTCTTCTTCGCTCTGGATGCGGTGCACGGCCTGCTGTACCTCGGCATCAAAATCCTGTACGCCGATGCTGATGCGGTTGAAGCCCATCTCGCGCAAGGCGGCAACCGTCGCGTCGCTCACTTTGCGCGGGTCGATTTCGATGGAAAATTCCCCGCCTTCCTCCGCGCTGGCCAATTTGAAATGTTGCCGCAGGACCCGCATCAATCCTTTAATCTGGGCATCGCTCAAAAAAGTCGGCGTGCCGCCGCCAAAGTGCAACTGCTCGACCCTGCGGTTATCAAAATCCCCCCCGATCAAGGCCGCTTGCATCGCAATTTCGGTCTCCAAATAAAGCAAGTATTTTTCCGCTTTGCTGCGATCCTTGGTGATTATTTTATTGCACGCACAATAAAAACACAGCGTGTTGCAGAAGGGAATATGCACGTAAAGCGACAGCGGCCGCTGCATCCCGCCCACGTGGCGCGCCTTGGCCCAAGCCGCATAGGCGGCGGCATCGAACGCATCGACAAACCGGTCTGCGGTCGGGTAAGAGGTGTAGCGCGGCCCGCTACGGTCGTAGCGGCGTATCAGATCGAGGTCGATCTCCAGCGCGGCATAGGGCAGGTCTGGGCGGGGCGCGTGTTTGGCCAACGAAATCATGTTCAACCTTGTATTATTGATGTTTACCTAATTCGCGACAGCGAATTAGGTCCGTTCTCACCCTCTCCCTTGAGGGAGAGGGCCGGGGAGAGGGTGGGAGCGTTCCCGCGCTGATTGTCGTCATTTATGTAAATCTCAATAGTCGTAGCAACAGTTCAATCATGGCGGTTGCCGGTATAATCCGCTTTGATGCAGATCAAACTTTTGCCATCCGTGACGACTTGTGGAACGGGAACACTAAACAAAAACCGCAGTTCGGCCACGGATTAACACGGATTTTCACGGATAACGATGGGGTTGAATCACGCTTGGCATTCACCTAGAGAGTGATGCGCTTCTGCTTAATAAGTTTTTGATTTATCCGTGTTAATCCGTGGCTAATTCCAAGTCGCAATCAAGTTGAGACAAGGCGGAGGCTCGCAGACAGTGCGTATAGCACGGCAAGAGCCGACAACGCAGTATCAACTTGATTGCGACTTGGAATAAATGCTCTTTCTAGTTTCAACGCGTTGCAAGGAAAAATGATGCCGCACCCGGCCACCCCGCTCGCCCATCTCAGTTTCCCGCACCTGCTGCCGCATATCAAAACGGCGTGCTCGACGTGCGGTCTGCGCGAGCTGTGTCTGCCGGTGGGGTTGACCCCGCTGGAAATAGAATCGCTGGATGAATTGGTGGAGCGCCGTCGCAGCCTCAAGCGCGGCGAGTATTTGCACCGCAACGGCGCGCCTTTCCATGCCCTGTTTGCGGTGCGTCAAGGATTTTTCAAAACCTCGGTGCTGCACGAAGACGGGCGCGAGCAGGTCACCGGCTTTCAGATGAGCGGCGAACTGTTGGGCATGGATGCCATCAGCAGCGAGCGTCACACCTGCGATGCGGTGGCGCTGGAACCTGCCGAAGTCTGCGAAGTGCCTTTCGCCAAGCTCGAAGAGATCAGCCGCCACATCCCCACGCTGATGAACCACTTTCACAAAATCATGAGCCGCGAAATCGTGCGCGACCACGGTGTCATGCTGTTGCTCGGCAGCATGAGCGCGGAGGAACGGCTGACCGCATTTTTGTTAAATTTATCGCATCGTTTTTCGACGCGCGGCGGCTCGTCCAGCGCGTTTCAATTGCGCATGACGCGCGAAGACATCGGCAATTACCTGGGGCTCAAATTAGAAACGGTGAGCCGCGCTTTTTCCAAATTGCAGGCGGACGGCCTGATCAAAATCAGCAACAAACATATCGAAATCCGAGACCCCAACGGCCTCAGAAAAATCATCGGCAACGAGTTTACGGGGCGTTGATTTAAGCGATTCCGTAATTCCGTAGGTCGGGCTTTAGCCCGACAGATGCGGGAGGGATGTCGGGCTAAAGCCCGACCTACGGCTCGACCTACGGAGCCTACGGTGACTAACGCACCGTGAAATGCTCAAAACGCGCCCCCACCGCCGCGCACAAATCGTCTGGCAGCTTTTGTTCCGCACCCTTGACCAGGTCAGGATTGGCGCAGCCCTTGGTTCGAAATTGTTGCAGCACGTAATGCTTCACTCCCAGTTGCGCCAACTCTTCCGCCAGCAAATTCAGCTTATGGTGAGAAATCAGCAGCGGGTGTACGGTGGTGCGAAACTCGTGGGCGACACCGCTGTCGAGCAACAGTTGCGCGCTTTTTTTCGCGTGCTCGCCGCTGCCGGCGGCGATGGTGATGCGGTCGTAATCCGCAAAACCGGCCTTGATGTCCATCCCCACCCAATCGAGATAAGGCAGCAATTGCGCCAAGCGATAAGGGTAAGCCCCCCCGGTATGCAGCCCCACCAGAAACCCCATCTCCTTGACTTCTTTCACCGCCGCCAACAAGCCTCTTTGCAAGGTCGGCTCGCCGCCGCTGAACACCACCGCATCCAACAAATCGCGGCGGCGGCGCAAGAATGCCCGCACTTCCCGCCACGACACCGGGTGGGCGCTGCGCCGCGCCATCAAATGCGGGTTCTGGCAATAACCGCAACGCCACGGGCAGCCCTGGCAAAACACCACCGCCGCCAACATGCCCGGATAGTCGGTGGCCGACAGCGCGGTCAACCCGCCCACGTCGATCTGCGGGGCGTAGGCGGGGCGGGAGATCGGTTTTGGTTCAGCTTGTCGGGTGCCTGACGCGGGATTCGCAGAAAAATTTTCGTTCATGAAATTCACCTTTTTTGCCGATGTTGAAAGAAGCGAGCGGACGGTGATAACCCATCACCCGCGTCCATATTTCGCAGGGCTGGCGTTCTTCGTCGCGTAAAACGATATGCTCTGTTTTGACCTTGGTACAACTGGCTTCCATCACGTCTTCCATGTCGTTTCTCCTTGTGGTAAAAAATCAGTGATTCCATAGGATGGGTGGAGCACCCCTCCCCCGAACCCATCTCCGCGTAGCCCTCTCTCCCGCTTGCGGGAGAGAGTTGGAGAGAGGGTGGCGACACCACCCCCGACATCGACGCGAGTTGATGGCTTGCACCACCCTTCACCCTCTCCATAATCCTCTCCCTTCCAGGGAGAGGAGACCGGTTAAATTGGCACAGCGATGATCGGACGATAAATCCAATTTACCAACAGCATTCCCGTACCAATAAATAATTTTCAAGCCGCGGACAACTCGGCGCGTTTCTGCGCGAGCAACAGCGCATCGCACTTCGGGCAGAATTCGTGCTCCCCGGCCAGATAGCCGTGCTTGGGGCAGATCGAAAAAGTCGGGGTGATGGTGATATAGGGCAGGCGAAAATTCTCCAGCGCGCGTCGCACCAGTTTTTTGCACGCTGCTGCCGACGAGATACGCTCGTTCATGTAAAGGTGCAGCACCGTGCCGCCGGTGTATTTGCGCTGCAATTCCTCCTGGCGTTCGAGCGCCTCGAAAGCATCGTCGGTATGCCCCACCGGCAGTTGCGAGGAGTTGGTGTAATACGGCATGTCGTTTGTTCCCGCCTGCAAAATATCGGGAAAGTTTTTGCGGTCTTCCTTGGCAAAACGGTAGGTCGTGCCTTCGGCGGGGGTGGCTTCGAGGTTGTACATGTGCCCGGTTTCGTCCTGAAACACCAACATGCGCGCGCGGATATGATCGAGCAGCCGCACCGCCAGCGCGTGGCCTTCGGGGTGGGTGATGTCGCACATGTCGTTCGTACCGCGCGTAAAATTGCGGATCATTTCGTTGATGCCGTTCACGCCGATGGTCGAAAAATGGTTGCGCAGCGTACCCAGATAGCGTCGGGTGTAAGGGAACAAACCGCTGTCGATGTGCCGCTGGATCACTTTGCGTTTGATCTCGAGGCTGTTCCTTGCGATTTCCAGCAATTCGTCCAAACGCCGCATCAGCGCGGGCTCATCCCCCGCAAAACGGTAGCCGAGCCGCGCACAGTTGACGGTGACCACGCCCAGCGAGCCGGTCTGCTCGGCGGAACCGAACAAGCCGTTGCCGCGCTTGAGCAGTTCGCGCAAATCGAGTTGCAGTCGGCAGCACATGGAACGCACCATGTTCGGCTGTAGCTCCGAATTGATAAAATTCTGAAAATACGGCAAACCATATTTGGCGGTCATCTCGAACAGCAAATCGGCGTTGGGGCTTTCCCAGACAAAATCTGCGGTCATGTTGTAGGTGGGGATGGGGAAGGTAAACACGCGCCCTTTGGCATCGCCGCGCATCATCACCTCGATGTAAGCGCGGTTGATCATGTCCATTTCCGGCTGCAACTCGCCGTAAGTGAACGGCATTTCCTGGCCGCCGATGACGGGGATCTGCTCGCGCAAATCTTCCGGGCATACCCAGTCAAAAGTGAGGTTGGTGAACGGCGTTTGCGTGCCCCAGCGCGACGGCACGTTGAGGTTGTACACCATCTCCTGGATCGATTGCTTGACCTCGGCGTAATCCAGCTTGTCGGCGCGGACAAACGCCGCCATGTAGGTGTCGAAGGAGCTGAACGCCTGCGCCCCCGCCCACTCGTTTTGCAAGGTGCCGAGAAAATTGACGATTTGCCCGACCGCGCTCGACAGGTGTTTGGGCGGCGCGGCTTCCACTTTGCCGGGCACGCCGTTCAAGCCTTCCTGCAGCAGGGTGCGCAGCGACCAGCCCGCGCAATAACCGGCGAGCATATCGAGGTCGTGAATGTGGATTTCGGCGGCGCGGTGTGCCGCGCCGATTTCCGGCGGATAGACGTGGTTGAGCCAGTAATTCGCCACCACCTTGCCGGAGACGTTGAGGATCAGCCCGCCGAGCGAATAGCCCTGGTTGGCGTTGGCGTTGACGCGCCAATCGAACTGGTCGAGATATTCGTTCATCGAACTCGATACATCGACCACCGTCTTGCGGTCCTGGCGCAGCTTGGCGTGGCTTTCGCGATAGACGATGTAGGCGCGCGCTGTCTTGAAGAAATTCGCCGAAATTAACACCTGCTCGACCACGTCCTGAATGCGTTCAATCGCGGGCGGCTGTTGTTCGTGGTGAAAGCGGTGATGGATGATTTTCACCACCTGCGCGGCCAGCAAGCCGGCCTCGGCATCGTCAAATTCGCCCGTGGCAAAACCGGCGCGGGCGATGGCGGAGCGGATTTTGTCGGAATCGAAAACCGCGCTGCTGCCGTCGCGTTTGATCACCGTTTTGGGCGCGGCCATTTTATCGCTGCTACGGTGCGTCGTTGTTGTAGCCGTGGTCTCTTGCATGATTCTCCTCAATGATTATTTCGCCTGAAACCAAATTAGATATAAAGGCGACAGGTCACCACCGCAAGAAACGCGAAATGGTAGGCTGACAAGTTGAATTTGTAGGGCGGGCTATGCCCGCCAAACGTAGCAAGTTGTCGGGCATAGCCCGACCTACAAAACCACGGTGTCGAGCGTGTTTTTAATCAGCAACCCCAATTCGGTATCGCCTTCCATCAACAATCGTCGCTTAAAAAAAAGCGTATCGGCATCCTCTTGTTTGAGCGCCAAACGCATGAAATCCTGCGCGCTGGCGCTCACCGCGAGCTGCGGCGCGTGCCGCGCGCCGAGGGCGCGAAACCCTTGCGCGGTCAGCATGAAATTCAACGTCATGCCCACATCGATCACGTTCAAGCGTATCGGCTTGCCCGCCAGCGCCGCCAAAAAATCATCGGGCAAGCGCGGTTTGAGCAGCGCGTTCAATCCCGCCACAAACAGCCACGTCGGCGGAAATTGCGGCAAGCGCCCCAGGATGGCGCGTAGCGGCGCGGGGCATACCAAATTGTCAGGAAGCATCAACATATCATTTTAATACGGGGTTAAAAGCCTCTCCTGCCGCAGTGGCGACACCCATAACGCCTGCGCCGCTACCGTTTCCATCGCGGAGGGGCAGCGTGTGATCCATCCCCGGTTTGCCATACCAATAGCCGTTACACATCGCCGCCGGCATCCACGGCTGCATGTTCCGCATCGCCTGCGCGGCATCTTGGCGAGCATCCAGCGCATCGCGGAAGATTTGCACAATGTCAGCGGTATGGTCGGGTTGCGGGCTAACCCGCACCACGTCCACCCCCATATCGTCCAGTTGCGCAAGCTCGCCCAACAAATTACACACCTTCGCCGATTGCGTCTGCGTACCGTTCAAAGTCAAAAATGGCGCGCCTTCCAGCGTACGCAACACTTTGCCGCAAGCATCATCCAAGCAACGAAACTGACAATCATCTTTTTGTAAATTATGGTGGCGAGCGGTAAAACAGCGCGCCGAATAAGCCAACGGCATTCTGCCATAAACAAACACTTCCGTGTCCATGCCTGCAGGCCGCGCGGCCAGCATCGCCCCCAACATGTCTGCGGAAAACTCCAGTGGCACCACCCAACGCGCGCAGCCCTTTTCCGCAAGCAGCGCCAGCGTCTGCGGGTTATAAACATTGAGCGATGCCCCGGCAACAAAAGTCCCGCGCCCACCCCACAACCGGATCGCGCCAGTCTCGTTGGCCTCGATGCCGAACTCGCCGTTATCGACGATTTTTCGCAAGGCTTTCAAATCCGATTCGGATTCGATCAAGGTCTGCGTCGACAGCACCACCTCCTTACTCGCCGCTTTCAACATGGCAGCAAGTGCCAGCCAATCTTCAAAGCGCAAATTATGGCGACGCGAACACACGGTCTCGCCCAGATAAATGATGTCCACTGGCGCGCGCGCGATCTCGTCATAAAACGCCGCCACGGTCTCTTTAGACCAGTAGTACAGTATCGGGCCGAGCGAGATTTTCATCCTGTTTACCTCAAGTGCGACACAAAAAATTCAGAGTTCACCCAAACTCATTCCATGCCGCATTCAAACTGAGACAAGGCGGAGGCTCGCAGACAGTGCCTTAGTTGCAAATGAGGCACGGCAAGAGCCGACAACGCCGTATCAGATTGAATGCGGCATGGAATCATTTCCAGGGGCGGTGATAGGCTCCCAACGTGTGCTGACTGCCCTCCGCCACCTTGTTCATCGCTGCCAACCACTCGTCCTTGACGGCATAGGCCGATGTGTCACGCACACAAGCATCTATGGCGGCGCGCCAGGTGCGCGTGACTTGAGTGACGTAAGCGACGCTGCGCTGCCGCCCTTCTATTTTGATCGCCGCCACGCCCATCGCCAGCATTTGCGGCAACATTTCCATGGTGTTGAGGCTGGCGGGTTCCTCGAAAGCGTAATAGGTTTCGTCCTCGACCTCGAAGCGCCCTTTGCACAGGGTCGGGTAGCCGGCCTGCTCGTCGTCGCCAAAACGGTTGACCAGCACTTCGTTCAAGCGCGTCTCCAGACCCTTGGGCGTTTTGCCCCAGCGCACATGCTGTCCCGGCGAACACGCGCCGGACATATTCGGGGCCTCGCCGCTGACATAAGAAGACAGCGCGCAACGCCCTTCGACCATCACGCACAGCCCGCCAAAACCGAACAGCTCGATCTCCACCGGCGTGTTTTGGATCACCGCTTCCACCTGCGCCAGCGTCAGCACTCTGGGCAGCACCGCGCGCTTGATGCCGAACGCTTCGTGATAAAAATTGATCGCCTCGTAATTGGTCGCGGAAGCCTGCACCGACAAATGCAGGCGCAACTGCGGGTGCGTTTTGGCGGCGTACGCCATCAAGCCCGCGTCGGCCAAAATCACCGCATCCACGCCCATTTCCGCAGCCTGATCGACGGCGCGCGTCCAGCTCGCCCAATTCTCGGCCTGCGGGTAGGTGTTCAACACCAGAAATATTTTTACGCCCTTGAGATGCGCGTAACCGATGCTCTCCCACGCCGACACCTCATAAAAATTCAGCCCGGCAAAATTGCGCGCGTTGGTGTTGCCGCGAAAACCGATATAGACGCAGTCCGCGCCGCTATCCACCGCCGCAATCAGCGCGGCGGGACTGCCCGCGGGGCACACCAGTTCGATTTTTTTGGGTGTTTGATTTGACTCGACCATATTTGCTCCTGTCATCCAAAAAACCTTTTTTAGCCACGAATTAACACGAATATTCACGAATAATAAGGTGGTTAGCCTTCAACCTAGAAAAAGCATTTAGCCACGGATTAACACGGATAAACACGGAAAAATCAAAAGCTTACCGTATAAACGTAACTCACCCTATTGGTGGGCGACTGGCGTGATTTAATTGCATGAATATCCGTGTAAATCCGTGTTAATCCGTGGCTGAACTGCGGTTTTTAGGTTCAATCATCACTCACCCAATAGGTGATTTATATTTTTTATTGGCTCCATTGTTTTCATTCGTGCTCATTCGTGTCATTCGTGGCTAACCCGCTTTTTCCAGAATCATTGATCGGCCAAACTTCCCTGGCGCTGCCCGCGCCGCTCTAATTCCTGCGCGATGCCGTTCAACACGGTCCACTTGCCCGCGCACCACGCGGGGGCCAGCAAAATATCCGCTGTCGCGGTCGCCGTGAGCCGGTGAAACACCACCTCTTGCGGCGTGTGCGCGATCAAATCGCAGGCGATGCCGATGTATTCTTCCAAGCCCAGCGGCAGATACTCGCCGCGTTTCCACGTCTGCGCCAACCGGGTATGGCGCACCACGTGCAGGGGATGCAATTTGAGTCCCGCCACCCCCAGTTCCAACACCCGTTCGAGTGTCTGCATACAGTGCCCGGCATCTTCGCCCGGCAGCCCCACGATCAAGTGGGTACAGACCGGCAAGTCGCGTTCCCTGGCGGCAAACACCGTCTGCCGGTATTCGGCAAAACCGTGGCCGCGGTTGACGCGCTGCAAGGTCTCGTCGAACGCCGATTGCAAACCCAGTTCCAACCATACTTCATAACCGCGCGCACGGTAGCCGGCGAGCAAATCCAGCACGGCGGTCGGGACACAGTCGGGGCGCGTCCCCACCGACAAACCCACCACGTCGGCTTCTAGCAAAACCTGCTCATACAACGCCGCCAGTTGCGCGACATCGGCGTAGGTGTTGGTGTACGCCTGAAAATAAGCGATGTAGCGGCGCGCGCCGGTGATCCGAAACACCGCTTGCCGCCCGTTCGCCAGTTGCGCCGACAGGCTTGACGGCTGTTGCCGCTGCCCCTCGTTCGGGCTGAACGAGGCGTTGTTGCAAAAAGTGCAGCCGCCGATGCCCTTGCTGCCGTCGCGGTTGGGGCAATTCAAGCCCGCATCCAGCGCGATCTTGTGTACCGGCTCGCCATAACGGCGCAACAAATTGCTGCCCAACGTATTCACCCACCCCGGCAGAAACATCTATTGGACACCTCTAATAATTCGTCCCCCGACTCAAGCATTCGAGGGCAGGCTATTCCCGCGAAGGCGGGAATCGGGCAGAAGTAGGGCGGAAAAGCGTAGCGCCTTCCGCCGCACGTGCGCGACCATTCGGCGGATAACGCCTTCGGCTCTCCACGGGATACCGGGCTACGCCCATAATCCGCCCTACTTCCCGCCTTCGCGGGAATGACGGAAATTTGATTTTTTGTAAGTGTCCTAAGCCATTTCCGGTCGCAAACCCGTCAAAAAATAATCCAGCAGTTCGGCGACGGAACGTATCGCCTCGCCAAACGGCAAACTTTCCGAACCGCGAAAAAACAAGCC
>Ga0209824_10000419_pt1 | contig 26895 bp, 26 predicted proteins | sample VDWuncwatermetaG_FD_184124 | JGI IMG/M metagenome (GOLD analysis project Ga0209824, IMG submission 184124) | Wastewater microbial communities from Netherlands to study Microbial Dark Matter (Phase II) - VDW unchlorinated drinking water (SPAdes)... ...
GCTCATGTTTCTATTCCCACCGCCCACTTGTGCGCCACCCTTCGGTCCCTGTACGGTAAATTCTTATCCTCAAGTGAATTTTTCAGCAGCCTGCTAGACCCAGACCCGTTCCCTTTTGCTGGGCGTCCTTGCCGCTGGTAGTCTGACGGTACTTCTGGAAGAGATCAGCGACCTCCCGATCTGGAATTCCCACTCCGTTGTCTTTGACCCAAACCTTTGTCTCAATCCCGTTCTCCTGACTGGCGCCGACCTCGATCTCTCCGCTTTCTCTGGTGAACTTGATAGCGTTGCTCAAAAGATTGGCAAAGACCTGATCTAGACGGCGAGGATCGACGCTGATCGAGGACAGGCTTGGGTCGACGGAGGATTTTAAGGAAATCTTTTTGCCTTGGGCCAGGACCAAATAATGGTCTAGACTGTTTTGAATCAGCTGTTTGAGGTCAACCTCTTCTTTCACCAACTCAACGCGGCCTTCTTCGAGCTTGGAAAGATCCAGGAACTCATTGACGAGATTTAGCAGGTTATGAGCACCGCTATCGATCTTGCCAAGCCATTCTTTTTGTTCCTGACTGAGCGGCCCTGCTAGACCATCTTCCAAGATGGCGACTGCCGAAAGCAGGGCGGTGAGTGGGGAACGCAGGTCATGGATGATCATCGCCGTGAAATCGGCCCTAAGTTTCTCCAGCGCCTCGGCCTCCCGGATGGGTCGCGTAGTGACCCGGGCCACCCAGATCACCACCCACGAAGCAAGCGCCATAGTGAGAACAATGATGATCAGGATAGTATTTCTGAGTTTGGCAATGGGAGAAAAGCCCTCAGCCTCATCTGTCTTGGCGATCAGAACGCCGTCCATCACCGCAAGAGGGCGAAAAGCGCCCAGGACCGGAACGTTGCGATAATCGCGGAAAAACAGCTCCCCCTTATTTCCCTGAAGACCCTGCTGGATGGGGTGATTTCCCGGGACCTTTTTAAGGACGGTCGATTCGTCGCTGAAGCGTGATTGAGTGAGCATCCTGAGGTCGCGGTCCACGATCACGACCTCGCCGGTTTCCCCCAGTCCAGAGCGTTCTTCCAACAGCCGGTGGATGGGTCTGAGGTCGCCCTCTACGACCGTGTAGCCCACCACGTTCCCTTGGTTATCGTAGACTGAGGCGGCTATCATGAAAACGGGCTGTTGGGCGATCGGAGAATCGAAAACCGAGCTGACAGAAACCTTTTCCGGTCCCAATTTGGTGAGCCCGATCTCACGGAGGTTCTTTCCCTCCTGACCGAGGATCTTGGAGCTGGAACTTAAAATCTTCCCTTGGTTGTCCGCGATCATTACATCGACATAAGAGGTGTTGGTTTCTTGTAGCGCAGTGATCAGCGCTTTTACCCTCTGACCTCTTTCCTCCTCTGTTTTCGATGTGAGATCGGGGTACACAATCCTGAAGGTTGGCGAGAGGAGGTCTCGTACGGCCAGGTTGCTGGCGAGGTTCTGGGTGTCTTGCAGATTGTTATTAAACCAGTTCTTGATGATATAGGTTTTATTGTCGGCTACCGCATTGAGCTTGTTGATAATCTCTCTTTCTAAGCTCGCGCGGCTATTCTGGTAAGCCAGGGTGCCGATGGCTAAGATCGGGGCGACAGAGAGAATCAAGTACCAAAGGGTTATTCTCCCTGTTACAGTTAGCCCGCCCCTTAGGAAAGAAGGGACGATTTTATTGAAGAGTTGAGGGTTTAACAGGTTCATTTTTAATATGCCCGCAAGGATTCAGGGACTGTTTTTGGCCCAGCCGAGACTAGATTTTGACCAGTGCAAAGTCAAGAAGAATTTCGCGGATTGCGGGAGTGATTTATTGGGTGGGATATGATATTCAAAGGGCGTTCATGGTCGATATCGCGGCCAATTGCCGGAAAGTCCTCGAACGAATAAGCGAGGCTGCTGCTAAAAGCGGGAGAGATCCCAGTAGGGTCAAGCTCCTGGCAGCATCGAAGTCTCAAAGCGCTTCCCAAATCCGGGCCGCTATTGAAGCAGGGATCCGGCTTTTCGGTGAAAACTATGTCCAGGAAGCGAAGGCGAAGAGGGAGGAAATCAGGGATCCAGTGGAATGGCACATGATCGGTCACCTCCAGCGCAACAAGGTCAAGGTGGCCTTGGAGCTTTTTGATCTCATCCAGTCGTTGGACAGCGTGGAGCTGGCCAGGGAGCTGGACAAAGAAGGAAAAAAGAAAGGGAAAACAGTTCGCGCCTTTGTTGAAGTGAATCTAGGGGGCGAGGAGAGTAAAAGTGGGGTCGCTAAGGGTGAAGTTGCATCGCTGCTGAGAGAAGTAGGAAAACTCTCCCATCTCAAGGTTGAGGGGTTGATGGTGATCCCGCCTTTCAGGGAAAACCCCGAAGAAATGCGTCCCTATTTTCGCGCCTTAAAAGGACTGCAGGCGGATCTCGTGACGCTCCATATACCGAACGTAGATCTGAGAGAGCTCTCCATGGGGATGACCCATGATTATCCGGTGGCGATCGAAGAAGGGGCCACATTGGTGCGGATCGGGACCGCTATATTTGGACCGAGGAGCGCGTGAACTAAGATGTTTATCATGGCCAATTTTTTAATTGCTGTGGCTCAGGTCCTGGAGATTCTTTTAAAAACTTACATGTGGATTGTTGTCGCCCGCGCGGTAATATCCTGGGTCAATCCGGACCCTTACAACCCCATCGTGCGTTTTCTCTACAGCGCCACGGAACCGGTCCTCTACCGGTTGCGCCGCGCCTTGCCGCTTTATGCCGGAGGAGTGGATTTCTCTCCCATTGTTGTTTTTGTGGCGATTTACTTCCTTCAGATCTTTTTGGTCCAATCGATCTATGATCTGGCGCGATCGCTGCGATTTATGGGATAGATATGGATGAGCGGTCTGCCTGGAAGTATCTTTCCGGCCCGATGGAGGCCCTTCGGGATCTCAAATGGCAAATCTCAAATTTCAAATCTGAGATCTGAAATCTGAGATTCCGAGCAAAGCGAGAATATGAAGTCTCTGTTCGTCAACGATATCCGTGAGAACCAGCCGGTAGACTCGGTCTTTTTGGTGAAGGCCAAAAACCACGGGGTGACCAAGGGGGGCAGCGGTTATTTGACTTTGAAGCTGGCGGATCGCAGCGGCGAAATCGAGGGGAGGGTGTGGGAGCGGGCGGAGGATTTGGGAAAAGGATTTGACAAGAACGACTTTGTGCGGGTGCGTGGGCAGGCGACCCTCTATCAAGGGAAGATCCAGATCCGGGTGCAGGACATTTCTTGCGTGGATGAAAAGAGCGTAGCCACAGAAGATTTTTTGCCGAAAAGTCCCTACGATGCCGACGCTATGGCCGAGGAGCTGATGACGATCCTCAGGTCCATGAAAAATCCCCATTTGTGTGCTTTGGCGGAGGCCTTCTTTGCTGATCAGGCTTTTATGGACCTCTTGAAGCGCGCCCCGGCCGGAAAGACTATTCATCACCCCTATCTGGGTGGCCTCCTGGAGCATACCCTATCGCTGCTAAAGCTGATCCTCAGGGTGGTGGAAAATTACCAGGGCATCGATGTGGATCTCCTCCTCGTAGGGGGCTTTCTCCACGACATCGGCAAAGTCTATGAGTTTTCTTTTGACCGGGCAGTGGAATACACGGACCGGGGACAGCTCTTGGGCCATCTCATCATGGAGGTCGAGATCGTCAATGAGAAGATCAAAACCATTCCCGACTTTCCCGAAGAGCTCGCCATGTTGGTGAAACACATGATCGTCAGCCACCACGGCTCCTACGAGTTCGGCTCGCCGAAGCTGCCCCAGACCCTGGAGGCGGTCATCCTCCACTACCTGGATGACCTGGATGGCAAGATCCAGAGCATCCAAAGCCTGCTGGAGAAGGAACAAGGCTCACGCTGGACCTTGTTTCATCGCGCCTACGGTCGTAGTTTTTTCCGCACCCGGGAGGAGAAAGAAGATTAAGAGTTAGCCGGTTAGGGTGGGTAGTAGCAGAATCAAAATTGAGCGGTATGCAGAAACAGAGCAGGAGGTGGTGACCCGTGAAGATTTTTTTAGCAGGGAGCTGGGTCGATAAACCCAAGAAGATCGAAGTTCGAAACCCTTACGACAACTCAGTGATAGATACTGTGCCCAAGGCGGATGGCGATGATGTGGATCACGCACTGAGCTTCGCCGAGCGCGGGGCGAAGGTCATGGCCAAGCTCTCCGGCTATGAGCGCTGGAAGATCTTGAGGAAGGCTGCCGATCTCATGGCAGCCCGCAATGAGGAGCTGGGTCGCCTGATCTCGACGGAGGAAGGTAAGATCATAGGCGAAGGTCGTTTTGAAGCCGGTCGAGCGGTCGAGACCATAATGGGCTCGGCGGAAGAGGCCAAGCGGATACACGGAGAGACCGTGCCATTGGATGGAGACCCCGCAGGGGCAAAGAAACTCGGTTTCACTCTGCGAGTCCCCTGTGGCGTGGTGGTGGCGATCAGCCCCTTCAATTTTCCACTGAACCTGGTTTGTCATAAGGTCGGACCGGCCCTAGCCGCTGGCAACTCTGTAGTCATCAAGCCGGCCACCGATACGCCTCTCTCGGCGCTGAGACTCACTGAGATTCTGCTCGAGGCGGGACTCCCTTCAGAGGGGATTCAGTGCCTTACCGGTTCTGGGGGTGAGATCGGCGACGTCCTCGTCTCCGACCGCCGCGTGCGCAAGATTACGTTTACCGGAAGCCGAGAAATCGGCGAGCGCATCTGCCGTACGGCCGGTCTCAAGAAGGTCACCATGGAACTCGGTTCCAATTCTCCGCTGATTATCATGCCCGATGCTGATCTGGACAAAGTGGTGGCAGCCGTTGTCGCTACGGGCTATGGCAATGCCGGTCAGACTTGCATTTCCACCCAAAGGGTTCTGACCTCTAGCAAGGTGTATAGCGATTTTTTGTGCGCTCTGGGCCCCAAGGTGCAAGCCCTGACTACAGGCAACCAGCTTGACGAGCGGACCAAGGTGGGTCCCATGATCCGGGAAGGGGACGCTATCCGCGTCGAGGATTGGGTGCGGGAAGCTGTCGGGGGCGGCGCCCGGGTTGTTGCCGGCGGCATGAGGCAAGGAGCGATCTATAGCCCCACGGTGGTGGCAGACGTGAAACCCGCAATGCGTATCTCCCGTGACGAGCTCTTCGGCCCGGCGGTGGCGGTCACGCCTTTTGACTCCATGGATGAGGCGATCGCGCTAGCCAACGATACTGTTTATGGTCTCTCAGCCGGTATCTTCACCGAGAACTTAGAATGGGCCATGAGGTTTGCCCGTGAAGTGGCATCGGGCAACTTGCACGTCAACTGGGGTCCGCAATGGCGTGCCGACCTCATGCCATACGGCGGGCTCAAGGATTCGGGCTTCGGCAAGGAGGGGCCGCGCTACGCCGTCGAGGAGATGACCGAGCTGAAAATGGTCGTTTTCCACCTTAATACATAGATATGCGGACGGACGGTCGAAGAGAAAAAGAGTTGCGGCCCATCATCATCACCCCGAGCTACATCAAGCATGCCGACGGCTCGGTGCTGATCGAGGTGGGCGACACCCGAGTGATCTGCACGGCTAAACTGGAGGATAAGGTTCCCCCCTTCTTGCGCAACAGCGGCAAGGGATGGATCACGGCGGAGTATGGGATGCTCCCTTCTTCTTCTCAGGTGCGCATTTCCCGCGAGGCCGCTCGTGGGAGGATCGGCGGCAGGACGCACGAGATCCAGCGGCTAGTCGGTCGCAGCCTGCGGGCCATCGCCAACCTCGAAGTCCTCGGTGAGAAAACAGTCTGGATCGATTGCGACGTCATTCAGGCAGACGGCGGGACCCGGACAGCATCGATCACTGGCGCGTATGTGGCGCTCGTCGAAGCTTCCCGTCGATGGATGAAGCAAGGAACCATCCGGGAAAATCCTGTCAAAGACTCGGTAGCGGCAGTGAGCGTCGGTATCGTGAATGGCAAGGCGCTTTTGGATCTGACCTATGAGGAGGATAGCCAGGCAGAAGTGGACATGAACTTTGTCATGACCGGCTCGGGAAAATTTGTGGAGGTTCAGGGAACCGCTGAGAGCGCGCCGTTCACAAAAAAGGGATTGGACCGCATGGCCGAGATCGCCCAGCAAGGGATTCGGGAACTTCTCAAAGTCCAAAAAAAAGTCCTCTCTCAGATCAGTTAATGATAAGAAAATGATAAGAATTTGTTTTTGGGGTTCAGCGACCGAGAACTCAAAATTACCCCGACAACCGAGTTTCAGCCCGCGTTCGAGAGCCTCTAGCGGCTATCAGAGAAAGCGAACTGGCCCCGTGCCCCCGTTTTTAGGCGAGACAGTATCCGATAATGACGTATTATGTCAACTTAAGGCTGGCTTTCGGATAGGGATAGACATTGGCCCCAGATTGGAGTAAAGGGGCTTTTAAATCACCTGGCTGTCCCTCTCGGTCCGAGCACTCAGGGTCGAGGACAGCCGAGCGGCTCACCTCGAAAGGTAATCTCTTTGACTGGAGGATCTCTTCCGTGTGGGGCTTGAGACTCTTCCCATAGACCTAAGTGTTGAAGAATTTTTTTAATGACATCTGGCTGGTCGATGAAGCTGATGATTCTCATCTCTCTATGGCATTTAGGGCAGGTCAGGGGGTCTGTTTCATAGACCTTTCGGATAAAGTGGGACCAGAAGAGAAGAAAAGGGGTCGGGCACTCTTGTCCAAGATAGATTCCTGAAAATCCTCCGACTGGAGTAAGATAGTGTGAAGTTAAATCTCACATGGACGGCGTGTCTGCGCCGTTCTTACTCACAAGCCGGAGGTAACCTATGATAGCCGTATCGAGTTGTTTTTCGCAATTGTTATCGTTAGTGGATCGGGCCGCCTTTGCACGAGCGGTCAGACAGCATCAGGCGGAGCGAGGAGCGAAAGGCTTTAGCTGTTGGGAGCAATTTGTAGCCATGCTGTTTTGTCAGATGGGCGCAGCCCATTCGCTACGCGAGATTTGCGGGGGTCTGGCCAGTGCGATGGGAAAACTGGTGCATCTGGGTCTGCGCCAAGCTCCGGCTCGCTCCACTCTGGCCTATGCCAATACGCATCGGCCCTGGCAACTCTATCAGGCGGTGTTCGAGGATTTGCTAAAGAGCTGCCAGGCGTTGGCCGCGACCAAGCAGCGCCGCTTTCGCTTCAAGCATCCGCTTCGAAGCGTGGATGCTTCTGTGATTGAGCTGTGCGTTAAGGTGTTTGACTGGGCGCGGTTTCAACGGACCAAGGGCGCCATTAAGTTGCATTTGCAGTTGGACCACCAGGGTTGTTTGCCCTGCTGGGCACTGGTGACCGACGGCGATACCAACGACGTACGCGTAGCCCAGAAGCTAGACTTTGCTCCGGGCACGATTGTGGTCATAGACCGAGGCTATCTCGACTACGCCCTTTATGAACGCTGGACTACAGCTGGAGTGTACTTTGTGACTCGTTCGCGCACCAACATGATCTATGAGGTGCTCGAGCGACGCACGGTGCCAACGCGAGGCAATGTAAGGAGCGACGAGACGATTCAGTTAACCAGTGAGCATGCGCGGGAACGTTGCCCCAGCCGGTTACGCCAGGTGGTGGTGTGGGATGCCGAACACGAGCGCGAGTTGGTCTTTCTCACCAATGTGTTTCACCTAGCGGCAAGCACGATTGGGGCGATCTACAAAGATCGCTGGCAGATCGAGCTGTTTTTTAAGGCGCTCAAGCAAAACCTTAAGATCAAGACCTTTGTGGGAACCAGCGAGAACGCCGTTAACGTGCAGATTTGGACAGCATTGATCGCCATGTTGTTGTTAAAATTCTTGTTGCTGAAATCCACTTGGGCGTGGAGCCTGTCCAATCTGGCTGCAATGCTGCGGTTTAACCTGTTGAGCTACCGTGATTTATGGGCGTGGCTCGATGCGCCCTTTAAAGTTCCCATCGTGGTTCCCGAGGGCGAGCAGATGACCCTGTTAGATTGAGTTGGACAGCAAACACGACAACCTCAATGGCAAAGTAAGCTTCAACCCGTCCTAAATGCTTGATTTCAGGAGAAGGAGATAGAGCCGCTCAGATTATTTTGGACAGCAGTGCTCCCGACCCCTTTTCTTCTTCCCCTTTTCTTCTTCCCGCATATGTCGTAAGGCCAGAATATCTCTTGGTCCGACGCAGGGTCGTGAATCGCCTCAAGGCAAGGCTTGTCGGGTACGAGAGGAGGCTGGTCAGGCGGAAGGAGGATTGCACAGTCCTGATGTACGACCGCACGTTGCTGGAGAAGCTAATGGCCACCTGCTCCTCCTACCTGGCACACTTGAAGATGGCGAACACGTATCGGCTTAAGAAGCTGTTGAGCCGATTCGAATGGTTGCGCTACTTCTTTGAGCGGCATGACGGGAAACTGAAAAGGATTTATCAGGTGTCTAAACCAATTCAAAGCTTCAAGGCGCAGTACCAGTTCATTATAAGAAAGTACCCCGGCTCGCTCCTGTTCTTTCAGGTCGGCAGGTTCTATGAATTCTATGACAAACAAGCGGAGATCGCTCAGAGGCTCTTGAGGCTTAAGGGCACGGGGGCACGAAGAGGTTTTCGAACCCGCTGTGGCTTTCCGGTCAACTTGCAAGAAAGGTATCTCAGAAGGCTCGTGAAGCGGGGCTTCTCGGTTCACGTTGTGAGGGAAGAAGACCATTGGCTATATGGCATCAAGAAAAGGAGTATTGGAGAGAGGTGGATACCAACGTCCATAGCAGCAGATTGATAATACCCTCAGGCCCTAGTACGAATATTACGGTGAAACCCTTGTTGCGGACCAATACCCTTTGGCTGGACTAAAGCTGGACAAGAACGATGCGTGTGATTACCATGTCCTCTACGCTTCTTTCTGTAGGTCATCGCGCTGTGGAAATCCTAATCGGCACGACCAATCCGGGCAAGGTCGCCGAGATCGAGGCGGCCCTCAAGGACCTCCCCATCCAGGTCATCTCCCTAAATCGTCTTGGCAACTTTCCCAACGTCGTCGAGGATGGGAAGAGCTACGAGGAAAACGCCCTGAAAAAAGCCCGGGCCCTGGCCGAGTTTTCCGGATATCTCACCTTAGCTGATGATTCCGGTCTGGAGGTTGACGCCCTCAATGGAGCTCCAGGCATCCTTTCGGCGCGCTACAGCGGGGAGAACGCAAATGATGCCAGAAACAACGAGAAACTGCTCCGGGTCCTTGCGGGTCTGCCGCAGGAGAAAAGAGGGGCACGGTTTGTCTGTGTGATCGCGCTGTGTAGCCCGATATCGAGCGATGGAAGGGAAAGAGTTTTTCGCGGCGAGTGTGAAGGGTGGATCGCCCTTGAGCCCAGAGGAGAGAACGGATTTGGTTATGATCCGCTCTTTTTTTACCCGCCTCTGGGCAAAACCTTCGCGGAAATCGACCGAGAAACCAAAGGACGCTTCAGTCATCGCGGAAAGGCGCTAGCAAAGCTCAAGCGGGCCCTCCCGCCACTGCTTCGTGCATTCATCAATCCTTGATTTCACACCATGCATGTGTAGAATGGTTTTGTGTTTTTTGACGGGGCGTAGCGCAGCCTGGTAGCGCACCTGCCTTGGGCGCAGGGGGTCGGACGTTCAAATCGTCTCGCCCCGACCAAATTTTCATTTTCGTGGCGCCAGTAGCTCAGTTGGATAGAGCAACGGCCTTCTAAGCCGTAGGTCAGGGGTTCGAATCCCTTCTGGCGCGCCAGTTTTCAGTATGCAGGCGGCGGTCGGCAGCAGGCAGCCCTTCACTTTTCCTGCCAACTGCGTACTGCATGCTGCTTTCTGGCGTAAGCATATGGTGAGTGTAGCTCAACTGGTTAGAGCACTGGACTGTGGCTCCAGGGGTTGAGGGTTCAAGTCCCTTCACTCACCCCAATCCCTTTGGGATTGCAAATCTCAAATTTCAGATTGCAAATAATTTGAGATCTGTAATCTGAGATTCCGAGCGAAGCGAGGATATGGGCCGCTAGCTCAGTTGGTAGAGCAGCTGACTCTTAATCAGCGGGCCCGGGGTTCGAGTCCCCGGCGGCCCACCAAATCTTTTAGGATGCGAGAGTGGCGGAATTGGCAGACGCACTAGACTTAGGATCTAGCGGGCAACCATGGGGGTTCGAATCCCCCCTCTCGCACCAAAAAGCAAGGACGTTATTTCTCCTCACATGAAGATCGACATTGATACGGTTAACGCGATCCAGCAAAGAGTCCGTGTCGAGCTCCCTGTGGATACCGTCAACAGAGAGTTTATTCGCGTCTACGAAAGCCTAGGTCAGCGCGCGAAAATCAGGGGCTTCCGCCCCGGCAAGGCGCCGCGGGCCGTTCTCCAGAGACTCTACGGAGATGAAGTAAGAGGACAGGTGCTTGCGCGACTGGTGGAGGATTCTCTGAGCGAGGTTATCAGGGAACGAGGGCTTCACGTGGTCTCACGTCCCGAGGTTGAGGCTCATGATTTGGAAGAAGGAAAGGCATTTGCCTTTTCAGCAGTGGTTCAGATCAAGCCGGAGATTGATGTCAAAAATTATCTAGGGCAGGAACTAGAAAAGGTCAAGTTGTCGGTAGAGGACACGCAGGTGGAAGCTGCGTTGCGCCACCTGCAGGAGACCCATGCGCACCTGGAGCCCGTAGAGGGGCGCGACACCGTGGAACGAGGCGACTTTGTGGCTCTCGATTTTGTTGGTTCGGTTGATGGCAAAACAATCCCTGGGGCAAAAGGTGAAAACTATTACCTAGAGGTGGGTCGAGGAAATGCATTGCCACAGTTTGAAGAGGCCCTGGTTGGGTTGAAAAAGAACGGAGAACATACTATTAGTGTCGCGTATCCTGAAGATTACTTCAACCGAGAGCTGGCGGGGAAAGTGGTTGTGTTTACCGTGATCGTTCGGGAAATCAAGAGGAAGATCCTCCCACCTCTCGACGATGACTTTGCCAAGGACCACGGGGAGTGCGCCTCGCTCGAAGAACTGAAACAAAAGCTCCGGGCACAGTTAGAAGGCGAAGTCCAGGAGATCCAGGAGAGAGACCTTAGAGAGCAGCTTCTTACTCGATTGATTGAAGCCAATCCTTTCGAAGTTCCGCCAGCCATGGTGGATCGCCAGCTCCGCTTCCTGATAGAACGGAATCAGCATCGCTTTGCAAACGAGGGCAGAGCCTCCTCCAGATCGAGGCCATCCACAGAACAGATGCGCAAGGAGTTTGAGCCCCATGCCCTGCGCCAGGTAAGGGCGACGCTGCTGATCGAAAAGATCGCGTCGCTCGAGAAAATTGAAGTCTCGGACAAAGAGCTCCAGGAAAAGATCGAAGAGGCTGCGCGCGCCGCCGGGGAAAAGGGGATGACCATACGCGAGGCCTATCGCCGGAAGGATGTTCGGGACGACCTCCGCTCGCAGATGGTCTTTGATCGGACTCTAGGATTCTTGCTGAAGCGGGCCAAGGTAAAAGAAGTGGCGCCACCCGTTGATGCGAAAGAGAAAAAAGGCTAGAATATTTTCGCTGTGGAGGGAGCCCCCGGGGATATGAATTTCGTCCCGATTGTGGTTGAGCAAACGGGAAGAGGAGAAAGGGCGTATGATATTTACTCCCGTCTGCTCAAAGACCGGATTGTTTTTCTAGGGACTGTCATTACGGACGACGTGGCGAACCTGGTCACGGCGCAACTGCTTTTCCTGGAGTCTGAGGATCCGGAGCGGGACGTTTATTTCTACATCAATACTCCAGGCGGGTCCGTGACGGCAGGCCTCGCTATTTACGACACCATGCAGTATGTAAGGCCTCAGATCTCGACAGTCTGCGTGGGGCAGGCCGCCAGCATGGGTGCGCTGCTGTTGGCTGCGGGGACTAAGGGGAAACGATATGCCCTTCCCCACTCACGGATTATGATCCATCAACCCTTGGGTGGGTTTCAGGGGACGGCAGCGGACGTGGATATCCAGGCGCGGGAGATCCTGCGCATGCGGGAGGAGCTCAACAACATTCTGATGAAGCATACAGGACAGGGTCTCAAAAAGATCGAAAAGGATACGGACCGAGACCTCTTCATGACAGGAAAGCAGGCTCTGGAATATGGATTGGTCGACGAAGTGATTGTGAATCGGGTAGATAGCAATCCTAAGAAGTAAGTCGGGGGTTCTATGCCAAAGCACAGTGATGACCGGTCAGGCAATCTGGTTTGTTCATTTTGCGGCAAGAGTCAGGACGAAGTCCGCAAACTCATTGCCGGCCCCACAGTATACATCTGTGACGAATGCATCGACCTTTGCAATGACATCATCGCGGAGGAGTGCGATCACGAGGAGGCCCTGGCCTCTTCTTCCAGTGTCCCCAAGCCGGTGGAGATCAAGCGCGTCTTAGATCAGTATGTCATTGGCCAAGAGCGGGCCAAGAAAATCTTGGCGGTGGCGGTCCACAACCATTACAAGAGAATCGACAACCAGATGGTGACGGGCGATGTGGAATTGCAGAAGAGCAACATCCTACTGCTAGGTCCCACGGGATCGGGGAAAACGCTTTTGGCTCAGACTCTGGCGCGATTTCTTCAAGTTCCCTTTACCATTGCCGATGCGACGAGTTTGACAGAAGCAGGTTATGTGGGGGAGGACGTCGAGAACATCATCCTCAATCTCCTTCAGGCGGCGGACTATGATGTGGAAAAGGCCCAGCGGGGGATCGTCTACATCGACGAAATCGACAAGATCTCGCGTAAGTCGGACAACCCCTCCATCACCAGGGATGTTTCTGGAGAGGGGGTCCAGCAGGCGCTGCTGAAAATCATTGAGGGAACCATGGCGAGCGTGCCGCCCAAAGGAGGAAGAAAACATCCGCAGCAAGAATTTCTCCAGGTGGACACGACCAACATCCTTTTTCTCTGCGGTGGGGCGTTCGTCGGTTTGGAGGATATTATTCGTAAACGGACAGGGCGCAAACGCATGGGTTTCGGCGGCGAGCTCGAGGAGCGAGACGGCAGGCGGGCCAGCGAGCTGCTGCATGAGGTCCAGCCCGAAGATTTGCTAAAGTTCGGACTGATCCCGGAGTTCATTGGCCGGTTGCCTGTTCTTGCCACGCTGGATGAGCTGGATGAGGCTGCGCTAGTGCGCATATTGAAGGAACCGAAGAACGCGTTAACCAAACAGTATTCCAAGCTCTTTGAGATGGAGAGTGTGCACCTCAAGTTTACAGAAGAGGCGCTTCGGGGAATTTCCCGCGAAGCCATGAAAAGGAAATCCGGCGCCCGGGGTCTTAGGGCGATCATGGAGAACATCATGCTCGATGTCATGTACGAAATGCCTTCCCAGCCCAATATCAAGGAGGTCATCGTCTCCGAAGAGGTGGTGACGCGCAACGAGGCTCCGATTATTGTTTACAGCAAGGCTGCAGAGAGCGCCTAGGGGGAAGTTATGTTATTTCGCAGCGACAAGAAGGACGACAAAGACAAAGAAGGCAGCGGTTTCCTGACCGTGCCCCTGCTGCCTCTTCGAGACATCATTGTTTTTCCCCATATGGTGGTGCCCCTCTTTGTGGGTCGGCAGCGCTCGATCAAGGCGCTGGAAGAAGCCACCCAAAAACAGGGACCAATTTTTTTGTCCTCACAGAAGGATGCCAAGACCAATGATCCAACGGAAAACGACATCTACCAGATCGGGGTCCTGGGAAGCGTTGTCCAGATGTTGAAGCTTCCCGATGGGACCGTCAAGGTTCTCATAGAGGGGAAAAAGCGGGCTAAGGCTGTCCGCTTCTTGAGTCATCCGGATTTCTTTCTTGTGGAGGTGGAGGAGGTAGCGGAGGTGGCGGAAAAGAATACGGAGGTGGAGGCGCTTGTCCGTGAGGTGCACAGCACGTTTGAAAACTATGTCAAGTTGAAGAAAAAGATCCCGCCCGAAATGGTCATGTCAGTGTCCTCTATTGAGGAGCCGGCGCGACTTGCCGATACCATCGTTGCCCATTTGGGGATCAAGCTCGAGGATCGGCAGAGCCTTCTGGAGACACTCAACGCGGCGGAGCGGCTGGAGAAAGTTTTGGGCCACATGCGGGCCGAGATCGAGATCTTAGAGGTGGAGCGACGCATACGCTCGCGCGTCAAAAAGCAGATGGAACGCTCGCAAAAGGAATACTATTTGAACGAGCAGATGCGGGCCATCCAGAAGGAGCTGGGGGAAAAGGACGAGTTCAAGAACGAGATCCAGGAGATCGAAGAAAAGATCAAACAGAAGAAACTTTCAGCCGAGGCCAAGGACAAGGTCGAAAAGGAGCTGAAGAAGCTTAAGATGATGTCGCCGATGTCGGCTGAAGCCACCGTGGTGAGAAACTATATTGATTGGATCCTGAGTCTTCCATGGAATGAGTTTACCGATGACAAGCTGGACATCAAGGAAGCGGAGAGGGTGCTGGAGGAGGACCATTACGGCTTGGGAAAGGTCAAGCAGCGGATTCTGGAATATCTGGCAGTTCAGAGCCTTGTTGGGAAGATGAAGGGGCCGATTCTCTGTCTGGTGGGTCCCCCGGGAGTGGGCAAGACCTCCCTCGGCCGTTCCATCGCCCGGGCCACAGGAAGAAAGTTTGTCCGGGTTTCCTTGGGTGGGGTGCGGGACGAGGCAGAGATCCGTGGCCATCGGCGCACCTATATAGGGGCGCTTCCGGGGAAGATCATCCAGTCCATGAAGAAGGTTGGCTCCAGTAATCCCGTCTTTCTGATGGATGAGGTCGATAAGATGTCCACTGATTTCCGCGGGGATCCCTCTTCGGCCCTTCTCGAGGTGCTGGACCCGGAGCAGAACTTTGCCTTCAATGATCACTACCTGGACCTGGATTATGACCTCTCTAAGGTTATGTTCATCACCACCGCGAATACCCTGGACCGTATTCCCCGTCCGCTTCAGGACCGGATGGAAATCATCCGGATTGCGGGGTATACGGAGCTGGAGAAACTGAACATCGCCAAAAGGTACCTGGTGGGAAAACAGCGAGAGGCCAACGGTCTCAGTGCCGAGAATGTCCTCTTCACCGATAACGCCATTCTGGGACTGGTCCGTTATTACACCAAGGAAGCGGGGGTGAGAAATCTGGATCGTGAGATCGCTTCGATCTGCCGCAAGGTCGCTGTTGAGGTAGTCAAGAAGGATAAGAACGCCAAGATCCAGGTGGGCGCGAAGAGTTTGCACAAGCATTTGGGCCCGCCGAAATACCGCTACGGGAAGGTTGAGGTAGAACAGAGAATCGGGGTTACTACAGGGTTGGCCTGGACTGAACTGGGAGGGGAGTTGCTCTCCACGGAAGTGACGATCATGCCGGGGAAAGGGCAGCTCATTATCACCGGTCAGTTGGGTGCTGTGATGCAGGAATCTGCCCAGGCAGCAATGAGTTATGTGCGGTCACGGGCTGAAGAGTTGGGTCTAGAGAAAGACTTTTATCAAAAGGTGGATGTCCATATCCATGTCCCCGAGGGCTCTATCCCCAAGGATGGACCCTCTGCGGGGATCACGATGGCGACATCCCTGGTATCAGCCCTTACCCGTATCCCCGTGCGCCATGATCTCGCCATGACCGGGGAGATTACCTTAAGAGGGAGAATTCTTCCCATTGGCGGACTGAAGGAAAAGGTCTTGGCTGCTCATAGGGGGGGGATCAAGACGGTGCTGATCCCTGAGGAGAACGAGAAGGATATTGAGGAGATACCCAACACGATCCTAAAAACGGTCGATCTCGTACCGGTCTCCCATATGGATGAGGTGTTGAAGAAGGCACTCATTCTGGAGGATCCGGAGAGTCTCTTCAAGCGCAAGCGGGAGTCGGCTGAGGCAAAAGAAGAATCTCCCGCCTTTGAGGGAGAAAAAGAGGAAGAAAGCCCCAGGGCTGAAATCTTGCCGCATTAGATCGAGCAGGCCTCAGGGTTTGTTCTAGATGGATTGACACCTGAGCGTTCCTGTGGTTATAAAATGCGATATCCTACCGTTAGGTGCGGTAGGGTGGTGAGGGGGGAAAATGACAAAGGCGGACTTGATTGATTCTGTCGCGAGCAAGGCGGATCTTCCCAAACAGAAGGCAGAAGAGATTGTCAATGGGGTTTTTGATGACATCGTCGCCGCTTTGAAGAACGGGGATAAGGTCAACATCTCTGGTTTCGGAACTTTCTCGGTTTCGCAGCGCAAAGCGAGAACAGGGAGAAATCCGAAGACCGGAGAAACGATTCAGATTGCCTCCTCCCGAGCCGCCAAATTTAAGGCTGGTAAGACCTTAAAAGATTCCCTCAGCTAAATCACCCTCTGTCATTAGAGACCAGGAAAAACCTTGAGACGGGAAACTGGCCATAGGGAGTCTCAAGTCAAAGGTTAGAGGCTGGTGTTTTCGGTCGAGGGGGCGGTTAGCTCAGTGGGAGAGCATCGGCCTTACAAGCCGGGGGTCACAGGTTCAAATCCTGTACCGCCCACCAAGAGGTTAAATCGTTACTGGTTATTCGTTGACCCGTTATTCGAGTAGACGATTAACGAATAAACGATTAGCGTAATTATCGGGGTCGTAGTTCAGTTGGTTAGAACGCCGGCCTGTCAAGCCGGAGGTCGCGAGTTCGAGTCTCGTCGGCCCCGCCATATTGGATTTATGTGTTTGTTCAGCTTAGGGGACTTATGAGAACCTATCAGATGAAAAGGCAGGAAGCGCTCGCCCAGCGCCAATGGTATATTGTCGATGCGGCGGGAAAGGTATTGGGCCGACTGGCCAGTGAGGTGGCCAGGGTTTTGAGGGGGAAGCACAAACCTCGCTTCACGCCTCATGCGGATGTGGGGGATTTTGTTATTGTGGTCAATGCCCGCGGAATCCAATTAACAGGGAAAAAGGGGGAAGGGAAAGTTTATTACCGGCATTCCGAGTATCCGGGAGGCATCCGGACCACTACGGCGCAGAAGATGTTGGCAGACAAGCCCGAGGCCCTCATTCGGTTGGCGGTGAAGGGGATGCTGCCGAAGAGCCGGTTGGGGAAAAGGCTCTCTACCAAGTTAAAGGTCTATGCTGGCTCTGATCACCCCCATGAGGCGCAGCAACCCCAACCTCTGGTTCTGAGAGTTTAGGAGCAAACGTCATGGCAGAAAAAGTATTCTATGCAACCGGCAGACGGAAGACCTCCGTGGCCCGGGTCTATTTGAAAGAGGGCAAAGGAAACGTCCTGATCAACGAGCGAACTTTGGATCATTATTTCGGTCGCGAAACGGCCAGGATGATCGTGCTCCAGCCCTTCCAGGTGACCCATACCCTGGGGAATTTTGACGCCGAAGTGAATGTCCAAGGCGGAGGCATCTCCGGTCAGGCAGGTGCGATTCGTCATGGGATCACCCGCGCCCTTATCCAGGCTAGCCCCGATTTTCGTTCTCCGCTTAAAAAGGCTGGCTTCGTCACGCGCGATCCGCGTGCGGTTGAGCGCAAGAAATACGGCCGCCACAAAGCGCGCAAGCGACCGCAGTACTCGAAGCGTTGAAATCATCGTCTCAGAAAATCTCCATCGGGGGACGGGCAGATCTGCGCGTGGCCGTTCTCGGCGCAACCGGTTATGCGGGCGTCGAGCTGCTGCGCATTCTCATCCGTCATCCCCGCGTACGGCTCACCGTAGTCACATCCCAGCAATATGCGGGAAAGCGGGCGAGCGAGGTTTATCCGTCACTGGCAGGTCAATGCGATCTCGTTTTAGAAGAAATCCGGATCGATAAAATAGTCTCTCAAACAGACCTGGCATTTGCCGCCCTTCCCCATGAGACCTCGATGGGGGTGGTGGCCGGCTTGGTGAAACGGGGCAAGCGAGTGATAGACCTGAGTGCCGACTTTCGCCTTCATGACCCCGAGACCTATCTCCGCTGGTACAGCGCGCACAAGGCGCCTCATCTCTTGCGTGATGCTATCTACGGTTTGACTGAGATTCACCGGAGGGAGATCGGTAAGGCCCGGCTCGTTGCCAATCCGGGCTGTTACCCTTCAGGGGCTGTGCTTGGCCTAGCCCCCCTCTTCGCCAAAAAGATGGTCCAAGGGACCGTCATCATCGACGCAAAGTCGGGGGTCACTGGGGCAGGGAGAAGCAGCGCGGTGGAACTCTCATTCAGCGAGGTCAATGAAAACTTCAAGGCCTATAATGTCGGCGTCCACCGTCATACCCCGGAAATCGAACAGGAACTAAGTCAAATCGCCAAGAGACCGGTCACAGTTTTTTTTGCCCCCCATCTGGTGCCCATGAGCCGGGGTATCCTCTCCACGATGTACGTCGAGCTCAAAAAATCTCTAGACGAAGAAAGGCTCGCCAAGATCTACGGAGATTTTTACCGCACGGAATCCTTTATCCGCATCCTTCCTGCGGGTTCTTTCCCTCAGACCAAGGATGTTCGCGGTTCTAATGACTGCGCCATTGGATTCCGCTACGACCCCCGTGTCAAACGTCTAGTGGTGATCACGGCGATTGACAACTTAGTCAAGGGAGCGGCAGGCCAGGCCGTGCAAAATATGAACCTGATGTATGGCTGGCCCGAGGCGGAAGGGCTAAGGGGGATAGCCCTGATCCCTTAGGGGTGTCTTTTTATTCCTCTGCAGTAGAAAAGAAGAGTCCGACAAGGGCCAGGATGAGATTAGGCACCCAAGCTGCTACCAGCGAAGGTAAGGCGCCACTGTGGCCGAGCGAGACGCTGAAGGCCAGGACAAACCAATAGCCAAAGCCGATCAGCATGGTGAGCCCGAAACTGAGGGCCATACCCCCTCCTGGCCCGTGTCTGAGGGCGAAAGGGATTGCCAGCAGCACCATAAGCGGGGAAACCAGCGGCAGCGCCATCTTGACTTGGAGATCGACTTCTTCTTGCGTGGCGTTGAAGCCTTTTCCCTTAAGATCTGCAATTTGTTTTCGGAGATCGAAGAAGCTGAATTCTTCAGGCTCGCGAGCGAGGAGCTTAAAATCCTCTGGAGTCTCCGCCAGGGGAAGAGAAGTGTTGAGCGGGCGCTGGTTCATCTGACCATTCGGAAGGAAGAGCCATTCCGTGCCTCCCTTGGTCTCCCAGCGCGTGCCATTCCAGCGGGCCCACGGCACCTCGATCAGCCCTCTCAGCGTGAAGTCCCGATTCAGAAGGTATACGGAGACACCCTCCAGAACGACCTTCTTAGTATCGAAGTGGTCCACGCTAATAAAAGCTCCCTCCCCGCGCATCCAGATATCCTTGGTTCCAATGATGTTCTTGGGTTGCCTTTTCTTCACTTCTGTTTTGTAGATGTATTGAGCCTTACGGGTGAAAATTGGGACCAGCGCCTCGTTCCAGAAAAAGGTCAAGACGCAGATCAAGAAGGAGAGCAGCAGCAGGGGCAGCGAGATGCGGCGGAGGCTCAGACCGCTGGAGCGCATAGCTGTTATTTCTTGAGTTCGGCACAGCATCCCTAGAGAAAACAGAGTCGAGAAGAGGGCGGCAAAAGCGAACACGCGCGAGATCAAGAGGGGAATTTTGTAGAAAAAATATCTCACTGAGGTCCATAGGGATGCGCCCGCCTGCAGGAGGTTGTCGACCTTGTCGAAAAAATCTACGATAAAGTAAAGGACAGCGATGCATAGGAGACTGATGGCAAAGATCTTGATAAACCCGCGCGCCAGGTAGCGGTCTAAGATGCCGCCTATCGGGAGCAACGCCGTGCGATTGCTTTTTTCTGCAGTCATCTTAATAGTCTCTCTGCATGTAGTTGGCGAGTCTTCGATTCAAGTATAAGGAAAGATCCTCCAACTTGGATTGGATCAAGAGTGGGGATTCTTTCAGCGCTTTTTGGAAGAGGCGAATCGCGATCAGCCCGAGGACGATATTCGGAAGCCAGAGAGCAAGGACAGGGGGAATGAGATCCCTTTCTCCCAATGCCTTTCCCATAGACAGCAGACCGTAGTAAACGAGCAACCATGCTAGGCATAAGGCAAACCCCCAGGAACGGCTGGCACGCGAGCGCGTCGGTACCATGACCAGGGAGACGCCGAGCAAGCTCAGTACCAAAGGGGCGAAAGCGAAAGAGAATCTCTGGTGGAGCTCTATCAGCTCTGCCGTGGGTTTGAGTCCCTGCTCTTCCTTAAGCTGGATTGCTTTACCTAAACGACGGAGCGACATCTCCTTGGGCCCACGCTCCTTTTTTCGAATTGGGCTGAAGGCTTCTTCAAGGTCCAGTTTGAAGTCATAGGTATTGAATCGGGTCTGGCTGAAACTCGGCCGCTTTTTTTCTCGTTCGTAGATGGTGCCGTCGAAGAGTTTCAAATTGATGGTTTTGGATTCTTCGTCTGAAAGGATGAGAGCTACTTTGCTAAAGATGATGTCCTCCCTGGTCGGGTTACGCCGGTCCACGATGAGCACCCCTTGGGAGGTATCACCTGGCGGGACGACCTCTTCGACGTAGATGAGGACCTGAGGAAAATCATCGTTGAAGACTTTTTCTCTAAGCGTGGTCCCCACGTGGCTCTTAGCGATGTTGTAGAGCTCTTTTTTCAACGCCAGATTTGCCGCTGGTCGGACCAAGGTAGTAAGTAGAAGCGTGATCAAAGAGATAAACAGGGCGACCGTTCCGATAGGAAGTAGGATCTGTGTCGGACTGATTCCCGAGGCCTTTAGGGCGAGGAGTTCATGATCACCGGAGAGTCTGCCGAGACCCAGAAAGATCCCAAGCAGAAGGGCCATGGGTACAGTCATCTCTAAGAAGGTAGGCAGGATCAACGCGAAAAGCTTCCCTATCTGGAGGAAGGGAACTCCCCGAGTCACCACCAACTCCACCAATCTTAGAATGCGAGCAACTAGGAGAATAAGAGTAAAGGCCGCGAGTCCCAACAGAAAAGGCGGAAGGATCTCAGAAACAATATAGGTAGTCAGAGTCCGCTTCATTGTGGAGACATGTTATCTGGTGCTGCTTTTTTTGTAAAATGCTTCTAAACTAATACTGGTGTTGTCATGGAGAACGACGCAAAGTCTCTCTTCTATTTTGGTGTCAATCCTGTTGTGGAAAAGTTAAGGAGCTCACCTCAAGAGGTCTTCGAGATCATGATGGTCAGCAAGGGACAGCCACGTGCGGCCTTGCGTGCCATTGATGCAGAGGCGAAGCGCCAAGGTGTCCCGGTTCGCTACGTCGAGCCCGGGGTGCTGGACCGTCTGGCGGACGGTGCAAGGCATCAAGGAGTTGTGGCCAAGGTGCTTTCCTACGCTTATAATTCTTTTTCTGATCTAGTCCAGGAGCTACCCTCTGCCTCTGGGCACGACCGGATACTGGTCTTGGACGGGCTGACCGACCCGCGTAATTTCGGAGCCCTTTTGCGCAGCGCTGAGGGGGCCGGAGTCCGTCATGTAGTGATTCCGAAGAACCGTGCGGTCGGCGTGACCCCCACGGTCGTGAAGAGCTCCGCTGGGGCGGTGCACTATCTGAAGGTCTCTCGGGTCTCTAATCTCCGCCGGGCGATCCTCACCTTGAAACAAAGGGGGTACTGGGCTATCGGCTTGGACGCCGAGGCACCAGCGAGTCTCTATGATAAGGGTTATCCAGAGAAACTGGTAGTGGTTTTGGGGGCTGAAGGAACCGGGATCCGTCCTTTGGTCAAGCAGGAGTGTGACTTTTTGGTTTCCATACCTATGAGGGGAAGGATAGCCTCGCTCAATGTGGCCGTAGCTGGAGGTATTTTTCTTTACGAGCTGCTTAGGCAAAGTAAGCAGGGCTAACAAGCCGAGATTGCCATCTTAACAGGGGTCCCGGTAAGGGACGATGGGGATTGGCGGCATTAACTGTTGACAAGGGAATATAAAGGTGCTTTATATAACTGTTTATAATATATAACTAGTCTGAATCGCTATCATTTGCCTTAAGGGTCAGGTCCATACTATTATTTTTTCAGCGAGCTTTTCCGTCGCCAATATTTTTAAGGCGAGTAAGGGAGTTGTTTACATTGGCGCGTGAAATGATCTTTTCACAGTCAAAGCTGGCGTAGCTCAACGGTAGAGCAGCTGATTTGTAATCAGCAGGTTGTAGGTTCAACTCCTATCGCCAGCTCCAGAGCGAGAGCTTCAGGCTGCTGATCGAGTTGAATGCAGAGAAGCCCTTGGGCCTTGGATGTTTAATGGATTCGATCTCGAGGTAGAAGAGGAGAGGTTCCCGAGTGGCCAAAGGGAGCAGACTGTAAATCTGCCGCCGTCAGGCTTCGGAGGTTCGAATCCTCCCCTCTCCACCATCATGCGGGAATAGCTCAGTTGGTAGAGCGCGAGCCTTCCAAGCTCGGGGTCGCGGGTTCGAGTCCCGTTTCCCGCTCCAGTTTGCGTATGGCTGATGGCAGATAGCAGATGGCAATAGATCCAGGGGAGCGGAATCAGCCATATGCTATAAGCCATCGACTGAAATGCCCAGGTAGCTCAGTCGGTAGAGCACGTCCTTGGTAAGGACGAGGTCAGCGGTTCAATCCCGCTCCTGGGCTTTTGCCTGGAAGCAAGGTGTGGGGCATCGCTTGAGAGACTGAGAGGGGTTATGAGGAAGTGAATGAATGGAAATCGGTTAGGAGGAGAAGATGAGCAAACAGAAATTTGAACGGAAGAAGCCGCATTTAAATATCGGGACAATCGGTCACGTGGATCATGGAAAGACCACCTTGACTGCTTCCATCACGAAGGTGCTGGAGAAAAAGGGGATGGCGAAGTTCCTGGCCTATGACCAGATTGACAAGGCCCCAGAGGAAAGAGAGAGGGGCCTCACGATCAACATTGCCCATGTAGAGTACGAGACGTCGAAGAGACATTACGCCCATGTGGATTGCCCGGGTCATGCGGACTATGTCAAGAACATGATCACCGGTGCAGCCCAGATGGATGGTGCCATTCTGGTGGTCTCCGCGGCCGACGGTCCTATGCCGCAGACCCGTGAGCATATCCTGCTGGCGCGTCAGGTCGGTGTTCCAGCTATCGTGGTATTCCTCAACAAGGCGGATATGGTGGACGATAAGGAACTCCTCGACCTAGTAGAACTGGAGGTCAGGGAGTTGCTTTCCAAGTATAAGTTCCCCGGGGATGAGACGCCGATTGTTATAGGCAGCGCGTTGAAGGCACTGGAGTGTGGCTGTGCCAAGGACGATTGTCCCAACTGCGGCGGAGTTCTCAAATTAATGGATGCGGTCGACGGTTACATCAAAGAGCCAGTGCGGGATGTGGATAAGCCTTTTATCATGCCGGTGGAAGACGTTTTTACCATCAGTGGTCGTGGTACGGTGGTGACCGGCCGGGTGGAGCGGGGTATCGTCCACGTAGGAGACGAAGTGGAGATCGTCGGCTTTAAAGATACCCAAAAAACCATCGCCACAGGGGTGGAGATGTTTCGCAAGCTTTTGGATGAGGGACGAGCCGGAGATAATATCGGCGTACTGCTTAGGGGGACCAAGCGGGAAGAGGTCGAAAGGGGTCAGGTATTGGCCAAACCGGGCAGTATCACGCCGCATACTCAGTTCAATGCTGAGGCCTACGTTCTTACTAAGGAAGAGGGGGGAAGGCATACCCCGTTTTTCAATGGGTATCGGCCCCAGTTCTATTTTCGCACCACCGACGTGACCGGAGTAGTAAAATTGCCCGAAGGAACCGAGATGGTGATGCCCGGAGACAACGTCACTATGGAGATATCTCTGATTACCCCGATTGCTATGGAAGAAGGTTTGAGATTCGCAATCCGGGAGGGAGGCAGGACAGTTGGGGCGGGGGTGGTAACCAAGATTATCCAGTAATGTCCAGTAGAGGGAGCGGCCATGCGCGAGTTAATTGGCTTTGCCTGTGATCATTGTAAGAGAAAGAACTATACGAGCACGAAAAACAGAAAGAAAACTACAGACAAGTTAGCCTTTAAAAAATTCTGCCCTTTCTGCCGGACCCATACCCTGCATAAAGAGGTGAAACTGTAAAGGAGAACAGGGGTCAGTAGCTCCAACTGGATAGAGCGCCGGACTCCAAATCCGGTTGTTGCAGGTTCGAGTCCTGCCTGACCCGCCATCTCATCGCGTTCGGCACCCTCATGGGAGAATGGATACAGAAGGTTCGGGATACCCTTTGGCATTCGGTGGAGTTCTTTAAAGAGGCCTGGCAAGAATTGAAGAAAGTCCATTGGCCCACGCGGAAAGAAACCTATGCGGCAACCTCGGTTGTTTTGATTGTTGTATTGATCATTGCGCTCTTCCTGGCTTTGGTAGATTTTGGCCTGACGCGAGCCATTCAGGCCATCATCAGTTGAAATTCTGGTAGATTCTCCAGATGGCAAAGAAATGGTACGTGGTGCATACGTTCTCGGGTTACGAGCAAAAAGCCAAGGCAGCCCTGGAGGAAAGGATCAAGGCGCTCGGTAAACAAGAGCATTTCGGCGAGATCTTGGTGCCAGTGGAGAAAGTGGTGGAGTTGGTTAAGGGAAAAAAGAAGACCTCTTCGAGAAAGTTTTTTCCTGGTTATATCCTAGTACAGATGGAGCTCGACGACGAGACATGGCATGTCGTCAAGGAGACCCCCAAGGTAACCGGGTTCGTCGGCGGAAGCACAAACCCTCCTCCAGTGAGTGACGAGGAGGTCAAGGCCATCACGCAGCAGATGGAGGAGGGGGCCATTAAGCCCAAGCCTCGGGTCCTTTTCTCCGTGGGAGAGAGTGTCAAGGTTGTTGATGGTCCTTTCGTGGACTTCAATGGGGTTGTAGAGGAGGTGCGGCCAGACAAAGGTAAACTCAGGGTGCTGATCAGCATCTTCGGCCGTGCCACTCCGGTAGAATTGGAATTTGTCCAAGTAGAACGAAACTGAGAAAATAGCAATCAGCCATCAGCTTTCAGGTTTTGAGCTGATAGCTGAAGGCTAATCGCTTGAAAGCTATTTTATGGCGAAAAAGGTTATAGCGGAAATCAAACTTCAGATCCCGGCGGGTCAGGCGAATCCCAGCCCTCCGGTAGGACCGGCGTTGGGCCAGCGCGGGGTCAATATCATGGAGTTTTGCAAAGCCTTTAATGCCGCGACCCAGTCGCAACAGGGAATGATCATCCCGGTGATTGTCACGGTCTATGCGGATCGTTCCTTTACGTTTGTCACCAAGACCCCTCCGGCCTCCGTTTTGCTGAAGAAGGCTGCTGGCATTGAGAAGGGGTCGGGGGAGCCCGGCAAAGTGAAGGTGGGAAAAGTCACCAGGGCTCAGGTGCGGGAAATTGCGCAGATCAAATTACGCGATCTGACAGCTAAGGACTTAGAGGCGGCGGAAAAGACTGTGGAGGGGACAGCAAGGAGCTTGGGTTTAGAGATCGAAGGCTAGGATTAAGATACGAGGGAAAAAATGAAGCGCAGAGGAAAAGGCTATCGTGGCGTGCTCGCTAAGGTAGATCGCACTCAGAGGTATCAGTTAGAGGAAGGGCTTCGTCTGGTGCACGAGACCGCGCGGGCGAAGTTTGATGAGACCGTAGAGCTGGTGGTCCGGCTGGGTGTGGATCCAAGGCAGGCAGATCAAAATGTTCGAGGAACCGTGGTGCTCCCCCACGGGATGGGGAAGACGGTGCGGGTTTTGGCCTTTGCCAAAGGGGAGAAAGAAAGAGAGGCCCAGGAGGCCGGAGCCGATGTTGTCGGGGCGGAGGATCTCGTCAAGAAGATCGGCGAAGGATGGCTCGACTTCGATAAGGCTGTTGCCACCCCTGACATGATGGGGGCGGTAGGCAGAATCGGTAAAATCTTGGGCCCAAGAGGCCTGATGCCCAATCCCAAGACCGGGACAGTTACTCTTGATATCGGCAAGGCGATAAAGGAGATCAAGGCAGGCAAGCTTGAATTTAGAGTCGATAAAGCAGGGATTGTCCACGTACCCGTCGGTAAGGCTTCCTTTGGCGCTGATAAACTGTTGGACAATGCCAGGGCTGTGCTGACATCCATCTTGCGGGCGAAGCCAGCGTCAGCCAAGGGCAATTACGTTTTGGGGGTGACCCTTTCCACAACTATGGGGCCCGGGGTCAAAATCGATCTGTCTCAGGTTAGGGCACTGGCAGCCTGAACCGAGGAGAAAACGAAATGGCTGAGTTAGCAGTGAAGGCTTCGAATCTTGAAGAAAAGGCCAAGACCGTCGCGGCGGTTCAGGAAAAGTTTAAAACGGCTAAGATGGCCATTGTCACTGAATATCGTGGTTTGACGGTGGCACAGATGACCCGCCTCAGGCGGGAGATCCATCAAGCATCAGGGGAGTATCGAGTGATTAAGAACACCTTGGTGCGCCATGCCCTGAAGGATACTGCCTATGGTTCTTTGGATCGCTTACTCGAGGGTCCGACCGGTTGGATCTTTGGCTATGAGGATCCGGTGACCCTATCGAAGACCTTGATCAAATTTATCGAGGAAAACGAAAAGCTAACCATCAAAGGGGGGCTGCTTGAAGGTGAGTTTATGGATCAGGCCAAGGTTAAGGTCTTGGCCCGGATGCCCAGCCGGCCAGAACTCCAGGCCAAACTCCTTGCCCTTATGCAGGCACCCGCGGTTCAGCTCCTTCGATTGATCCAGGAGCCAGCTAGCAGGATGGTCAGGCTGTTGGAAGCTGTTCGCAAACACAAAGAATCCCAAAGTTGAAATACCCAAACAGGAGGAAGCCATGGAAGTAACAAGAGATCAAGTTAAGGAATTTATTAAACAGAGTTCCGTTATGGAAATCGCCGCCTTGGTGAAGGAGCTGGAACAGGAACTCGGAGTCAGCGCTGCGGCGCCTGTGGCGATTGCGGCTGCTCAGGCTGGGCCGGCCGCTGCTCAGGAAGAGAAGACGGAATTCAACGTTGTCCTGGCTGATGTGGGAGAAAAGAAAATCCAGGTCATTAAGGTGGTGCGTGAGCTCACCGGTTTAGGTTTGAAAGAGGCAAAGGACTTGGTCGACGGTGCCCCTAAGCCGGACAAGGATGGTG
>Ga0209824_10000420_pt1 | contig 26878 bp, 26 predicted proteins | sample VDWuncwatermetaG_FD_184124 | JGI IMG/M metagenome (GOLD analysis project Ga0209824, IMG submission 184124) | Wastewater microbial communities from Netherlands to study Microbial Dark Matter (Phase II) - VDW unchlorinated drinking water (SPAdes)... ...
TCTCCGCTGTCTATCGAAGCGCCTGAACACCGCTCCTATAGCACAGTTCGGAGCCTCGATGGCTTTTTTATGTCACGAGTCGTGAATTATCCGGGTTAGGATGACGCCGTAGCACCCCAACCGCCCACCTACTGAGGGATTTGCATGGATGCAAGCTTTTGGCACAACCGATGGCAGACGAACCAGACTGGATGGCACGAGCGCGACGTTAACCCGCTACTGATCGCTCATTTCCCTTCGCTGAATGTGCCTCCGGGAAGCCGCGTGTTCGTCCCGTTCTGCGGCAAGTCACTCGACCTGGGCTGGCTCTTGTCTCGTGGTTATGCCGTTGCTGGAGCGGAACTCAGTGAACCGGCTGTCACCCAACTCTTTGCTGAGCTGGGGATAGAACCACGTATCACGGAGGTCGGAAAGCACAAACACTTTCGCGGTGAAAAGATCGACATTTTCGTGGGTGATCTCTTTGACCTATCGCGCGAGATGCTTGGTCCCGTGGATGTGGTCTACGACCGGGCCGCGTTGGTCGCGCTACCTGAGGCCATGCGGGTCCAATACACAACCCAGCTCAAAGCCCTCACGGCTCTGGCACCTCAACTTGTCATTGGCTATGAGTACGACCAGAGCGTCGTGCCAGGGCCTCCGTTTTCCGTCACTACCGACGAACTCCATCGCCATTACAGCGACAGCTATACTCTCGCGCTGCTGGCCCGTGTGGACGTCCCTGGCGGACTGAAGGGCAAGTGCCCAGCGACAGAACATATCTGGCGGTTGGAAAAACTACCAGGCTAACAGCTTTGTGAACTTCAACAAATCGGAGAGAGGATAACTTAGAGATCGCGAGTCACAGTTGATCAGGAAAAACTTCTCCGCTTTAGACCCCGATGGCCATGCGGACTGGATGCATGGTTTCCCGAATCCCGTACGGCCCACTCGATGCCACCTGCTCGGGATCCGCATAGGTACCGAACAGTCGATCCCACACGGTAAACAGCACCCCAAAATTCGCCCCCGCCTGCCCGATCTCTTTTAGATGGTGCACACGATGGTAGCGTGATGTGACAAAGAGCCACTCCAGTTTCCTCGATTGCCAGGTCACGTTCATGTGCATCCAGTTATTGGTCAGGATCATCAGATAAGAATAAAACGGAAAGAATAGTGATGGCACTGGTTTGAGGAGTGGAAACGCCAGCAAATACGGGATACTAGCCAGGACAACTTGCGGAAAACTCGCCCGGATACCGGCCAGCCAGTACAGCTCCGTTGGGGCATGGTGCCAGCGATGGATCGGCCAGACCCACGGCGTATGCCAGAGCCGATGCATCCAGTAGGCCAATCCGTCGAGGACAAGCAGGAAGACCACGAGCTTAAACGCGAATGGCAACGCCCGCCAATGCCCGTAGGAGTAGTGGGGAAACGGGATTCGACTCGTCACCTGTGCGGCAAAGATAAAGAAGATCTGGTAGGTCGCGAAGGCCGCCACATCCTGCAGGAACACCTGCCGGTAACGGAGTGGGCGCGAAGGCCACCAATACTCCAGCGCGAAAAAGAGCAGGCCGATTCCCCAATAAATAGCCAGCCACTCAAGTGAGATGAAATTGGACAGCCAGTCGAACATTGTTACCAGTTACTAAACATGCCTTAGTGTGACTAACTAGCAGTATCTTAGGTAGGAGGATCGCCCATCTTGAAGTGCTGGTCAAGTCGGCAAAGGGCCCCGGTCGCCCTCCTATGGGGGGGACAGCTGTTTATTAAGCTACTACGTGTGGAGGAGATAGGCACCAGCTCAGCAGAAGCTCTTGGCGGGCGGAGATAGGGACGACTACACGTTGAACCTAAAATACACCATATCCGCTTCCTTGATGATGTAGTCCTTGCCTTCGAGACGAAATAACCCCTTCTCCTTCACCTTCGCCTCTGACCCACAGGCCAGCAGGTCGTCGTAGTGATAGACCTCGGCGCGGATGAAGCCGCGTTCCATATCGGAGTGGATCTTGCCGGCCGCCTGTGGCGCCTTCATCCCTTTGGAGATTGGCCACGCACGAGATTCGACTTCACCGGCGGTAAAGAAGGTGATCAGGTCCAGCAAGGTATAGGCTTCGCGTGTCAGTCGGACCAGCCCCGATTCGGTCAGCCCCAGTTCGTTCAGGAAATCCGCCCGCTCGCTGTCCGGCAGCGTGGAGAGCTCCGCTTCGAGTTGTCCGCAGATCGTCACCACGCGGGCACCGCGTTTCTCGGCAAAATCGCGCACGGTCTGGACCATCTGGTCATCCGCGTTCTTCCCTTCGGATACGTTCGCAAGAAAGAGGACTGGCTTGGCGGACAGCAGCTGACACTCGGTGAGGATGACCTGTTCCTCAGCCGTGTATGGCAGGTTGCCCAGCCACTCACCTTTATCGAGCTGACCGATGAGTTTGGCGAGAAACTCTACTTCAAATGCCGCTTTTTTGTCTCCAGCCCTAACCTTTTTCTCAGTTTTCTGCTTCCGCCGATCGAGTGTCTCCAGATCGGACAACATCAGTTCAGTTTCGATCACGCCGATATCCCGAAGCGGGTCGACCCCACCACTGACATGGACGACATCGGTGCCTTGGAAACAGCGGACAACATGCAGCAACGCATCGACTTCACGGATATGGCCAAGAAATTGATTGCCCAGCCCTTCGCCTTTGCTGGCCCCCTCCACAAGCCCGGCGATGTCGCGCACTTCCAGCGTGCTGTAGGTGGTTTTCTTCGAGGCAAAGATTTCGGTTAGCTTAATGAGGCGAGGGTCCGGGACCAGAGCAATGCCGGTGTTTGGATCCACGGTTGCAAACGGATAATTAGCCGCCAAGGCGCCGCTGCCGGTCAATGCATTGAAAATAGTGGTCTTACCAACGTTCGGTAAACCGATCATGCCGCAACAAAGACCCATTTATGTTGTCCCCTCCCCTTCGCCCACAACCTTCTCTCTGATATTAAACTGATTCATCGCGACATCCGGTCCACGATGGATCAGACATTCCAATGCATCGACAGCCCGTTCCAGACAAGGCTCAATGACAGCCATCTCATCCTGAGTCACCCGCTCCAATACATAACCTGCAGAACTCTGACCAGGCGCGGGCCGACCGATCCCAATTTTCAATCGGATGAATTCTGGAGTCCCGAGTGCCTCTATGATGGACTTGATCCCGTTGTGTCCCCCATGGCCACCAGATAGCTTGATCCTCAGCCGCCCTGGCTCCAAATCCAGATCATCGTGTATGACAATGAGTCTATCGGGGGTGAGCTCGAATTCGCGGAGGAGGCCTTTCAAGGGAGGGCCGGTTACATTCATCCAATCGAGCAAGCCTGCCAGCTCGATTAATTCCCCTCCAAGTCGCCCAGACCCCCGCTGCGCGGTCCCACGCGGCGAGAGTCGGATCGACCATCGAGCGGCGGCCCGCTCGATGGCCCACATGCCGACATTGTGGCGAGTCTGAGCATAGGCTTTTCCAGGATTGCCCAGTCCAACAAGCAGACGCAACGTTACTTCTTCTTTTCAGCTTCTTTCTTGTCACCCTTCGGAGCTGCGGCAGCTTCTTTCTTCTCGCCACCCTTGGCATCACCGGCAGGCGCGGCCGCTCCAGCCTTGGCCGGTTCAGCACCGTCAGCGCCTGCTTCCTTGCCTTTCGCCACGACTTCCGGTTCGCCCGCTGCTCCCACACCACTGGTGAGCAAGGATTCGAGTTTGGCATCCGACATCGGTGCCGCGACACTGACCACCATTTGATCAGCATCATCCAGAAAACGGACACCTTCACGCGCCCCAAGTTCCTTCACATGGATGCCGCTGGCGATAGTCAAAGAGGAGGCATCGACCTCGATGTAATCGGGCAATGCAGCAGGAAGACACTCGATCTGGATATCGCGCATGTTGTGATGCAACACACCACCTTCCTTCACACCGGCCGGGATACTGCCGATCACCTTAACCGGAACCTTCACTCTGATCGGCTTGCTCATGGAAATCTCAAAGAGGTCCGCGTGGAGAACAGCCCCAGTCACCGGATCCACCTGATAATCACGCAAGAGCGCGGTACGGTTCGGTTTGGACTTGGCACCGTCCACCGTGAGCGAGATCAACGCGGTACTGCCGGCATGCGACTTTAAAATTTTGATCAATTCCCCAGGATTGACAGTCAATGACAGGCATTCCCCTTGTCCGTAGAGCACGGCCGGAATTTTCCCTGCCCGCCGCATCGACCGTGCAGCTCCCTTGCCCGCTTGTTCTCTCACGGTCACTGTTAAATCGAATTTCATGATCTTCCTCCGTCTCCTCGACTGCTCGCGCAAGACCCAGTCCCGGCTGGGTTACGCAAATAATGAACTCACTGACTCATCTTCATGGATCCGTCTGATGGCTTCGCCTAAGAGAGGCGCCACCGACAACTGATGCAACTTCGGACAGGCCAACTCTTTTCCTCGCAGCGGAATTGTGTTGGTCACCACCACTTGGGACAGACGGGACGTCTGTAACCGTTCTAGCGCCGGGCCAGACAGCACCGCATGCGTGCAGGCCGTGATCACGTCTCGAGCCCCATGATCAAGACAAGCCTGAGCCCCCTGGACAATGGTGCCTGCTGTATCGATCATGTCATCGAGGAGCAACACACTCTTCCCTTGCACATCTCCAATGATGTTCATGATTTGCGCTTGGTTCGGGCCTTCACGTCGCTTGTCGATGATCGCCAGGTTCGCCTGAAGGCGCTTGGCAAACGCCCTGGCCCGCTCCACACCCCCTGCATCGGGTGAAACGACGACCAGATCCACGATTTTTTTCTTCACAATGTAGTCCAGCAACACTGGAAGGGCGTACAAGTGATCGACTGGCACATTGAAAAATCCCTGGATCTGCCCGGCATGAAGATCCATTGAGAGCACACGATCCGCTCCGGCCGTCGTAATCAAGTCAGCAACGAGCTTCGCCGTGATCGGAACGCGTGGTTGGTCCTTGCGGTCCTGACGAGCATACCCAAAATAAGGCACAACGGCAGTGATACGATTGGCCGACGAACGTTTCAACGCATCAATGATGATCAACAACTCCATCAAGGAATCGTTGACCGGCTGACAACAGGACTGCACAACGAACACATCGGCACCACGCACATTTTCGTCGATCTTGACCCGAATCTCTCCATCACTGAACGACGAAACTGTCGCTTCACCTAGCTTCTGTCCCAAATACGCTGCGATCTCTTGGGCAAGCGAAAGATTGGCGTTGCCAGAGAAAATTTTTAGCTCTCTGTTCATGAAGAACGTACCCTGCAGCCGCCTACTCGTTTTTCTCTAACGTGCTGGATTCTCTAGCGGTTCTTGTGCGGTGAGCGACGGTGGTTTTCCTGCAAACCACCCCCCATTTACTGCACACACGACCGGCGAAGCCAATCAAAGGGTGAAACTTTATCGGAAATCACGGGCATCTGTCAATAAACGATCATGGAACGTTTGTCCGGCACGCTCAGAAATCGGAGGAGGTTGAAACCGCATAGACCTTGAGATGGGGTTCAGTCTGAAAACTTGACTGGGCCTGCCGAGCTGCCGTCTCGTCACGAAACACACCAAAGACCGTGGCCCCACTCCCCGACAATAAAGCCGCCCCGGCCCCTTCAGTGAACAGTTTCTGCTTGATTCTGTGAAGTACTGGATGGGTCTTGAACACTGCGGTTTCAAAATCGTTTTCAGCCGCTTGGAGCACACTCTCCCATGAGAGCGGAGAAGTTTTCCCCAGCGCCGCGTGGGCCTCCGAAAGCGGCCGTACCCCTGTTCGGCTTGTGGAAAGCTGCTGATACGCCCACTTTGTTTCGACCGGGAACCCGGGATTCACCAGGACCACCCATCGGCTCCCCTTGATTCGCACCGGGGCCACCTTCTCACCTCTCCCTTCCACGATTGCGGAAGGGGCAAACAAGAAGAACGGGACATCGCTTCCGAGTGCTTGACCAACCTGGGCCATCTTCTCCGTCGACCACCCTAAATTCAATAGCTGGTTCAACCCGATAATCGTCGCAGCCGCATCGCTGCTCCCGCCTCCCAACCCGGCCCCCATCGGAATTCGTTTTGAGAGCACCAGATCCAATCCAATGACTCGTCCACTGTGCTCAAGTACCGCCGCTGCGGCACGATAGACCAGGTTGGAAGGGTCTGTCTTCAACGAAGAGTCATCGCATTGCAAGATGATAGACGAATGTTTGTCGCTAAGGGAGATCGAGAGCTCGTCCTCCAACTGCACAATCTGCATCAGCGACCAGAGATTATGATAGCCATCTGGCCGACGGTCGAGAATACGGAGCACGAGATTGATTTTTGCAGGTGCGAAAACGGTAAGGGACGTGGACAAGACGGTCGATCGGGAAGATGGATTAGTCACGACCTCCTTTTATAGCATACTTCTCCAGGCGATACCGAAACGATCTGGTATTCAGACGGAGCATGCGTGCGGCTTTCTTTTTGACCCATTTGGATCGCTCAAGTGCCTTCAGCAACAAATCCTTTTCGATACCGTTGATGAGCCCCTCAAGATCCAACCCCTCGTCAGTCAGATCCATCGGCATCGTTGGGTGCTGCGACTGCGTCGCAGGTCGATGAAGCCATCCATGCACCTCGGCGTCTGTCACAAGCTCTGCTGTTGCAAATGCGACAACCCGTTCAATGAGATTCTCCAACTCGCGAACGTTGCCGCGCCATTCATGGCTCAGCAAAACATGCATTGCTTCCTGGCTAATCACGGGTTTGGGCTTGCCGCTTTCTTTTGCAAACCGTTCCAGAAAGTGAGTGACCAGTAACGGAATATCGCCGGTACGCATACGCAAGGGTGGAAGCCGTATAGGGATCACGTCCAACCGATAGTAGAGGTCTTCTCGGAACGAACCATCCGCAACCGCTTTCTCAAGATCTTTGTTGGTGGCGGCTACCACACGCACATCGACCTTGACGTCGTGATTGCCACCGACCCGTCTAAATTCTCGCTCTTGAATCACGCGCAGAAGCTTGACCTGAATGGTAGGAGTCGTATCACCGATCTCATCGAGAAAGATGGTCCCTCCATCGGCAACCTCGAATAATCCGGCTTTGTTGGCAATAGCCCCTGTAAACGAACCCTTCATGTGGCCGAACAACTCACTCTCCAACAGCGTCTCAGGTACGGCACTGCAGTTAACCGCCACAAATGGCATGACGCTTCTGGCGCTGTTGTAGTGAATCGCGCGCGCGACCAACTCCTTTCCTGTTCCACTTTCGCCGCAGATCAGGACATTGCTTTTCGAGTCAGCAACTTTCCGCACGACGTCGAACACCTTCTGCATCGCCTCGCTCTGGCCGACCAGCTGTGCGAACGACGACTGACTTGCCATCTCCCGCTTGAGGAGCATGTTCTCGGTCGTGAGGCGCCGCTTTTCCAATGCATTCCGGATGATCAACTGGACTTCATCGACCTGGAATGGTTTTGTCAGATAGTCGTACGCGCCTTGCTTCATGGCCTCGACGGCGGAATCCGCGCTGGCAAAGGCCGTGATGATCAGTACGACTGTTTCCGGTGAGGCAGACTTGACGGCTTTGAGAACCTCCATGCCATCGATCTTCGGCATCCTCAAATCGGTGATGACCAGATCAAAGATTTCTTTATTCAGAAGCTCAATGGCTTCTTCTCCGTCCATGGCGCTGGTCACGGCATACCCAGCCCGTTTGAGCATGATGCTCAATACGTCGCGCAAGCTTTGTTCGTCATCAACGACTAGGATCTTTTCCACGGCTCTCTACCTTCGTGCCAGAGTCGCACTCCTGAATTCGCCGTACGGGGCAAGCAGACGCCGAATCGTGTTCCGTGCCCTTCCTGGCTTTCCACTTTGATCCACCCTCCGTGAAGATCGACGATGCGATGGACTGCAGCCAACCCCAACCCAGAGCCTCGCTTTTTGGTGGTAAAGAACGGAAGAAATATTTTACTGAGATTGTCCTTCGGAATGCCTTCTCCGGTATCTTGAAATGAGACCTCTACCACCTCAGCCTTTCTCCCACCGACATCGACCGTTCTACCCCCCGTTGTGATCGTCAGATGCCCACCCTTCGGCATGGCATCGAAGGCATTCACCGCCAGATTCCAGAACACTTGTTTCATTTGATCCTGATCCACTTGCGCGGGCAATGCCCCGGTGCACGGTGCCGCCGCGATGGTGATATTCGTTCTGCTTCGTGCTTCATGTTGTACCAGATCAAGAGTCTCAGCAAGGACTTTGTTTAAATCGTACTCTGCCAAATTTAGCGCTGGCGGCCTGGCATACTGAAGAAACTCAGTGATGATCATATCCAACCGCGTCGCTTCCCGAACTGCAATTTCCATCAAGCGTTGGCTGGTTTCATCGGCCAGGAGATCCTTTCGTAGCATTTGCATCGCTCCAGCCAGTGCACCCAATGGATTCCTAATTTCGTGGGCCATCCCCGCCGACATCTCCCCGAGGCTGGCCAACCACTCCTTCCGCTGCATTTCTTCTTCGAGATCACGGATCTGAGTGAGATCTTTGAACACGCCAACCAGTCCCGTTTGCTCTCCACGCTCGTGCAAAGGTGCGAGCGTCATGCCGAGAATCAACCGATTGCCATCGGACCGTTTACACTCCACTTCAAACCGCATATTGGAGAACACATCTTGCCCGAGATCGTCATCTTGCTGACTGGGATGCCAGTTAAACACTTCCCCCCAGGGACGCCCCTGTACTTGCTCAAAGGTATAGCCCGTGGCTTCCTGCGCCGCGGGATTGAAGGACGTAATTCGACCCTTCTCATCGGCCGTAAACACGCCGCTGCTGATGCTGTGAACGATATTCTCATGAAATGCTTGAAGGCGGCTCAGCCCCTGTTCTTTTTCACGGAGCGATTGATCTGCCAACCGGAGCTGATCCGCAAGGGCCCCGCTTAAGAAGCCGACGACGAGGAACGCCAGACCGTAGACACCGAAAGCCTGGAGTGTTTCAGCGGCACTGAGGTCAGCATGGGGCAACCATCCCCAGACTTCAGCAAGGCCGTAGAGCTGCACATTGGTCAGAATCCCAAGCAGGATGATGCAGAGGCTGGCCGTCAAAAGACCCACTCGGCGACGGGGAACCAAACTTGCCACCGTCACACTGATCACATAGAGCACCGCGAACGGGCTTTCGATTCCGCCCGTCCTTGCAATTAAGACCGTCTCGACCAAAAAGTCGACGGCGATCTGAGCCCACGCAAATTGCACAAGAGCTTCAGGAGTAGCCAGCAGCCGGAACAGGAAGGCGTAGAGGATCGTGACCGCATAGGTGAAGATGATCAGGGCATAGAACGTTTCAACCCGTTCGCCCTTGGTGACCTGAAATGCAAGGGAAAGCCCTAATAGCAGGGTGACGATAACGACTCGCCAGCCCATTAACCGGTAGATTCTTGCTTTGATATCGCCCATGGGCCCACCCGCCGTCATGACGTGATTAGCCCCATATCCACGTTCATCGAGAAATGTGGTGCCGAGATGACATCAAGGTAGGGTCTATTCAGCTCCTAACGACCAGAGTCAGCCTTTCCTAATGGATACATTGCTGCAAATCAAACGCATCCGTTTTTAGGAGCTGATTGCCTGGGCCATTGTGAAGATAGGCAGATACATCGCCACCACGATGAATCCGATGAGGACTCCGAGGAAAACCATCATCATCGGTTCCAGCAATGCGGTCAGTGAAGCAACCGCCTGATCCACCTCGTCCTCGTAAAAATCTGCAATTTTCCCTAACATGGCGTCGAGCGCACCCGTTGATTCGCCGACCGCGATCATGTGTGTCACCATCTTCGGGAATACCTGACTTTTCGCGAGAGGCTCGGAAATCGTCTTGCCCCCGCTGATACTCACCCTGGCGTTGATCAGAGCTTCTTCAACGATCTTGTTCCCCGAAGTCTTCGCGCAAATCGTCAAGGCATCCAGCAAGGGTACGCCGCTGGTTATGAGTGTTCCCAACGTTCTCGTGAACTTCGCCACCGACGCCTTTCGCACCAAATCTCCAAACACAGGCACCTTGAGAAGCAGCTTGTCCATCTGGTACTTCCCTTTGACCGTTGCATAGTACTTTTTGAACGCGACGACTGCGAGAATGCCCCCACCAAGAATGATGTACCAGCTCGACTGAGCGAAATTGCTCATATCAATCACGAGCTGAGTGGGAGCAGGAAGCCCCACTTTTCCGCCAGACATATCTTTGAACATCTTCTCAAACACCGGGATCACGAAGATCATCAATACAGCAATCACGATAAAGGCGATTCCCATAATCGACGCCGGGTACACCATGGCGCTTTTGATTTGCCCCTTCAATTTCATCGCTTTTTCAATATACTTGGAAAGTCGACCAAGAATGGTGTCGAGCAACCCTCCCACTTCTCCCGCATGCACCATGTTGACATACAGATCGTCAAAGACTTTGGGGTGCCTGCGGAGGGCATCTGAGAACGTCGAACCTCCCTCGACTTGGACTTTGATCGCACCCACAGATTTCCTCAGCGCTGCATTCTCTGATTGGTTCGATAGGATTTCCAGACACTGAATCAAGGGCAACCCGGCATTAATCATGGTCCCAAACTGCCTGGTAAAAACGACCAAGTCCTTTTCGCTCACTCCGCCACCGAGCTGAAAGCTAAATCCCTCTTTGGCCGCCTTCTCCTCAAGGCTCGTCACCACCACGCTTTGTTTGCGTAGTTGCTCCACCGCTTCATCCCGCGACTTCGCGACGAGTTCACCCTTTTTCACCGCTCCGGACTTGCTCCGCCCAACATATGCAAACGTGGCCATAGATTCTCGTCCTGTTATGGCTCCCTGAGCCAGTTATAAGGGAAAACTAAGACTACGAAGCGAGTCTACTGGGGGGTCGGAAACCTGTCAAAAACAATTGAATTATTTACCGGACGGCTGAAGAGGTCGTATTTGCAGCCGAGGTCATTAGGCAAGCGGAGGCGCCACATTCGTGTCGCGATACCCTCGATACAGGTAATGTAACCCTGAGGCCAGGGTGAATCCAACCATTAGGACGACGAGTGGAGTAAGCATGGAGCGGTCGAGTCCTCGCCATGTCAAAAGGACAATCAACAGGACGTAGCTCAACTGAAACAACGTCGTTCCTTTTCCCAAGAACGTCGGTGTCACATTAATCGGTGTATTGGTGACGTGAGCCACCACAGTCCCCAGTAGGAGAATAATGTCCCGGCTCACGACCAGGATGACCAGCCAGGACGGCACCAAATGCAGCATCGCCAGCGAGATGAAACTCGACGTCAGCAGCAGCTTGTCTGCCAGAGGGTCGAGTACGGTCCCTAATCGTGTCCGCTGATTCAGTTTGCGTGCAAGATAACCGTCAATGGCATCTGTCAGTCCGGCGATGAGTAGTGTCAAGAGTGCGAACCCATATGAGCCGTAGGTCATGAACCCTATGTAGACGGGGATCAGGAGGATGCGAAGAATCGTGAGGCTATTGGGGATATTCATGGGATGGAACTAGCCGCGCCTCTGACTGGATGAGGGGTGGCATCATAGTAATCGACGCGACGCTTGTCAACGAGTTGCAGGCTGTATGGATGACCTTCTATAATCTAGAGATATTGACGTGTCGTCACTTGTTATTTCTGGGGGAGTAAGAAAGCATGAGCACGTTGCCACTGATGTTTAAGAAAGAAGGCTTGGTCGAAAAACATCAGCTTGAAGGAGTTGATCCGAGTGATCGATATTTCAACCGCACCATTCTGGTCAATCGGACCCCATCGGGATACTCGGGGAAGATTATGTATGAAGCCTTCGTCGTTGAGAGTCCTTCACACTCGACCATTGCCGCAACAGTGAAAGAATTAGTGGATAAACTTCAAGGGTTCGGGTTCACTCGCATGAGAACGCGGGCCAATTTCAAGGGGACTCGCTATCTGGCTGAAAAAGAAACGTGGCTTGACTACCCCGATCAGGCTTAAATTGAGCCGATGAATTCCTGATACACCAGATCATGGATCGCCGGACGGAACTCCCGAATTGCTTCATTCCTGCTTGATGGATGCACTCGATTTGAGAGCAGAACAACCTCCAGTTCTCGCATGGGGTCGATCCAGAGGGACGTCCCCGTGTAGCCGAGATGGCCAAATGATTGAGCTGCGAAATGGCATCCTGCAGATGAAGGGACTGACGGTGTATCCCACCCGAGCGCCCAGCTGGAAGATCCTTCCAATTTCTGTCTTCGTGTAAATTCATGGACCATGACCCGATCAAGGATCGTTACTTGGCCATGATACGCTCCCAACCACTCGCCTGAGATCGCCAGCACCGCGTCTACAGTCCCAAACAGCCCGGCATGACCAGCCTCGCCACCCAACACAGCTGCATTCTGATCGTGGACTTCTCCACATAAGAGATGTCCTCGCCATCGATCAATTTCCGTCGGCGCTACACCACCCATATCGGCATCTAGGCTATTAGAAAGTGCACGGTGCTGTCCGGGCAGGATAAATCCCATCCGGGGCTTACCCAACGGGCACGCAATGTGCTCGAGAAAATACTCGCTCATCGATTGTCCGCTGATTCGCTCAATAATAAAGCCGAGCACCATGAAGCCGAGATCGCTGTACAGGCTGCGTGTGCCTCGTTCGTATACTGGCGCCTCAGACCGAATGAGACTGAGCATCGCGCGTTTGGCCTGCGCTCGCTCGCCAGCCGACGAAGGGATTACTCCATCCGGTCTGAGCTGTTCATAGAATCCCCGCCAGCCAGGCAAACCGGAAGAATGCGTCAGGAGGTGGCGAATCGTCGCAGAGCCGATGAACGTATCGGCACATTCTGAAAGATGGTCGGCCACATAGTCATCAAGCTGGCAATGGCCTTTCTGCATCAACAAAACGAGGGCCGTAACAGTGGCCAACGGTTTTGTCAACGAAGCCAGGTCATAAATTGTGGAGGGACTGACGGGAGATCCTGGAGGGACGGTTGAAAGATGACCGGCATGAAAGCGAGAAACCGGTCTATTGCCACACCGCACCGCCAATACAGCCCCCGGAAAGACCCCGTCGGTAACGGCTCGAGCGAGTGCTGCTTGGATCACACTAAGATTGGGCATCGGGATGAGGATGACGGGAAATGCTCAGGGGTAATGATCACGCATTACGCAGCGGTAGCGCTTTCAACCCGAACGGTCAACGGGTGGGGCTTGATTCCCCTTCCAGCTTTTCTTCCTGCATGACGCCATGATCCTGGTACGCTTCACTGGCTTCCACGTCCAACATCCGCTCGAAGGTATGAAGCGTCGCCCGCATCCGCTCAACCATGAGCAGCCGCTGCTTCTGCAGCAGAGACAAGTCTCGCTGTGTGTTTCCTAGCTCCACTCGCGCTTGTCGGAATAACTCGCTGGCTTTCAGTTCCGCCTCTTTGACGATCAACTCGGCATCGCGTTGCGCGCTTCGCTTGACATCCTCGGCCAACGACTGCGCCGAGATCAATGTGGTAGACAAAGTCGCCTCAGTCCGTTTGAGATCCGAGACCTGCTGTTCAAGCGTCATAATTCGATCACGCAGCATGGCATTGTCACGATTCAGATATTCGACGGTTTGTGCAATCTCTTCTAGAAAGCGGTTGACCTCTTCACGGTCATAGCCACGAAGCTTGACTTGAAAGACCATCTGTTGAATGTCGAGCGGTGTGATCTTCATGGCATCCCCCATTCGTTGAATCAATTCATCCGTACCGCGAGGTCCTTAATCGACTGTACGACCGCAATCTGCAAAAACCAGATGGTCACGATGACGATCAATGGCGACCAATCCATGCCCATCCCCGAGCCCAATCGCCGTCGGATCGGGACCAAAATCGGTTCAGTGACTCGGGTAAGGAATTGAACGATTGGATTCCACGGATCCGGATTCACCCAAGAAATCAGCGCTCGAGCAATGACGATCCAGCTATAGAACGTCAGCGCATAATCAAGTACCGTGGCCACCCCTAATAGCGTATTCCCCACAACAAACATCAGCCTCCGAGCTCCTGAGAACGTTTCGTTGCGGCCTCAACGGCGTCGATCAACACCCCCCGGAGGCCTCCCTGTTCCAACCGATGCAAACCCGCAATCGTCGTTCCTCCAGGAGACGCCACCTGATCCTTGAGACGCGCTGGATGCTGCCCAGTTTCTATGACCATCCGTGCCGCACCCAACACGGTCTGCGCTGCAAGGAGACTGGCCGTTTCCCGCGACAACCCCATCTTGACGCCGCCATCGGCCATCGCTTCGATCATGAGAAAGACGTACGCCGGCCCGCTTCCGCTCAATCCCGTGACCGCGTCTATCAGACGTTCCTCGACGGACACGACCTTTCCAACCGATTCAAAGATGTTCCGTGCGACGGCAACCTCGGCAGCCTGTATATCTGGACCGATTGCGAGCGCAGTCATCCCTTCACCCACCATCGCCGGCGTATTCGGCATCGCGCGAATAACGCGCGCCTGCGTCCCACAAGCCTCAATAATTCGCATGAGTGGCATTCCCGCAACCACCGAGATCACAAGCCGTTTCGCCAACCCATCCCTGATCTCCTTGAGGACTGCGGCCGTTACCTGAGGTTTCACGGCCAGCACAATGACATCTCCCGAGACTACTGCCTCATGATTCGTGGCACTAATCTGAACACCGTACTGCTGCTTGAGATGATCCAGGCGGACCGTATCTGGATCAGCGACATGAATCTGCTCGGCCTTGTAGCCCCCTGAGGACAGCACTCCACTGATCAATGCCTCCGCCATCCGGCCACCGCCCACAAACGAGATATTAGGCATGACTGTTGGACTAGACATGCCGCGCTCCAAAGATGGCGGTGCCAACCCGGACCAATGTCGCCCCTTCCTCAATGGCCACGTCAAAATCGTTTGACATTCCCATTGACAGTTCATCCATCTCTACGGTCGGTAAGTTTAAGGCCGCGATCTGTTGAGCAAGTTCATAGAGTTTGCGGAAATGCGGCCTGGCCGAATCTTGACCAGTGGTCGGTGGAGGAATCGTCATGAGGCCTTTGATACACATATGAGAGAATTGGGCCATCATAGGTACTGATCGTACCACGTCATCGGGATGAAACCCTGCCTTGGTTGGTTCCCCTCCGATATTTACTTCCAGCAAGACATTCTGCCGACAACCGGCTTCCTCCGCACGACGATTGATTTCTTGCGCGAGGTCGACCGTATCTACTGAATGAATGAGGTCGAATCGACCGATTACAGATCGGACCTTCCTCCGTTGCAGCTGCCCGATAAAATGCCATTGAACCGGTGCCTCGGTGAACGCGGCTATTTTGGGAAGCGCTTCCTGTACCCGATTTTCACCTAACATGCACAGACCGGCGCGCACACCTTCTGCAATATGTTCAACGGTCACGGTCTTCGTTGCGGCCACGAGCCGCACCGTACCGGCAGGACGTCCAGCTTTTTCCTCCGCCAACCGGATCTTCGTCAGAATCGATTGAACGCGTTTTGCGATCGTGTCAGGGATGAGCGGTTCCATGGTCCTCTCGCAGGAGTCGCGGCCGCTCATTCAGCAGCCCATTCTTCATTCTAGCGGAAGCGCATCCGAATTGGCAGAGCCTCACCTATGCTCGCCTCATCGGCAACCCGATGGCACTGACCATGGTCCCGTTGACCTTCCCCTCCCGCCGATAGGAAAAAAAGAGGTCTTCATGGCAAATTGTACAGACGTTGACAGTGGTGATGGACTTCGGAGATACCCCAAAGGCTTGCGCCTGTTCTCTGACGAGCGCTTTCAAATCAAGATGCGCTCTTCCTGCCTCCTTCGTCCGAACCACCTTCTTCCAATCTGGAAATCCCTGATACAGATGGTCAAGAACCGGCTCATCCACTTCATAGCAGCAAACCCCAGCAGATGGACCGATACTGATCCGTACATGCTCTAGACGCGATCCAAAGCGAGACTCCAATAGGGCCAACGTTTTGGGAACAATGCCGGCAACCGCTCCTCGCCAGCCGGCATGGACTGCAGCCACAACCCGACGCTTAGGATCATGCATGAGAATCGGGACACAATCTGCCGTCCGTACCGCCACCATAATGCCAGGTTGATCGGTAACCAAGGCATCCCAACCTCCCACAAATCGATCTGTCGGGGCGAGGGCACGATCCACCACCAACGCCTCTGTCCCATGGACTTGCTTCACTGAGAGCGTCCATGAAGACGACGCCGCACCTGCTATCCTCCGCTGTGGAATACCTGTTTCAAGGCCAAGCCCCATGGCATGCCGACGGGTCCCGAAAAAATGGCGCACCTGAGTCCCGGCATCCGCAAACGCCGGCACGGTAATAACCGATGAGCTTGCCATAATCACATTCCCTGCCTCATCCCGTGAAGATCGGCACGAGATCAGTCTGTTTGTTTGCGAAGAAAGGTCGGCACATCCCATTCGTCTTCGGCGGTCATCACCGCTCGATCCATTGACTCTCGCACATCATTCATTCGTCTCAAAAAGGTGGGGCGATCGAGGTCTTTTATCGGTCGATCTCCCGCTAGTGCAGCACCCATGCCAGCTAACGCTGAGGGGACAGGTTTGGCTGGCCGACTTGCTCCCCTATCAGCTCCGATCGTGACAGGCGCTGAGTCCTCTTCTCGTTGAAACCCGGTCGCGATCACCGTGATGATCAGTTCCTCCCCCATGTCCGGGTTGATGACCTGACCGACGATGATGTTGGCTTCAGGATCTGCCGCCTGTTGGATGATCGAGGCGGCTTCTTCGATCTCGTGCAGCGACATGCTGGGGCCTCCCGTAATGTTCAACAGAACACCGCAGGCCCCCTCAACACTTCCTTCCTCAAGGAGAGGACTGCACATAGCCTTTTGCGCCGCTTCGATCGCCCGATTCGGCCCATAGGACACGCCCATGCCCATGACCGCTCGTCCCGTGTGTGACATCACGGTCCGAACATCGGCAAAGTCAACGTTCACATGTCCTGTCGTCGTAATGACGTCGGCGATACCCTGGATCGCTTGGCGCAGCACATCATCCGCGACTTTGAATGCTTCGAGAAGCGGGGTTGATTTATCGACAATCCCCAGCAGCCGCTGGTTCGGAATCACGAGCAAGGTATCGACATGCCGACGCAAATCCCGGATTCCTTCTTCCGCGTGCCTGTGTCGCCGTTGGCCTTCATACTGGAATGGTTTTGTCACGACGCCTACCGTAAGGATGCCCATTTCGCGGGCAATGCTGGCCACAATGGGGGCGGCTCCTGTGCCAGTCCCTCCCCCCATCCCGGCCGTGACAAAGACCATATCGGCCCCTTCGAGACATTCTCGGATATGTTCTTTACTTTCAAGCGCCGCGTCTCGACCGATCTCCGGCTTTGCACCCGCGCCCAACCCACGGGTACGTTCAGGCCCGAGCTGGATCTTATAGGGTGCCAACGACCGATCGAGCGCCTGAAGATCGGTGTTCCCGGCGATAAAGTCGACGCGCGCGAGTCCGGAGGTGATCATCGTGTTGATCGCATTACACCCAGCACCGCCAATTCCAATCACCTTGATGCGGACCGGCGACAGCATATCTTCCTGGAATGAGAACATTGGGGCACCTCCCACATCGCCTCGCACGACGACCAGCTTGCCGTCCGCAAGGATTCTGAAAAGTTAAAAGACCTCCGACATCCACTTCGTCCATCCACGCACTTTGGCCCAAGGTCCTCCATTGCGAAGTCCGGCCGTTTCTAATTCACTGACATGTCTCCGGGCACGTAATAAGAGACCGACTCCTGTCGAATAACTGGGATGGCCGACGGTTTCACAGAGCCCTCCAACACCGGAAGGTATGCCTCGACGTGCCGGCAAGTTCAAGACCTTCTCAGCGGCATCTGGCATGCCCTCTAATAACGATGTGCCTCCGGTAATCACGACACCGGCCCCTAATATCTCTTCATAGCCGGCGCGTGCAATTTCTCTCCGGACCAGCTCAAACATTTCGTCAACGCGCGGTTCCAAAATCTCAGCGATATCCCGTCTGGAAAATGTTCGGGCCGGACGTTCTCCAACAGACGATACTTCGACCATTTGATGCCCGATCACCAACTCAGTCCGCGCAACACCGTACTGAGTCTTGATCTTCTCGGCCTCGGTCTGTGAAGTATGGAGGCCGTAGGCCAAGTCCCTCGTCAAATTTTGGCCGCCGATGGGAAGGACCGCTGAGTGACGAATGCTGCCATCCAGAAAAATAGCCAGGTCCGTCGTCCCGCCTCCTAAGTCCACCATCGCCACACCCAAGTCGCGCTCTTCTTGGCCCAAGACGGCTTCACTGGATGCGAGCGGCTGCAGAATGATGTCCACGACATCAAGCCCGGCTCGATTCACGCACTTCACGATATTCTGCGCAGAGGTCACGGCACCGGTGATGACGTGCACGTTCACTTCCAAGCGATTACCAGAAAGACCTAATGGTTCGCGCACACCTTCCTGCCCATCCACCATAAACTCTCGCGGGAGTACGTGAAGAATCCTGCGTTCGTGGGGGATCACGGCGAGCGTACGAGCGCTTTCAATGGCCCGTTGGATATCTTCGCGAGTCACCTCGGCCCGTTTCAGCGCCACGACGCCTTTGCAGTTTTCAGCAGAAATGTGGCTACCCGCAATGCCGGTGTAGACCGAGTTGATCTGGACAGCCGCCATCAACTCCGCCTCTTCAACTGCTTTCTTGATGGATTCGACGGTGCTTTCGATATTAACGACGACTCCTTTGCGTAGGCCACGGGAAGGACTCGTGCCAACACCGATGATATTGAGCCCTCCAGCATCGGTCATCTCCGCCACGATCGCACAGATCTTCGTGGTTCCAATGTCGAGGCCGACCAGAATTTGATCCCGTTTCGGCACCGCGCTCACCCCCCTTCCCGTACGACAATCCGATTTTCGTACCGGAGATCCACTTCGTTCGCTCTACGTCCGCGACCGTCAAAGTTCAACGTTTTGAGTGTCGGTTTGACGCGTTGGAACCGTTTCCACTGCTCTCCGACCGCTGCCTCCCCGAATTGAAATCGCACTCCCTGTACAAGCGCGATGAGGCTTGACGGGTTTTCGGCGTTCACTTGTAGCCGGCCTTCGAAGGTTTGCCCAACTAAATGTGCAAGCTCGATGCCCGACGCGATGACCTGCCTTACCGACTCAGTCTCTTCCAGCAATCCTTTGGAATCGATTCCCGTCACAAGAGGCAACGCGTCATCATCGGTCTGACCGAGCCTGGTCAGCACATGCCCCTCCGCATCAGTTAGAAAGTTCTGGGAGTCGGCACGGATGACCGCAGCTGGTTTTCGCTCAACCAGGGATATACGTAACTCATGAAACGGAACGCGGGTCACTTCGGCTTCTTTGACCCAGGGATGAGATTCCACCTGCTCCTTAATAACGCTCGTGACAATATGGTGGAGGCCAGTACCAGACTTCACCTTCGTAAGATCGAGCACTTTCTGTCTATCGATGTGGTGGCCTCCTTCGATCGTAATGGTCTTGATTTCCAGCAATGCTTGGAGCGCAGGGCCAGCGTATTTCACACTTATCACGATGATCCCTACCACGAATACCATACCGATGATCACGCCAGCCCATCGAGTAAGGGCCTTTCGTCTGGCTGTTGTCCCCTGTTGGGCTTCCCTCCCCGCTCTCTCTCCTTCCAGATCCTTCCACTGATTTTTCCGTGGCTCCACGGGAGAAGATCGCCGTTTTCTTCTCAAGAATGGCATCACACTCACTCCTTCGGCACTACCTGCGCAAAGCGATTCGCACGATCAAGGGCCGACTGCAGAATCCGTTCGACTAAGACATCGTACGCAATCCCAACTTGAGCTGCGGCCATGGGCAAAAGACTCGTCTCCGTCATGCCGGGAACCGTATTGATCTCCAAGACATAGGGCCGACCTCTCGAAGTGATCCGAAAATCCACGCGAGCAGCCCCCTCGCACTCCAACGCCTCATAGGTTCGCCTCGCTAATTCACTGATGTGGCGCATCACCTTGGGAGGGAACGGAGCGGGACAGAGATACTGAGTCTTGCCCTTCTGATACTTTGCCGAGAAGTCGTAAAATCCATCAGGCGCCACGATTTCAATGGCAGGGAGCACGGTGAGACCTTCCGCGATTGTTCCCAGAATGGAAACGGTAGCTTCATGTCCGGGAATATAACTTTCCACCATCGCCTCTGGATCATAGCGATGCGCAAGGGCGAGCGCCTCTTTCCATTGGGTGCGGCGACGTACGATCGTCACCCCGATCGTGGAACCCTGCGAAACCGGCTTGACGACAATCGGCAATTTCAGTTTTGTCTGCTTCAGAACCTTCGCCAATGACGACCTGTCACATTCGCGCACAACGGTTCCGGCCGGTAGCGGAACGTCATGTGCGGCCAATAGCATTTTCGTAGCAGCCTTGTGCATGCCTACGGCACTCGCACGTACACCTGACCCGGTATAGGGAATTCCCAACGTCTCGAGAAATCCCTGGATGGTTCCGTCTTCACCTCCTGGTCCGTGCAGCGAGAGAAAGGCAATGGCAACTTTTTGATCCTCTAAATCTCGATGCAGACGATCGGTGACATCGATGGCCACCGCATCGTATCCTTGACGGATTAGGGCCTGATGAACAGCCTGACCGGTCTTGAGTGAAATATCCCGCTCTGAAGAGCGTCCTCCCATGAGCACGCCGATCCGGGCATTTGTTAGACGGCCCATCGTCACAATGACTCCCTTCGCTACACTTCACCCACGATTTTCAACTCCAGCTCCAATTTGATCCCCGTCTTTCGCACGATTCCCGTACGTATCTTCTTGATAAGCGAGAGGACATCGGAGGCACTGGCCTGCCCTTGATTCACAATAAAATTGGCATGCTTCATCGAGACCTGTGCATCACCGACGGATGTGCCCTTGAACCCTGTCGCTTCAACAACTCGCCCTGCCGAATCGTTGAGCGGATTCTTGAACACACAGCCGGCGCTCGGCAGCGTGAGCGGCTGCGTATCACGACGGTAGTGGAGATAGTCTTTTACGACCTTTTCGATATCTGCTCGCACTCCCGACCTCAGTTGCAGCCATACTCCGACCACGACACCCTTCGGCAAGGTTGCCCGGCGATACGCAAATTCGATCGCCTCTGCGGGACAGTCGATCAGTGCGCCTTTTGGCGACACAATCCGAACGGCTTTCACTGAGTCTTTCATCTCACCAAGTCGTGTCCCTGCGTTCATCACGACACAGCCTGCGACAGTGCCAGGGATACCGGCTGCCCACTCCAGCCCCGCCAAGGACCGGCGGATGGCATGACTGATCAGCGTCGGCATACCGACACCTCCTTCGGCATACAACACGGATCCTGGTTCTTCTTTAATCGCTCGCAATTTCCCCAAACTGACCACCACACCCCGAATGCCTTTATCCCGAACAAGGAGGTTGGTGCCACCCAACACAAATATCGGAAGTTTTTGCTCGTGCGTCTGCTTGGTGAGCTGGACGACATCCTCCACATCAACTGGTTCCACCAATACATCGGCTGGGCCACCGATGTGGAATGACGTGTACTCTCTAAGCGGCGCATTGAATCGAACCACCCCTCGAACGCCGGCCACGGCAGACTCCAATCTGCGCTGTGTCCGCATTGGTCGTCCCTTCGTTCCAACTGTGTGCCACGATGCGCCATGGGCCATCAAGCAGACTCAAGCCGTGCAAGAATCCCGGTTCCAGCCTTCCAGATATCACCCGCCCCCAACGTAAGCACGAGATCGCCAGGTCTGAGATGGGGCAGTACCTGATCCGGTAGCGTTTCTTTGCGCTCGAGGAAGGTCACAGATGGATGCCCTGCTGACTTGATCGTTTCGGCGAGGGCCGCTCCAGAAACTCCCGGTATCGGTGATTCACCGGCCGGATAAATTTCTGTCATGAACAGCATGTCGGCGTGCGCAAAGGCATCCGCAAAATCTCCGATGCAATCCCGCGTCCGACTATATCGATGCGGCTGGAAAAGAACCACCAATCGACGGTCCCAGCCCTGCTTGGCAGCCGCAAGAGTTGCTTTCACCTCAGTGGGATGGTGACCATAGTCGTCGACAACCATGATGCCGCCGGCTTCGCCTCGCAAATGAAACCGCCGTTCAACTCCCGTAAAGGCCGCCAACCCTTTGCGAATCAGGTCGACAGGAATCTCTAGCTCGATCCCGATAGCAATGGCCACCAGCGCATTGGAAACGTTGTGGATCCCCGGCACAGCCAAGCGAAAGGGACCAAGATTCTTCCCGCGAAAATGAGCCCGGAACTCGGCACTCCATTGCTTCAAGCTAATATCGGTTGCCTTGAAATCGGGTACCACCCCATCCCGATCCCGAAGCCCGTAGGTGTGATACTGCTTGACCAGGCGAGGGAACAGTGCGGCCAGACGATCATCATCGGCACACAAAACCGCCACACCGTAAAACGGTATTTTATTGATGAATTCGAGAAAGCTCTCGTTGATGCGTTCCATCGACCCGTAATGATCAAGGTGCTCACGGTCCAGATTGGTCACCGCCACGATGGTCGGAGAGAGACGAAGAAATGATCCATCACTTTCGTCTGCTTCCGCCACAAGCAAGTCACCTCGTCCAAGCCGTGCATGGCTGCCCAAAGCATTCACCTTGCCTCCAATCACCATTGTGGGGTCGAGGCCACCTTGCGCCAACACGTTGGCGACCATCGATGTCGTCGTGGTCTTTCCATGGGCACCGGCGATGGCTACCCCAAACTTCAGACGCATCAGCTCTGCCAACATCTCCGCCCTTGGAATGACTGGAATCTGCTTGCTCTTCGCCACCATAACTTCCGGGTTACTTGCCGCCACGGCGGAGGAGATGACCACGACCTGCGCCTCCCCCACATTGGACTCCTGATGTCCAATGAACACTTTCCCACCGAGTTCTTCCAGTCGCCTCGTCGTCTCCGAAACGTTCAGATCTGAACCGGTCACCTTGTATCCCATCGTGAGCAGCACTTCTGCGATGCCACTCATGCCGGCCCCACCGATTCCGACGAGATGAATCTGCTGTATTTTTCGAAAAAGTGTCATGCGAGCCTGCCTTTGTCGTCCCGTTGAAGTCTGTGATCGAATCCCTTGTTCACCAACAACACTAACCTCCGGTCGTTCTAGTAGATTGGTTGATGTCATGTGTCACTCCCATGAGCGTGTAACATTCACCGACGATCACTTCGCCGGCATTGATTCGTCTCATCTCCAAACTCTTCCGTTGCATCGTCCCCAGCCGGTGTGGATCCGACAAGACAGCGTCGATCATCTCACTCAGTTTTACTCCGGTGAGATCGGCCTGCGGAAACACAATGGCCCCTCCCGCTGCCTCCATCGCCCGCGCATTCTTCATCTGGTGATCATAGATCGCCGTCGGTAACGGAATCAGAATCGCGGCTTTTCCACAGGCCGTCAGTTCGGCAATCGTCATCGCGCCAGCACGAGCTACCACCAGATCGGCCGTCCGAAGAACAGCCGGCATATCGTAGAGAAACGGGACAATCTTGGCTTGGATACCCAACGTTCGGTACGCTTCACCAACTCGCTCGTAATCTCCCTCGCCCGTCTGATGCGTGATGGTCAGGCCTGGAAACCGTTGGCACAACAGGGGTAATCCTTCCAACACCACGCTGTTGATGGCCTTGGCCCCCTGGCTTCCACCAAAAATGAGCAGGTGTTGGCCATCCTGCTTGGTTGACGCGCTATTGTCGGGCTGCACCAAAAAATCCTGTCGAATCGGTGTCCCCACCACGCGCACCTTCCGCCCGTCAAAGGAAGTCCCGGCCGACTCAAATGCCAAAAAAATCCGCTGCGCAAAAGGAGCAACGACTTTGTTGGCCAATCCGGGATAGGCATTTGGCTCCAGAATCACCCGGGCAATTCCTTTCAAGGCAGCAGCAACCAACATGGTCGGACTTGTGTAGCCCCCCACTCCAATCACGAGATCAGCCTGCCGCTGCTTCAGCAGTTCCAATGATTGCCAAATCCCAATAGGCACGGAAAAGACTCCCCGTATGACGTCCAGTAGTCCCTTTCCCATCACCGGCTTGGCGGTAATCATCGCCAGTTCAAACCCTTCATGCGCAAGGACCTTCGATTCAACCCCTCGTGTCGTCCCAACAAAGAGGATCTTCGTAGAAGGGTCACGACGCTGAAATTCCCGAGCCAATGCAACAGCTGGATACAGATGCCCACCGGTCCCTCCGGCGGCGATCACAATGGTCATTGTCGCCGCACCCCGCCACGCCCACTCCGTTGTCTCATCTCCTCCTGCCCTGCCTGTCGATCCCGCGAGATATTCAGCAAGATCCCCACTCCTACCAGACTCATGACCAAGGAGGATCCCCCATAACTGACGAACGGCAATGTCAGTCCTTTGGTCGGCAAGAGTCCTGTGACCACAGAGGCGTTGATTATCGCTTGAGCGGCAATAAGCAACGTGATCCCCATGCCAAGATACCGGCCAAACGGCGTTTGTGCGCGCGCCGCGATCTGAAATCCGCGGATGGCGAACACAGCAAAGAGTAGAATAATGATTCCTGTACCCACCAATCCAAGTTCCTCGCCCATCAACGCCAAGACAAAATCGGTGTGGGCTTCTGGGAGGAAAAAGAGCTTTTGTTTGCCCTCGCCCAACCCAACTCCGAACAATCCCCCGCTGCCAAACGCAAGCAACGATTGATGGATCTGAAAACCCGATCCAGTCGGATCCTGCTCTGGATCGAGAAACGCAAGAAGCCGCTTCCAGCGATAGGGCGACAGCCAAATCAATACCGCCATTGCGACCAGCGCCACCGGCACGAGCCTGAAGAGATGAGACATTCGCGCCCCGCCAAGAAATAACATCCCCGCTGTAACCAGTCCGATCACCACGATGGTCCCGAGATCTGGTTCCAGCAAAACCAAGCCGCTGAGGAGACCGACCACTGCAACCGCCGGCATGAGCCCATCGCGAAAACTCTGGATCCGATCCTCCTTTTTGGCCAGATACGCGGCGAGATAAATCACCGTGATCAGCTTCACCATTTCGACCGGCTGAATTGAAATCGGTCCAAGGTGCAGCCATCGTCTGGCCCCCTTCACCGCCACCCCGACCGACGGAATCAACACCAGAACCAACAACACGGTGATGAGCCCAAGAAGCGGAAGCGCCAGTCGCTTCCACCAGACATAGTCGATCCGAGACACCACATGGAGAAGTGCTAGCCCGAATGCTAACCACGCCAGCTGTCGCTTCAGGAAGTACCACGAGTCGTGAAAGCGCTTGTTTTCTCCAGCCACCACGGCGCTTGCGCTGAACACCATCACCAGACCCACGAGCGCCAGGGTCACGGTGACGATCAACAAGAGATGATCGAACGTCACCTGCTTCGTGGCCTTCGGGCTTGGAGTGGACCATGGCAGCGTCAGGGTCCCTACAGATTTCTGCGACATTGGTGAGTATCAATTCTCCTCTGCCTCGCCGTCAGCTACGCGGGCAACGATTGCACGAGTGCTTTATACTGACGGCCTCGATCCTGGTAATCTGCAAACATATCGAAACTCGCACAGGCTGGTGACAGCAATACCACCTCGCCGACACCGGCTCCCGCTGCCGCCAACTCAATGGCCTGCTTCAAGGTGTCAGCCCGTTCGACCGCCTGATAGCCTTCTATCGCCTTCGCAATGAGCGGCGCCGCTTCACCGATCAGAATGAGCCGCTTCACTCTCCTGCGAATAGCGGGAGCTAACCGAGAAAAATCTCCGCCCTTGTCTCGCCCCCCGGCGATCAACCAAATCGGCTGCTCGATACTTTCCAACGCCTTGAGGGTCGCATCTACATTGGTCCCCTTCGAGTCGTTGATAAAGCAGGTGCCTCGGCGCTCACGAACCACCTCCAACGCATGTTCCAAGCCAGGAAACTCTCTAAGAACCTGACGAACAACACTGAGAGCGCACCCGCTCAACAGGGCATAGGTGGCAGCCACCATGGCGTTTTCGACGTTGTGATTGCCGAGGATCTTGATCTCGCTCCGAGGGCAGATCTCCTGAGTCTGGCCTCCAATGGTCGTCATGAGGCGATCCCGATCGAGATAGGTCCCTCCGTCCAAATCGGACGGTAACGTCTGAGCCCTCGTGAAACCCAGTACCCGAGCCCTCGCACCCCGCCGCAACGGAGCCACCCTTGAATCATCCAGATTGAAGAGGGCATAGTCGGACGGACTTTGATTCTCGAAAATTCTGTTTTTCGCGGCAATATATTCGTCGATCGACTCATAGCGATCCTGATGGTCCACCGTCACGTTGAGAATCCCGGCAATCCATGGATGAAACTGCTCGACGGTTTCCAGTTGGAAGCTGGACACTTCCACCACCAACGCGTCATACGGGCATGGGCGGCCCGCCTTCATGGCTTGCAGCGAGTGTAGAGCAGCCTCACTGATCGCCGTGCCCAAATTCCCGCCGACAAATACCCGTTTTCCACTCTCGTGCAACATCTTCCCAGTCAGCGTGACCGTCGTGCTCTTTCCATTCGTGCCGGTCAGAGCTAGAATTGGAGCTGAAAGAAACCTCGATGCGAGATCGAGTTCACTGATGACCTTCACACCTCGGCGACGAACACGCTCAAGGGCCTCCAACCGATAGGGGACTCCCGGACTAATGACGACGAGTTCGGCTGTATTGAGAGCCGATTCATAATCCTCGCCTAGAACGACACGCGTCGTCGCCTGATCCAGCGATTCAAGCACACCGAGTAACTCTCCTCGATTCTTTCGATCAGCCAGCGTTACCACCGCGCCTACTTCCTGGAGTAGGCGGGTGGCG
>Ga0209824_10000422_pt1 | contig 26803 bp, 21 predicted proteins | sample VDWuncwatermetaG_FD_184124 | JGI IMG/M metagenome (GOLD analysis project Ga0209824, IMG submission 184124) | Wastewater microbial communities from Netherlands to study Microbial Dark Matter (Phase II) - VDW unchlorinated drinking water (SPAdes)... ...
TCACTAAAGAAAATGTCCAAAATTACTGACGCAATCGTTCACTTGCTTAAAGCTTAAGCCAATTATCAAAACCCAATTCTTTAGGCACACAAAAATAACTCACGCTGATTGACGGATTGTAGCCATCTTTGCGGGCATGTGGATAAATCGTTCTGGCTCTTCGTGTGTAGCGCTCTAACACGACAAAGCCTGCCAGCTCGGCGCATTTGGCCCAGCTAAAACGTAGATTGGGAGAGCTCCTGTCTTCAAAAGAGGGGCGCAAGCCTTGACCGGAAATCGCATGCACGTAGCGGAAACCAGCATTATAAGTGTTCCAGCCAGTGGCAATGAGGTCATCGTCTGAAAGGCCGGTTTCTTCAGTGAAGGCGAGTAGTAGTCCAGCTTTGCGATAACCTTCAAAAACAGCCACCATCGATTCGTTGCTTTGGCCGCGGGCTTCGTGAAAGCCATTACCGACAACCATGACGGCATCTTTGAGTGACAGGCCTTGCTTGGCAGACGCTCGCACGAGAATGTCAGGTTGGCCAATGTCGGCGTTGCGCACAAAACTCATGTTACCGGGAAGTGTGCCGGCGGCTTGTGCCGCGACTGAGCGATCAATGGCAGCGTCTTCCAGATCGGCCCCAATGTAACGAATGGTGTTTTCACCGCTGCGTTCAAAACGTTGGCGAGTGGCTTCGCCTTGGCCAACAGCATGTTCGATGAAGACAGAGTAAGTAAAACCAGTGTTCTTAACAAATTCATCAAGAGCATCATTAATATCTTTAAAGGATTTGCGATTGGCATCCTGACTGGCGGCTACGTTCTCGCCCCTGGAAACCCAAATTTGGTTTTTGCGGCCCCGCAGGCTGGCTTCGTGGTGCGTCATGTAACCGTGATAAGTGTGAATGATGCCAAAGGGGCCAGGGGCCTTCTCAAAAATACGGGCGCCAAAAGCGGTGACGGTTTTTTCATCACTGATAAGATTGGCTGCACGTAACAAAGCCAAAACTGAAACAGGAATTCCATTAAGCACGAGTTTAATAGAGCTTCCTTCTATGAGGTGCTGGGTCAAGTCGAGGGAGCGGAGAGCGAGGATTGTGGGTGTTAGGCGAAAGCCAATTTCTAATTCTGTTTGAGACGCCATCCAAGAATTAGCATAAACCATGTCTGTAGGTAATTGCCAAAAAGCATTGGCGCGGGCCTTTTCCTCTGTGTTTGCCGTGTGAGTGAAGATTTTTTGGAGGAGAGGGATCTGATCATTCTTCCATTCGGATTTGAGTGGCACAAGCGCGGAGAGAGTTTGTCTCACGGCTTCATTTTTATTCAATGCATAAAGTTTGCCGGATTTGTGCAGGTAGCCTCTTGCATGCAAAAAGGCCAAATCAGCTTCGAGTATTTTTTTATCGAGTTTAAAACGCCGGGCAAGTTCGCCCGCAGTGGCCGCCAGGCCCTTTTGCCAGGCACCCAGCAAACCGATTTTTTGGTAAGTGTCGAGCACGTGACGCATAAGCCAGAGATCTGGCGGGGCCGTGATGCCAGCGGTATTCAAAACGGTTTGAATAACTTTGGCAGCGCGTTTGGTGGAGGCTTGGTCTTCAAGGGAGAGCTTGTTTTGTATCTCTGGGCTTAGCACGTCATTGATGATGTCTATGAGATTTTCTGATTGGCTAAAAAGATGTGGAACTTGTTTTAAGAAATGACCAAATCCTGCTTCTGTTAAAATGGGGTGTCCTGATTTAAGACTTTTTGTATCGGAACTTAAAATAGCCAGGAGCTCTGTTTGGACGGGTTCAATTCCGTTGATGGTTAAAGCGGCCAATAGACTTTTCTCGCGAGTCTTGTTGGTACTAAAATTGGGGGCCATTTCGGCCTCGACACGTGCTCGTCCAAGGAGAGTGTTCAAGTGTTCCCTCGGTTTTGCGGGCGAATGGCGAAACCGCTGGGTCAGCAAATCGGAAACCACCTGAGTGGCTGTTTTGGTTTTGTTTGCTGGATCGCGTAGATAGCGATCCAGAGCAGTGGGTGACAGACGAAATTTTTTATGATCCGCAATGAGAGCCTGCATCTCGGGAGAGCGTGCGCCATGCTGAGCGGCAATTGAACGCAAGCGAGCGGGGCGACTGAGTGAACGAGATGGGACAGGAGAGGTTTTTTGCATAATCAGGGTTGCTTTTGGTGAGTGTCAGCTTGACCCCACTCTGTCAAGGATGGTCTGCCTTTTTTACTCTATGCGTCAATTTTGGATTGAGTGATTACAGGGGCTTAACCCTGCCACCCATCTTTTTACCCCCAATGAGGAAACGGACTTATTCATTAATTTTCCGGCAACATTTTTTGCTTTCGGTCGATAACTCGTTGTGTCGCCTGCAAGAATTTATCAAAATTACCTAGGTGTTATGGGGCGCGTGCGGGCCATGCATGGGGCTGTTCGTGATTTGACCCATTCAACCCATGTCGATTTGCCTGGCCATATTGATCGTCCGGCTGTTCGCATAAGCGATGTGGACGGGAATCGGCCCCGCCTGCCATATGGGATACGTTTGTTTTCAGGTCCAATGCCGCTGGATTCCGAGCCTTCCCTTGGTGAATCTCGTTTGAGTGATGCCCATGGGCGTCTGGCAGCAGACCCTCATCATTATCAGCGTTTTGTTCTTGGGTTAAATGAGGTTTTGGAGGCGCGGTTTAATTTTTCTGAAGTTTATGAGAATTTTGATGCTGGAGTGGACAAGTCCACCAGTGGAATTTCAAAGCCAGAGCCGGTTACGGCAGCTTACAGGGGTGGGCAAATTCTGTTCCCACGTTTATCCAAAAATGATTTGAAAGCCATGACGCCGAGTGCCATTTTGAAAGAATATTGGTCTTTAGTGAGTACGATTTTTCATATTTTGGATCACGTCGGGCCAATTGGCGCCGCTGTGAAAGCCGTTTTTGATGAAGACGTTTTAAAAGATTTGTGCCGTGAAGAAACGACAGACGAGGTTTTTTTGAGCACGAATGCCACTTTGATGATCGTTTTGCGTTATTTTTTGGATTACGCAGGCGGGCTTTGGGGAAAACAAGAGATTCCACAAGGCTTAATTCCCATTCATGCAGATGATTTAACTTATTTAACTGTGAATCTGAATTTGTTGGAACGCTATCGAGATTTTGCTTTGCTTGTTAAACTGCGCGACCGCATGGCTGCAGATGAAGTCTCAGCCTTTGCAGAAAAATATTTGGCGCATTTGCAGGCGGCTTCACCAAATCGAAAAGATTATTTATGCCTATACAATCCGCCCTCGTTGGAGGGGCCTATTTCCGTGCAGCCTGTGCTTGAACTTTTTGATAATATTGGCGCCAGCGAGAGGTTAAAACTGACCATTCGTGCTTTGGGAGGCCCTTTAGGAGAAATTTCACCCGCAGTTTTGAGTGCGTTTCTTCATGCTATTATTGGTGAAGTCAACACGCTCGATGAAACCAAGTTGCCAGCACGTGTTGTGCATCCTTTGCCGGCCGAAGATTTGACTGTCTTATTTGAACCCGTCACAGATGCGGCGAGCGAGCGAGAGTTGGCCATAGCTTATGCAAAACGGCGTTTACAAATTTTAAGTGAAACGCAAACTTATCGCATTGACTCCAGAGAGATAAAAGTCATCAAAACGTATGATTTTCAAGATAGGCAGCGTTCATTTTATCTTGTGCAAGATGGCCAAAATGAAGACCGTTACACCTCATTTGAACAATTTAATTTGAACTGGCCATATGGCGATCAAGAGCCTGTGGTGACAGAGATGACTTTTGCCGCAAGTCCCTATGTTTTACGTCAATATCGTCATGGTGATTTGCAAAGGGTGACTTGGAGGTGTCAGCAGCAAACAGTTGTGCCAAAAAATATTGATGATTATCCGAGGTTGCCAGACGGTTTGCAGCAGTGGGATGATTTGGCAAGCCTGGAGGCTGTCTATGCCCGGTTTGGTGAATATTGGCGAGGCCAAGATCGCCGCTTATTTGACCATTGGCTTAAGCAGGGTGACGGGACTCTAAAGCCGCGCTTCTTGAATGGCACATTTGCGGACTTTCAAAACACGTATGGATTTTCGGTTAATGAAATTGGCGAAGGCACTGAAGGCCGAGCCTTTGTCATTGATGATGCGGCACCTTATGTGCTCAAGGTTATGAGCGGGGATACACCAGAGGAAGCCGCCATTTCTTTGGGGGATCATTTCCGGTCATTTTTACGGTTACAAGCCGCCTTGGAGACGCGCGGCGAAACGCGTATTCGGTCAGCGACGGTTTATGCTGTTGGACAAGATTTTCTTTTGCGTGAATGGGTTGGGCATGGTTTTGCGATTCGAGAAAGAATGACGATCGCCTGGAATGCTGTCGGTGACTATGAAGATGAGCCGATAGGCACAGAACTCCGGCAATTATACAAACATGTTGAGCGAGGCATGTATTATCTGCATCATAACCCCGGTGTTGGGCACTGGAATTTTGGTCTGTCTGCGTCCAGTGCGGATGCCACTGTTGTCGTTTACGATCCGCGGTAAGTTATGTCGTTTCGAATAAAACCCCCTGGCGACAAAATTGGCGGCGACTCGCTTCGGAGTCCGCCACGTGTCTCTTTGCATCGAGGGCTTGGGCGCATCACAGAGCGTGCCGAGCATCCCAGGGGTTTTCATCAACCTATACATGAGGGACAAAAATTACGCGATTTAGTTGGCGCGGGAAAGGCTCAATTCGCGGGAGGGCATCGCTTCAATTTGCGGGCGCCCCTGTCACTTTCTGCGCCCATTGTGTTGCCGTTTGAGCCGCCAATTCCACCAGTGGCTGCTGTTGTTGACGGCAAACGGGGCCTTGTTCATGGCGCGAGGGCCCTTGTTTTGGCCGAGGCTTTGCCGGATGATCCTCTACACGCTTACGCTGTGCGCATTGCTGATTTTTATGCTGGCGTGGCGCCTCAAATCAAGGAGCGGTTGGAGGACCTTTTTGGATTGAGTGAATATGGTGTGGTGAGTGATCGACCCAAGAGTCGCAAAAGTGTTTATTTAAAACTGCATCGAGAGGTTTTGGAAGGGGCCAAAATAGAAAGTATTGGGGAGGCCATTGAGGCGATCAACGATGGCTATGGGATTAAGCTGGTTTGTCAGGATGCCACGCGTCTGGGAATGCTCAAACTCCTTGTGCGATTTTTAAAAAAGTTGCCGGCTCATGATTTGCGTATCGTGCGGCTTCGGCACTACACGGGACCTGGCGTTAAACCCTATTTGCAAAGATTCTGGCTTAAAGAATTTGAAGGGTTTCTCAACGACATGAATTACCAGATTCAAGTTGTGTCCGGCAAAGGGGGGATCAAAAATTCTGGTTTTACGTCATTCCAGCTTGATTTGGAGCTGGATGTGTTTCGCGGCGCTGCCAGATACCCCGTTAAAGTTGATATGCATTTTCGGGGTTCCCACGTCGATAGAATCAACGACACAGAACATCTCATGCTGTCGATTCTTAGGCAGGGACGTAGCCTTGATGAAGTCCTATTGAGCTATTCGCCTTTGAAGGAAGTGGTTGATTATCTGCACGTGTTTTCAGATGAAGAAACTTACGCTTTGGATAATTACATGCTCAATTTGTATCGCTCAGCCAGGCAGGCGGAGTTGGACGGTGAGAGATTTTGGAGTCCGAACATGGTTGAGTTTCCAAACGATTATCTGGATTCCATTTTGCGCTTTGACCATGTGGAGACCGTCTATAAAGAAGCCAAACAGCGCGCGTACGCTAGGCAGCTCAGTCGGTAAAAAATCTGAGACAATCGTCCCGCAACTGGGATAAGTTGTGACGGGCCGCTTCTAACGTCTTGAAAAATCAAAGAGCTGTCGTTGGCATCATTCTTGAAGTACACGCGATATGACAGCGAGCGTACTTTCTGCGGGCCTTGATGGTATCGAGGCCTATCCCATTCATGTCGAGACGGATATTCATCTGCAATCGTTGCCCTCTTGGAGCACGGTGGGTTTGCCTGATGGCGCGGTCAAGGAAAGCAAAGATCGCGTTATTGCAGCGATCAAAAACTCTGGTTACGAATTTCTTTATCGCAAGGTGACGGTCAATTTGGCACCCGCCGATCGCCGTAAAGATGGCAGTGCTTATGATTTGCCGATTGCACTTGGTCTTCTGGCCGCTTCAAATATTTTAGCAGCAGACACTTTTGCTGATACCATGGTCGTTGGCGAACTCGGCCTTAAAGGTGATTTACGCTCTGTGCGCGGCATGCTCTCGATTGCCATTTTGGCCAAAGAGTGCCGCATTAAGCGGTTGCTGGTGCCGGTCTCAGGGGCGGCTGAAGCTGTGCAGGTTTGTGATCCAAAAAATGGGGGGCCTGAGGTGTATGGGTTTTCTCATTTAAGTGAGGTGGTCGAATTTTTGGCGGGAAAGACAACAGCTAAACCTTTTGCAAGGGGGCCTTTAAAAGTTGATGCTGATTTGCCGCTCAATTTGGATCTAGCGGATATTCGCGGGCAAAGAGGCGCAAAAAGAGCGTTGGAAATTGCGGCTGCGGGCGGGCACAATTTGCTTTTGTGTGGTTCACCAGGCTCTGGCAAAACCATGCTGGCGACACGCTTGCCAGGGCTGATGCCGCCCTTGTCTGCTGACGAATCTTTGGATACCTCTAGAATCTACAGTGTGTGTGGGCTTTTGTCGCCAGGGAGTGGTTTGCTAACGCGGCGGCCGTTTCGCGAACCTCATCATTCGGTGTCTCCCATGGGGCTCATTGGTGGTGGTTCGCATCCACGTCCGGGTGAGGTCAGTTTGGCTCATCACGGTGTACTTTTTTTGGATGAGTTGCCCGAGTTTGCCCGTCACGTTCTGGAACAGCTCCGTCAGCCGATGGAGTCGGGCCGCGTGACGATTGCACGGGCATCTGGCAGCGCAACTTATCCAGCGCGGTTTTTATTGGTGTGTAGTTTAAATCCTTGTCCGTGTGGTTATCGTGGGCATCCCAAGGCGGCCTGCCGGTGTAGCGAGCGTGCTGTTCGCGATTATCAGGGACGCATTTCTGGGCCCTTGCTGGATCGCATCGATTTGCAGGTGCAAGTTCCTCCGTTGCCGTTTGAAGAATTTCGTTCCAAGCAGCCGGAGGAAAAATCGGCCACCGTGCGCTTGCGTGTGCAACACACACGTAGTCTGCAGACGGCTCGCTATGGGACAGCGGGTGTTAATGCGCTTATGAGTTCGACGGATCTCGAAAAATATTGCCGCCTCGATGAAACCGGCATGAAGGTTTTGAAGAGCGCTGCAGAAAGATTTTCTCTTTCAGCCCGGGCTATGACGCGCGTGCTCAAAGTTGCCAGAACGGTGGCCGACTTGAGTGCGTGCGTGGATATTCAAGTGGATCATCTGCTGGAGGCGCTCCAGTACCGTGGGATGGAGAGGATTTTGTAACAACAGCTTGTCGTTTCCCTCTGGACGTGTACAATTTCTTCATGCAAGACAGATCTATTTTTTGGCTCACGGGATTGTTCTTCAGCTTGGTGGTATTTCCAGCCTTGGCCGAAGACAAACCGGTGGCGCCACCGGCTGATCCTTGTGGCAATCATCATTGCGAACCGGCTATCGGCGAGACAGAGGCGAGCTGCCCAGCTGATTGCAGCCGTGAAAATCAGTTTAAAGAGATCATTCAAAAACTGGTTTGTGGTGATGGGGCTTGTGATGACACAGAAAAAGCCTCTGGCGAGTGTCCAGCCGATTGTGGCGCCAAACCCTAAATTCTAAATTGTCGTTATTTTAATATTTTTGACACGATAAGGCAATAACTTTATCGAATTGATAGACAGTCATGTCAAATATCCATACAATTTTTTTTGACGATGGATTTATGACAGCTCTTACAACAAAAAATCAACACAATGAAACCAAGACTTTATCATCTAAAGACTTGGTCAAAAAAGTGTCAGAGTTGGAACGTTTGGTCGATACGATCTCTCGGGGCAAGATGATTTGGGAAGGCACGTTTGATGTCATTACGGATCCCGTGCTCATTGTTGATGAAACTTACCGCATCACGCGCGCCAACAAAGCGACGGCTAGAACCTCTGGGGTCGATGTCCGCAAGATCATCGGAAAAAAATGTTACGAGATTTTTGCAGGCTACAATTCGCCGTGTCCCAAGTGTCCAGTGGCACAAACGCGGGCTAGCCGTGAGCCGCAATCTGTCGAACTCGATGTGTTTCCCAAGAAGCGTCAATATTCAGCTAATGCTTATTCTATTTCCGATGTGAGTGGGCGCGATGAGACGGTCATTCATTACCTGGATATCACCGATGCGAAGCAGCTCCAGAGAAAGCTCATGCAAACCGACAAGCTAGCCGCTCTTGGCACTTTAGCGGGTGGCATTGCGCATGAAGTCAACAATCCGCTGGGCGGAATTTTGGCATTCGTGCAGCTTGTTATGCGCGAGTTGGAACCTGAGCATGCCTGTCAGGGGGATTTGAAGGAAATTGAAGATGCGGCCTTGCGCTGCAAAAAAATTGTGCGCAACCTTTTGGATTTTTCCCGCCAGAATTTTGAAGAAAGAATGGAAGCCGTTAGCTTGAGTGATGTGGTGAAGAAGACGATGGCTCTAGTCATGGTGAATGCCCGGGATTTAAACATTAGCGTCGTGCAAGACTTGTTGCCAGCGCTGCCGGCTATTCGCGGGGATTTTCAAAAACTTCAGCAAGTTGTGCTGAATCTGATTACCAATGCTATTCATGCCATGAAGGACAAGGCCAGTGCAACACTGACGATTGTGACCTTTGCCAATCCCGAACGCCGCAAAGTTTTTTTGCAAGTCAAAGATACTGGCCATGGCATTGGGCGGGAACATCTCGATAAAATTTTTGATCCTTATTTTACGACCAAAGGACAAGGTGAAGGCACGGGCCTGGGCTTGTCCATCAGTTACAATATTCTCAAGGAACACGGTGGCAAGATCGATGTGGAGAGTGAACTAGGTAAGGGCACGACCTTCACCTTGCAGTTTGAAGCTTTCGATGCCTAATTTTTAAGGAGCTCGTATGAAGGGTAAAATTCTTGTTGTTGATGATGAACTCACCATCCAAAAAGCACTGGTCAAATTCTTGAGTGGTCTTGGCTACGAGGTTGATTCAGCCAGCGATGGCGCTGAGGCGATTGAAAAGGCCAAAGATCGTATGTTCGATCTGGTCATTAGCGATCTCAAGATGCCCAACATGACGGGCATTGAACTCATTCAAGCTATTCGTAAAATTGAACCGGAAACTGTTTTTCTTATCATGACAGCCTACGGCACTATTGAGACTGCCGTGGAGGCGATCAAGGTGGGGGCTTTTCATTACATCACCAAGCCTTTTGAACTTGATGATGTCAGTCACCTGGTTGCCAAAGCACTTAAGTTTCGCCAGCTCACGAGCGATAACGCCATTCTCATTAAACAGGTTAAGGGGCGCTATAAGTTCGATAAAATTATTGGCTGCTCGGAAAAGCTCACGGATGTTTTTAAAATGGTGGAGCGGGTGTCTGATACAGATTCCAACGTTTTGATTTTGGGTGAATCGGGAACCGGCAAGGAACTCATTGCCAAGGCCATTCATTATAATAGTCACCGGGCCACCCGTCCGCTTTTGCCAGTCAATTGCGGAGCGATTCCGGAGAATCTGTTGGAATCAGAGTTATTTGGTTACGTGAAAGGGGCTTTTACCGGGGCTGTGACCTCTCGTAGCGGCAAGTTTGAAGTGGCTAACGGAGGCACAATTTTTCTGGACGAAATTGGCGACATGAGTCCCAAACTCCAGGTGAAACTTTTACGTGTCCTGCAAGAGCGTAAGTTTGAGCCGGTGGGATCGACACAAACCACTGAGATTGATGTGCGCATCATTGCCGCGACTCATCATAATTTGGAAAAAGCAGTGGAAGCGGGAACCTTTCGCGAAGATCTTTATTATCGCCTCAACGTGATTCCCATTCGCGTGCCACCTTTGCGTGAGCGCACAGGGGATATTCCTTTGCTCATCAATCATTTTATGGAGCACTATTCAAGAAACTACAATATGGCCAAACCACTTTTGGGTGATGAAATCATGAATATTTTGGTCAATTACAAATGGCCTGGTAATGTGCGTGAGTTGGAAAATACAGTTGAGCGATTTGTCGTTTTGCGGGCTGGGCAACCTGTGCAGCAAAAGGATCTGCCAGAAAAATTCACACAGCTCACGGGTAATTTTTTGAGTAAGTCTGGTTTTTCCATTCCTGATTCAGGCGTGTGTCTCAAAAATCTTGTCGATGATTTTGAGAACGCTCTCATCATGAAGGCACTGGATAAGGCGGGTTGGAACAAAAACAAGGCGGCGCGTCTTTTAAGGCTCAATCGCACGACTCTGGTTGAGAAGATCAAGAAGAAAAACCTTGAAAAACCTGATCAGGTGGACGAGAACTTGACGATTTCCTAATGTCAAACGCTATTTTTTTTGTGACGGATCGAGATTCCTTGCGCGCTTTGGCGAGCCAGAGCGGTGCTGCGTGCGCAGGCGATTTTGCCAGTGCTCTCAAAGCTTTGGAGACGGGGCGTTTTGCCATTCTGGTTTTTGATTTTGCCAGCAAAGATGTTTCGGCCATTCAAGTGCTTGACTGGTTAAAGGCCAGACCTGTGACGGCGCTTATTGCGGCGACGGGGGTATCGCCAGATAAAGTGTCAGTGGCTTTGCATTTGGGTGTGCAAAAATTTCTTCCCAGTGAGCCAGAGCCTTTCAAAAATGGCTTGGCTGAATTGGTGGATGACGTGCAAGCCATGCAAGTACTTTCCCATGCAGGCGCAGTTGACGCACTTTGGATTGGGCAGCATCCGTTAATTCGTGATGCGTTGGTTTGTGCCAAAGTTTATATGGCGAGTGGACTTTCGTTTGCTGTCCTTGGCGAGGTTGGTAGTGGACGTAAGAGTCTAGTTCGTATGGCGAAGATGGCTTCGCAAGAGCTGTGGATTTTTGGTGATGAACCCGATGCCATTTCTCGCTGGGCTTCTTGCTCGCAGTCAGCCACTCTCTGTATCACGGATCCGGCAGAACTGCCGCTGGCTTACCAGAGTGTTGTGGCCACAACCTTGGCTGCTGGTTTACACCGCTTGATTTATCTTGCGCCGGTTTCCCTGTCAGTTCTCGTGGCGGGTGGGCGTCTGCAGGACGATTTGGCCATCTATTTATCAGCGCGGACGATTAAATTACCGTCTTTGCGGGAACGCTCTGAAGACTTGGTTTTACTTGCGGAAGCATTTTTGCCATCTGGTTATGCATTTGCAGCTGATGCATGGGAAGCTCTTAAGGCTTATCCATGGCCGGGTAATGTGGGGGAATTCAAAGATCTTGTCGCCAAACTTGCACAGTTACCGGCGGGCAGCTTGCGGGCACGCAGTTTGCCACCTGCTATTTTGGAGCGGGGATTTTACCGGGCTGATGACACGCGGGAGACTCTTGGGGATTTGTCTTATGCTGATGCCAAACGCGTGGCTTTGGAAGAGTTTCATCGCCGTTATCTCGAGGAGGTTTTGGTCCAAGCCAAGCATAACCTGACTGTGGCGGCCGAAAAAGCCGGTATGGACCGGAGCAATTTCAAAAAGATTTTACGTAAGTCTGGCAAAATAGATGCGGAATGAGGGTTTGTTAAAGCATGACTCAACACAAAATTATTTTGGCAGGCGATTGGACAGAAGGCCTTGAGCAGGTAGGACAGGTCTTGAGTGGTCCTGAGTTTGATGTGCAATTGGCCCAGTTGTCCGAACTTCGCACGCTGGTAAAGAAAAAAGTTTCAGATGCCATTTTGTTGTGTGTCTGTGGTGAAACACCTGAGTTACAGGGGCGATTGAGTGATCTTAAACGTGTCAACGATGCTTTGCCAATGCTGGTTTTCTCTGCGCAGCCCAATGTGGCTTTTGCTGTGGACATGATCAAACGCGGCGCAGCTGATTTTTTCTGTCAGCCACTTAACTTTGCCAAAATACAGGAAACTCTCAAACGTGAGATTCGCCTTTACCAACTGACGCGCAAAATTTTCATGACAGAGAAATCGCCGCTTGAGGAATATTCTTTTGAACGCATGATTGGCCGCAGCCGCAAAATGCAGGAAAATTTTCAGATGATTGGGGCTGTGTCTAAGTCGAATGCAACCGTGCTCATCACAGGAGAATCTGGCGTGGGCAAAGAGCTGGTGGCACAAGCCATTCATCATCTGTCTGAGCGTGCCAAACATCCTTTTGTCGATATCAATTGCGGGGCGATTCCCAGAGACTTGCTCGAAAATGAACTTTTTGGTCACGAAAAGGGAGCTTTTACGGGGGCTCACAAGCGTTATATCGGTAGTTTTGAAACAGCCAATCAAGGATCTCTTTTTCTGGATGAAATCAGCGAAATGGATATCGCTCTGCAAGTCAAACTGTTGCGTGTTTTGCAGGAGCGCAATTTTAATCGTATTGGTGGGAACGACAAGATCAACGTCGATGTCAGGATTATTGCGGCCACGAATCGTAACTTAAGTGCGGCCATCGATAAAGGGCAATTCCGCGAAGATCTTTATTACCGGCTCAATGTCGTCAACATCGAAGTCCCCTCCTTGCGCGAGAGGCGTGAAGATATTCCTCTATTGGCCAAACATTTTTTGGATTATTTTGCAGCCAAGAACAATCGGATTTTTTTGGATTATACGCCCGAAGCCATGGAAGCCATGATTAACTACGATTGGCCCGGCAACGTGCGGGAACTTGAGAATACTGTTGAACGCATTGTCGTGCTTAACGATGATTCTCAAGCTAAACTCAAACACCTGCCTGCACATATCCAAAAAGTCACTTGCACGATTGGCTACAGCGACCAGCTCGAAGTTTTGCAAGCTGACGGAAAAATCCTTTCCCTGGAAGCTCTGGAGAAACAGGCCATTCAAGCGGCCCTGCTTAAGTACCAGGGCAATATTCCCATTGCCGCCAAAAAATTGCAGATTGGGCAGGCCACACTCTATCGCAAAGTGAAGAAGTTTGGTTTGGAGGTTTTGTGAGTTTGTTTGGCCAAAGCAACAATCAGGATGATGTCTGTATTTTCTCCCTCAAGGGCTCTTTGGATGTTTCAGTGCAAAAAGCTCTCAAAGATGGTTTGGACAAACTCCTTGATCCGGCTTTGCCTGATTTGGTGGTCGATCTTTCAGCTGTGACTTTCATTGACAGTGCTTGTTTGGGCACATTGGCGGCTTTTTTGAAGACAGTTCGTAAAGCGGGCGGCGACTTTAAATTGGCCTCTCTTTGTGCTGACGTTCGCTCTATTTTTCAAATCACGCGTCTTGATACTGTGTTTGAGCTTCATGACACGGTGCATGAGGCTGTCGCTTCCTTCTTTAAATGACGACTAAGATCGCCTTTACTGTGAGTGATCTTTCAGATGTGATGACTGTGTTTGAGCAAAGCTATGCCTGCTTGACGCAGCACACGCTTAAGAAAAAACTTCCACAAGCGATGGTGGCCGATCTCAAAATGGCTTTTGTTGAAGGCGTCGCCAATGCCGTTAAGCATGCGGGGGAAATCAAAAACCGGGGTGCTGTTAAAGGGGTTTGGTGGCTTTCTGCCAAATCCATTGGTTTCGAAATTTATGATCATGGCAAGGGCTTTGCTTTAAACCGCATCAAACCACCCAATCCGAATAAACTCTCGGTGTCTGGTCGTGGTATTCTTCTCCTTAAACAAGTTGGTGACGGCCTCGTTTATCGTTGCGGGAAAACGCGGAACGTTTTGCGTTTTACGCGGTCGTTGGTTCCGCATCCGGGCGCGGCTGGGCTTGAGTTGATCAGCGAAATCAGTGGCGATATTTTGCGGCAAGCGCCACTTGAAGAAATTGCCAGTGGACTTTTGACGCGGGTGGCTGAGCTGTTTGCCGTTGAGCGGGCGTCACTGCTAGTTTACGATGAAAGTTTAGACCGCCTTAAACTCGTAGCGGCTAAGGGAATTAAAACCGATAAACCTGTTTTGCTCAGGCCGGGTGAAGGTGTGAGTGGTTATGTGTTTCAACATGGGAAATCTTTGCTCATCACGGATACGGCCAAAAGTCTGCACCGGACGAAGGGCCGACGGCGTTACAAGGGGCGTAGTTTCTTGTCTGTGCCACTGCCACCTTTGCCGGGACAGGCTGATGGGCGACCCTTTGGTGTCATCAATCTGACGGATAGACGGGATGGAAAATCATTTTCCAAAAAAGACTTGGCATTACTAGGGGTCATGGCGGGACAGGCGGCCATCGCTTTGTATGTTCGTGCGCTCCTCGCGCAAGCCGCTCTTGATGAAGCTCTGCGGCGAGACGTACAAACGGTACGGGAGATACAGCTGTCTTTTTTGCCAAGCACGGCTCCCCAAGTTCCTGGTTGGGACGTGGCGGGCCGCTGCGAAATGGCCGCCAGTGCGGGCGGCGATTATGTAGATTTTATTGCCAAAGGGTATTGGCTCTATGTGGTGGTGGCGGATGTTTCTGGGCACAACCTGGGCAGTGCCATGACGATGGCTAATTTTCGTTCGCAATTGCGGGCGGTCTTAAATTTTGAATCTGAGCCTGGGCAGATTCTTGCGTGGCTGAATCACTCACTTTATGAAGACTTGCAGGTGGCCTCTCATTTTGTTTCTTGTTTGCTCTTGCGTATCGACACACAGATGAATCGCGTGGAAGTGGCCAATGCGGGGCACTACCCACCTGTCTTTTTTTCGGGCCTGCCCTTTATGGATGAAGCGGGTCTTGTTTTGGGAATTGAACCTGATAGTCTTTACCGCGTCATGAAAGCCAAACTTTCTGTGGGAGATGGGTTGGTCCTTTTTACCGATGGCGTGATTGAAGCCATGAATAATGAAGGCTCCATTTTTGGTTTGCCGCGCCTCATCAGTGAAGTGGGAGATGGCAAAAAGTCAGCTCAAGTGATTGTAGATCGGTTGGTTAAAAAGGCCATGGCGTTTCGTGGAAACTTGAGACCGCCTGATGATATGACTGTGGCGGTAATTAAACCATTAGCGTAGCGTGGCCAATTCTTCTTTGGCCATTTTACTGATCTCGGGTGCGTGTTTGGAGCCGGAGGCGGCCTTTTGCAAAAAAGATTTGGCTTCATCATTTTTGCCATCACTTTTGGCCACTACACCTTGCCAAAAATCCATATAGACATTGCGATCTTTAAATTTGCCAGGATTCAAACGAACAGCAGTGAGCACATAGGGTTTGGCTTCCTGGTAATTTTTCTCTTCCATGTAACCCCAGGCGACAAAAAAATTGGCCAGGAAATCATTCTCTTTATTGCATGGTCCTGCACTTTGGCAAAGAGCTGCGTATTTGGTAAAACTTTCACGCGAAGCCGCATAAGCCTTGTTCCGTTGTTGATATTGAATGAGATAATTTAAAAACTTTAGATTGCCAGGATATTTGCTGGAAAGGGACTCACTCACTTGGAGAGCACGTGGGTAATCTTTCTTTTTGTGAGCAATATAAAGTTGCATGAATTCAGCATCACCTTGAGTGAGGTTAGGACTTGAAGCGGCTTTATTGATGTACGTAATGCCTTTGGCAGCATCACCCTTAAATCCAATCAGCATGGCCAGCCATTTGAAGCCAGATGGGATGTTTTCTGAGAAATAATTGAAAATCCCAAGCGCCAGGTAGGCATCGAAAGCATTCGGATTTTGGGTGATGGCTTCATTCATGAGGCCTTGGCTTTTCTTGAGTGTGCCACCTCCCGTCAGTTTACTGCCTGAATCGATTTGTTTTTTGGCGACGTACATGAACGTGTTGCCGAGGAGAATTTTGGCATCCCAATCACCGGGATTTTTTTCGAGGGCAAGCTGAGCGAGCCCATTGGCTTTCTGGTAGTCAGCCAGTGAGAGGCCGTCATTTTTTTTGTTAAGAGACATTTGCTCCCATTCACGACACATGCCACGGACCAGATAACCTGTGGCTTCATTGGGATGCGTTCCAATGTAAGCTTCGATTTGGCTTAAAGCCTGAGTGAAATCTCCATTCATGTAGAGTCCAATCGCATTGGAGAGTTCGCTAGGGGAATTGGCCTGTGCCACAGGTGCTAAACCAAAAAGAACCAAAACCAAGCCGAGAGTTTTAAAAAGATTTTTGCGCATAGGATCTCCACATATTGAGAAAAGGGCCACAGAGGGAAAACGATCCGCAGACCACGATTGGGTTTATTTGTGTTGCCAGCCATTGATTGTTTATAAAACTTTCATTTAAATCAATGGTTTCACCACCATAAAGCTGTGTGATGTGAGTGTAAGTGGTCTCAGGTGTTGATCGATGACCCGCTTCCAGACGAGCCCAATAATTTTGGCTCTTGGAACAAATGAGCCCGGCTAATTCGGCAAAATTCCGGTCGTTCAAACACCCAAAAATGAGCGTATAGGCATCGCCGAAGCGCCGGGTCACTTCAGCTTTAAGGGCTAACAGACCATCGTGATTGTGGGCAGCATCAATTAAAATGGGTGGAGGGCCAGGGAAATAGGCGAGTCTGGCTGGAGGCGGGCTTAATTTTACATGGGATAAAAATGTTTGTGGGTGAGGGAGGCGGCCTTGTTTGTGGAGGAGGCAAATGAGGCTGAGAGCAAAGGAGAGGTTGTCTTTAAGATAACTCGTCAGCGAATTGGCTTGGGGGATTTGCATGCATAAATCATGCTGTATGTCCTGCCATTCACTCATGAGAGTCAATCGGGTTGGCTTCTGTGCACACTCTTCTTTGGCTATTTCAATGAGAGCTTTTTCCTGTGGGCCAAAAAGACAATCAGGGGCTTCTTTAATGATAGCCAGTTTTTCGCGCAGAATCTTATCGAGAGTGTCACCCAAAATGACCGTGTGATCCAAACCGATGGTGGTGATGCCAGTGAGAATGGCTGGGCAGGCATTGGTGGCGTCCCAGCGGCCGCCCATGCCGGTTTCCAAAATGGCGTAATCAACTTTTTGTGCTCGAAAATAACTCAGTGCCAAAAGAGTGGTCCATTCAAAATAGGTGAGTCCCAAATTATCTGGTAAATGTTTGATGAGCTCGCTGTGCAGCGCAAGTAAGTCGGCTTCGGGAATGAGCTGCCCATCGACTTGCACACGTTCACGATAATCGTTTACATGTGGTGAGAGGGTCAGTCCCACTTTTTGTCCGGCTGCCTTTAACAATTGTGCCGTGAAGGTGCAGGTGCTGCCTTTGCCGTTAGTGCCGGCGACATGAATGATGGGATAGGCGCGTTCAGGATGCCCAAGGCGTTCAAGGGCTTCGTGCATGCCATCTAAGCCTTTTCGCATGCCCCGCTCAGTGATGCGCAGCAAAAAATCATCGAATTCAGCACGCAACATGAAAATGAGTTAACAGGATTTTTGGGCAAACAAAAGGGAACAAAAGCAAATACCCAAGCCGGCTCGCTTGGGTATTTGAAGCTTTAGGACCAAAAAGTCTTTTACTCAGTTTTTGCAGCGGGTTTTTGGCCTGGCTGTTTTCCGCCAGCATCCGGTTTGAGGGAGGCTGGTTTAAGTTCCATCAGGACATTTTTTAAAACGTCATTGAGTTTGGCTAGGTCTTCTTCTCCCAAAGAGTCACTTTTGCTGATGTCTTTAAGCAAAGTTCCCACAGCTGAGTGCTTGGCTGCACCTGTCAGGAGTTTGGTAATTTCCATTTTGAGTTCTTTTGGATCAACGCCTTCTGGGTCAAAAGCCTTTGGCGGAGTGTGAGGCAGGTTTAATGGTTCGATGTTTTGTATCTTTGCCGGTGCTGGAACGACAGTGACTGCTTCAGTCTCCAGCGCCAGTGCGCTGCCAGAAAACAAGAGAGTGGCCAGAGTCAGGGGAATGGTGAAGAGATTTGAGTTTTTCATATAATTATTCCTTAAGCTTGGTTCATGTTCCCATTACAAAGTTGCTGGTTGGTATTCGGCAGCGCCGATATCGATCACTTTGGTGCCATCACCATTGCCATCAGTGACGCGTGGGTTGCCATTGCCATCTTGAGGCAGAGGCCCATTTCCGACAGGGGGAGGCGGTGTGAGGCCCGCATCGATTAAAGGAGATGTTGCTTCCAGGCCGATGACAGGGATCTCACCTGAGTTGTCAAATGTCATGAGTGGCGCCACCGAGAGGTTGCCTGTGGCTGATGCCGGAATCAGAGTGTTGAGATAGCCTTCAAGGCTAGCGACGTCGTTGTAAGGGGTGGCTGTTGGGAGATTAAAGTACATGGCTCCTGTGCCACCAAAGAAGTCATTGTTTTTGACAGCCTTCAAGATGAAGTCTGTATTAGCGATGCCAAAGGTCCACAACCCGGTGTTGATGCTAGAGGCGGCATCGTTGAGCAGGATGTTATTGAGCAGTTTGTATTTGTCGCCAGCGCCTGGTGCAGAACGGTGTGAGGCATTGACAGCGAATAAGGACTTGCCCAAATCAATGGTATTATTGCCGAGCAGCACATTTATATTTTTTGAAGCGATCCCGATTGAAGCCAGGGCGGGTAAGCCATCGGTATTGGTTTTGAGAAAGTTGCTCATGACAGAGAGTTTTTCCGGCAGGCCAGCAGGGCGCCCCTTAATGGAGAGCGCCGCCTGGACTTTCGTATCCTTGGCTATCACGATGTGATTTTGTCTGATGGATGCATCCGAGATGTTATTGCCCATGACGCCTATGCCCATGTCACTGGTGTTGATGGAAATGACATTCTCGTGCAATTTAACATTCATGCGGCTATTTGTTCCAAAATTCAAGGCCATGAGTCCAACAGCTAGGCTCGGCACGGCGGCTTCAATTTCACCAGAACCGATATGAGATTTCACAATTTCGAGATTTAATTTTCCATCGAAATTGACCACAGCAATTGGATTGACCAAAACAGCGCCAGGCGTTGTGCGGTAAGTGGGGCCCATTTGGATATTGGAATTGCGGATGCTCACACGCATGTTGCTGGTGGCCGCTGTGCTAATGATGAGCATGGCTCCATTGGAATTTTCGGCACGTTCTGTGTGGAGCGCCACATGGTTCAAATCGGGTGAACTATCGATAATGGTGAACTCCGAAGGGCCCCCTTCTGTGTTGATATCGAGGCCATTCAAACGGACACGGTCTTGGTCCCAAGGCACACCAGCCGCTGCAACGAGGAGCGCGTAGCTATTTGTAAAAATTTTAGTGGCATGATTGACTTCATCAAATTTGTAGGTTTCGCCGTCCTGGAAAATGGCACCAATGATGTTAATGGGTCTGTCAATTTTGACGAAGTGATCCAGGACATACGTGCCTTCGATCATAGCAATGGTATCTTTTGGATTCAGGGCAACATTTTTAACAACGTGGCCGAGAGTCAAGCAGGGTTGTTCAACCGCGCAAGTCGGGTTATCGGTGCCGCCTTCAGCACGAATCCATTTGATGGAGGTGTCGGTCAGGCTAAATTCTGTGCCGTCGCAGTTTTCATCAATGCCATTGCCCATGATTTCACGTGCATCAAGATTGATTTCGGCATTGGTATCATCACAATCGCTGTTGGCAAGGAAACCGTCAGCATCGGCATCGGCACACAAAGCGTCAGCGGCACAATCAGAGTCATCACAATCCATGTCGCCGTCAGCATCGTCGTCAGCCAGATCGTTGCAAAGGATTTCGACGGTAACTGGGGCAGCTCCACAAGCCGTATCAGCCGCACAGTCGGGGTCGAGACAATCGATGGTGCCATCAGCATCATCATCTAAGGTATCTGTACAAAGTGTTTCCGTGACCGTCGAAGGCGGGCAGGCCGTCGTATCGGCCGTGCAATCTGTATCAGCACAATCAATGGCTGCATCGCCATCATTATCGACTAGGTCATTACAAACTTCGGCTGTTGCATCGCTGCAAGCCGCATCACCGATACAGTCGGTCGTGTCACTGCAATCAATTAGACTATCACCGTCATTATCAAGGCCATCAGTGCACAGGTCGGTTTCTGAAGCCGTGATAACCGGATCCGGTGTTGGAATGGGAATCGTTCCCCCGTTGTCACTACAAGCTGTAAAAATCATGAACCCTAAAGTGGATAGAAGGAGTAAAAAGTTTTTTTTCATAAGAGTGTCCTTTTTCTTTCGTGTCGCCGAATAGGGAATAAGCAAGTGCCATGCCAAAGCACCAAAAGTGAGTGTTCGCTAAGTCTTTGTAACTCTTTTGGAATAAATTATTAAAAAAACGACGAATAGTAAAAGGTGCGTTTAGGTGTCAAAACCCCTCTATTTTCCCAATTTGAGGGGGAATTTATTGCCTAGTGACCTAGAGTGGCTGATGGGAAGTCAGCGTGAAGAGCTTTAAGGTGCTGTGGGGTTTACAGGTGTCTGCTTTTGCAGCTCCACCCTATAATCAAAAGTTCCCTCATAGGTGTAAGGGACCTGCATTTCGAGATAGTAGGTGTCATCGGCTGGCAGAGTGATGGGCTCTGTTTGAAGGCCCTCGCCCATACCGGCACCCTTGTTAAAAATCGTTTGTTTGAAAGAATTAAAAATCCGGATGTTCATCCAGGGTTTGTGGGTTCCACCGGGAACGTAGCCAATGACATAGGTGTCGCCTTTTTTTGCGCTAAAGGAAAAGACATCGAAGGCATCAGCCATACCCATGTAGCTTTTTTCGTAGCGTTTGGTTTCGATGGGCATAGCGCTGTCAGTGGAATCGCCTGCGTCATTTTCTGTGCCTAAATCGCCATGAGCAACAGTGGTGACTTTAAACCAGGTAAAATCTTTGTGCATGGGTTCGTAGGTGCTGCCGACTAGAATATAGTATCGCCCTGGTTTTGTAACGCTATGAGTGATCGTTTGGGAGTCGTTACGTTTACCAATAATATTGACGTCTTTAAGCTTGTTGCGATCGGGTCCGACCAGAGAAATAGCCGCGTAGGGCAGGCTGTTGCCTTCTATGGTTTTACCTTCAGAATTAATCGAAATCCCTTTATCCCCTGTGTTGATGGTGAGAGTGATCTCTTGGCCGACTTTGCTCTCGACATAAAAATAATCGAACTGATTGGTTTTTTGATGGTGATCCAGGCGAAATTCCTGATTGAAAGGCAATGGCACGGCCGTGTCATAGCCATCGCCGCCGCGAATTTCCTGTCCATAGGAAGTCGATTTTTTGTCGATGACGAGTGAGGCTTGTGTGGCTTCTTGGAGTGCTGTTTGCAGGCCATGGGTGCCTTTGGCATCATAAAAAGTTCCGCCGCCAGCAGTGGCTATGCCTTTGAGTTGGTTGCGGGTGATGTCATCGACATTGAAGCCAACCGTATGGATGGTGACGTTGAAGCCTTCAGCCTTCATTTGATTGATGACGGCCACCGGATCGCCGCCGCAAGTTTCCTCGCCGTCGGTCATGAGAATGATGGTTTTATCGGCCTCGCGGGTTTTGTCGAAATCCCCTTTGGCCTGTCCAAGTGAATAGGCAATGGGCGTATAACCTTTGGGATTTAAGTCATTCACTTTGGCGAGGATGGCTTCACGTTGAATTGGCGCAAAGGGTGTGGCCAGTTCTGTGTCCAGGCAGCTTTGCGTTTTGTCAGTTTGCTCGACACGGTGACCATAAAAACGCACGGCGACAAACGTGCCATCGGGAATTGTAGGCAAAACACTCGCCATGGCTTTGCGCAGGGAGGCGATTTGGGTTTCTCCGCCTACGGCCTTGTTCATGGAACCGGAAATATCGAGGATGAATTCGATATCCGTTTTGGCAAAAGCTTGAGTGTGGGTCAAAAATAAGAAAACTAAAACGATAAATTTTTTCATGGTGATCATTCTCCAAAATTATACATCTTCATCGAGGGCGGCATTGGCTAAGGCATCAGCGACTTGATTAGCCTCTCTGCGGACGTGTTCAAAGCGAATTTTGGGGATTTGCTTGGCCAGGTTCATGACCTGGGCGTGCAGAGGCTTCATATCGGGGTGTTTGACTTTATAGAGGCCGTTGATTTGCTTGATGATGAGTTCGGAATCAGCCCGCATGATGGCGTCTTTTGCGCCACATTTGACCAGTTCTTTGAGGGCCATGATGAGGGCTAGATATTCAGCCTGATTGTTGGTCATTGTGCCGAACGTTTGTTTAAAATTATGTTCGGTGCCGTCAGGGCTAACGATATGTGCCCCGCCAGAGGCTGGGCCGGGATTTCCACGGCAAGCTCCATCGGTGTAGGAAATCCAGTGGCCGTTTTTTGCGGGTACGTGTGGGGGCTTCATGGCTCGTCATTGCCATGATTGCCATGAGAAAACTACGAGGAAATTTTGAAAGACTTGAGCAAGATTTCTTCTTCTTGCGGTGTGAGCTTATTCATCACGCGGCGGGTTTTATCGCCAAAGTCTTGTTCGTTGAGCTGTGACTTGCGCACGATGGGTTCGCGGGTGGCCGTGCTCTTGAGCTGCTGGGCCATTTCGTAAAAAACAGCTTTAACCTGACCTTTGTCCCAGTTCTTGATATTTTTGAGTGAGGCAAAGCCTTCTTGATCGGCCAAGTAAATGAGCAGCTCGGCAATCGTGTCGGGTGAATAATCTGTAAATTTCATAAAATCTTGGTCCCTTCCCTATCCCACAAAAATTGTAACCCATGCGGCGACTCTGTCAATCCCCCTGACAAAATAAATCGTTGAAAATCGGTTTGTTAGAGGCTCAAAAGGTTTCAATTTTTCGTGACAAGGACTTTATCGCCACTACCAAAGAAAAGTTGCGTGCTTCTGCATAGATTTTTGCCAGGCGTTTTTCCCATAGCCATAGTCGCAGGTCCTTGATATCCTTTCTCATTGTCTAGAGCCGATTTTATTGTTGGCGCTTCAAGGAGTTTTTATGGCCAAGAGCAAGGTATCTCGGTTGATTCATTTTACGTTTCAGGGACCCGATAAAAAAGGCATCATTGGCCAAATCACCATCTTCATGTTTCAGCACGAAGGCAATATTGTCGATATCGACCAGCGGGTTTTGGAAGGTTTTCTGGTCATGAACATGGTGGTGGACCTGAAAGATCTGTCAAAACCGTGGGCTAGCTTTTTGAAGGCTCTGGACGTTTTGGTAAAAGGCGAACTTGGCATGTCTTTGCGCTGGGATGATGTGGGGAGGCGGACTCAGAAAAATGTGGCTTTACTGGTTTCGACTGAAGCTCACTGCGCCGAGGCGATCATCGCCGCCCAAAAGGCAGGGCACTTGGCAGGGAAAATTGGTGTTATCGTGGGAAATCATCCCAATCTCAAAGCATTGGCCAAAGAGGCAGGGGCCCCCTTCTTTTATGTAGCCTCCGAAAACAAGCGGGCGCATGAAAAAAATGTGCTGGAGCTTTTGCACCAGCATCAAACAGATTTAGTTGTGCTGGCGCGCTACATGCAGATTCTTTCGCCAGAGTTTGTCTTTCGTTATGAAGGACGTATTATCAATATTCATCCTTCACTTTTACCGGCTTTTCCCGGACCGCGGGCTTATCATCAAGCGTTTAACAAGGGAGTCGATTACGTGGGGGTGACGGCTCATTTTGTGACGACCGATTTGGATGAAGGGCCGATTATTTGTCAGGAAGCTTTTCGCGTCGATCGCGTCAAACACACAGTAGAAGATTACCTCAAACAGGGGCGCAAGCTTGAGGCTAAAGCGCTCACCAAGGCTGTTAAATTATTTTGTGCTGACAAACTCAGTCTCAGACGCGGTAAGGTGAGTATTGGGGTGAAGAAATAATCTTACCCCCGCCACACGCTGCGGCGTTTCTTTAATTGCTCAATGAGAATTTGCTGAATTTGGCCTCTGACTTTTTCCGAAAGTTTGTGGATGAGAATTTCGTCTTGCAGGGCCTCTGCGCCCAATTGATCAAAATGGATGGGCGGCCCAAAGTGAATATGCCATTTGCTGGGCAAGGGAATCATGCCCAGGAGCCCCATAAGTGGAAACGTGGGCGTGAGCGGAATGTAAGGAATCCCGATGGCTTTGGCTAGCGTGTTGGATTTGAAGAGAATCGGATGAATTTCTTCGGCACCCACAATGCCAACAGGTACGAGAGGGCTTTGCGTTTTGATACAGAGCTTAATGAAACCACCACGACCAAAACGTTGGAGCTTGTAGCGTTGGTGATAATATTTTCCGATGCCTTTTACGCCTTCGGGAAAGACGACGACCAGGTGCTCTTTTGACAAAAGCCGCTCAGCATTTTCTGGACAGGCGCGCACACCGCCAATGCGGTACATGAGGCCACCCAAAAAGGGCATGTGGAAGACAAAGTCTTCAACTAAAAAACGCGCGTCTTTGCGGCCCTGATGCTCTTTGAGGACGGCGGCTTTGATCATGGCGCCGTCGTAAGGCAAAGTCCCTGAGTGATTGGCGACAATGAGGGCGCGGCCTTTGTCGGGAATATTATTGATGCCTGTTGTTTCCACGCGCCAGTATTTTTCGTAGAGGAAATCGAGGAGTGGGCGAAAGCGTTCGACCATGGCGGGTTCCATGCCAAATTCATCGATGTCGTCATTGGTTTCAGTGGGCTTCACTTTTTCCAAAATATTTTTATAAAAATCGACAGTGAGAACCTGCATGAGATGCGAGGAAAGGCCGCGCAGGGCTTTGAGTTCTTCGCGTTCATTTTTCCCGCGTGATTCTTTGAGCAGGCCATCGAGGGTTCCCTTGATGCGACCCTCTAAAGTTTTTGAGAGGGTTGCCAGATCGTCTTTAATGTCGGCTTGATCAGCTTTCCCTTTGCCGCGTTTAACGAGGCGCTGCACGTCGGATTCGAGAATATGAATGCTGTCTTTGAGTTCACGTTCAATATTGGCAATTTTGGTTTCCAGCTTTTTGGCGAGCGAGTCAAAACCGTTTTCAGTCTCAGGCTTGGGCCGGGGGTTGAAGGGGAGCACGCGGGCGTTGTCAGGTTTGTCTTGCATTATGGTGACTTTCTCAGGCTGCTGTTTCCGTCAAATCAAGTTCACGCAGACGCTCGGCGCCGATGAAGGTCAGTAAGGCTTCTTTGGAGGTGTAACGCGGCGTAAAACCAAAAATATTTTTGAGTTTGTCGTTATCAGCTACACAAAGATAACGCAAAAAATCGACATGAGACGCTGGAGCCGGTGAGAGATCCATCAGCCACAAAAGTTGCACGCCTGTTTTAAAACCAATCTGTGTGAGAGGAATATGCAACTTGCCGCAAAGTTTGATGACACGGCTGAGCGGCAAAACGCCATCAGCAGCCAGATTAAAAATGCCTTTATGGTCTTCATCGATGGCTTTGATGAAGGCGGAAATGACGTCATCTTCGTGAATGAACTGCGTGAGGGGATCAAATCCGAGCATGGTTGTGCTGATGGTGCGGCGCAAATAACGGGTTTTGTAACTCTCGATGGTGGGGCCTAAAATGGTGGCGTGCCGCAAAATGGTGACGAGGCGATCGGGAAATTTTGCGGCGTACTTGAGAGCCTGTTTTTCCGCATCGATGCGATCAGCTAGAAAACGATCTTGCAAATGCCCTTTGGGCGGCATGTCTTCGGTCAGGTAATTGGGGTTGGTCGGGAAGGCACCATAAACATCGGTGATGGAGGCCATGACGACTTTACGCACTTGCGCGGCCGCACAGGCATTCATGACGTAAAATGAACCAATGGCAATGACCTCATGGGCGAGGGCCTGGTCTTTGGGCGGTGACATGGGAAAGGCTGTGAGGACCAAGGTGTCGCAGGCTTCATCGGTTAAAATTTCTGAGAGGGTCACGTCTGCCATGGTTTCCGTCAGATTGAGTTTGTAGAATTTGGTTTTTTTGAGCGTGAGGTTGGGTTTTTTGTAATCAATGGCAATGACCCGCTTGTAACGGGTATCCTTTTCCAAATGACGCAAAAGACTACGGCCAATAAAGCCATTCACGCCAATGATGACAATGGATTTGTCTTTAGCGAGAGGTTTTTTCATAGCCAATTCCCGTGTCCACGAAAGCCATCTTCTCGGTTCGCTTTGGTGTAAATAAACGCGGTCAGAAAAAAAACAAAACCGTCAGTGAGGGCGCCAATCACATAGGCTAGGGATGTGTGGCCGGTTAGAAAATAGGCCAGAAAACTGATGGTGGAGACAAACTTTGAAATGAGCAGCAAAGGGACCCAATTCATGCGTTGTTTGATGTCGAGGGCGGCACCAAAACAAAGCATGACGAGTGTGAGCATGAGCGAGGTGGTTAGTACCAGCCAGAAGCGTTCCGAGCTGTAGGCGATGGGGGCCAAATGGGGCGTGTAGCGCATGCTCAGGTCGTTCATTTGGGCAAAAAGTGCGTCTGTCGCAAAAACAAAAATACCTAAAGCGCCCGAAAAGATAATGCCCCAAAGAAAAAGTAAAACTCGTAAACGATTGATCCAGCGTGTTGTCATGCCATGGAGTCTAGGTAGGAGACGCGCGCATGTCTAGTTTTTTGCTAAAAAAAGACCCTCTTGACGCCTCAGATGCAAAGTTGTGACTCAGCCGTTGCCAAACCCTCAGCCGTTGCCTAGACGTTCATCCATGCCCGCCATCCATAAACTCGATTCTGCTCTCATTAACAAGATTGCTGCTGGTGAAGTCATTGAGCGCCCGGCCTCTGTGGTCAAAGAGTTGGTCGAAAATTCGCTCGATGCGGCGGCTACGCGCATCACAGTTTCCATTAAAGAGGGCGGCAAAAAACTCATTCAGATTGTGGACGATGGACGTGGGATTGCCTCTGATCAGCTTGAATTGGCCATTGAGCGCCATGCGACTAGCAAGATTGATTCTTATGACGACTTGTTTCGCCTCAGCACCAAAGGCTTTCGTGGGGAAGCTCTCGCCAGTATATCGGGGGTCGCGCAGCTGAGCCTTGCCAGCAAAACGGCCGATGGTGAACCCATGGAGCTG
>Ga0209824_10000423_pt1 | contig 26751 bp, 26 predicted proteins | sample VDWuncwatermetaG_FD_184124 | JGI IMG/M metagenome (GOLD analysis project Ga0209824, IMG submission 184124) | Wastewater microbial communities from Netherlands to study Microbial Dark Matter (Phase II) - VDW unchlorinated drinking water (SPAdes)... ...
GCTTACGGTTTTTTCACGGTCGATGATGAGGGTTTTGCCAGCTGTAACGGCAAGACAGGCGGCTTTGACACGAGCCATGGTTTGGATCGTACGCGGCCCGATCACCGGCACGTCAAAACGATTGTCCTGGGCAGGCTTGGAAGTTTTAACCACCACCGCCCCCTCACGGGCGATCTGCCCTCCGCGGGCAATGGCACGGTCCGTGCCTTCCATCGCTTCAATGGCCACAATGGCTTTTTCTTTGACCACCACCGTCTGTCCGATATCAATACCGGCCACAAGCCTGGCAATGGTAAGCCCAAACTCAATGTCTTTTAATTCACTCTCTGTGGGCCCTCGTTTGGTCAAGGTACCGCGGGGCGCTAAATATTTTTTTAATAAGAATGTGGAATCCAGCAAGGTCATGCCCTCTGTTGACAAGCGGTCGGCCACCGCGGCAAAAATGGTATCTGCCTTGCGATCGCGCAGGGTATTGGACAGGACTTGAAACTCTTCGTCTAATTTAACAGCGGGATTAAATAAATTATCCTGATTGACCTGGCCTGCCATGATGACTTGACCTATAGCATTTTTGTGGAAATACTCAAAAAGTCTTTTTAATTCGCCTACTTTAAAATATTGAAATTTATCGACGGAGAAATATAAAAACGGGGAAGTGTCCCCACCAATACCCGCCGCGACAATTTTATAGCCTTGATCACGGGCGGCCCTGGCAAATAAAAAAGGGAATTGCCCGCGACCCGCGATAAGACCTATGATTTTTGAATTAGGAGATGCCACGTTTGGATATCTGGATAAACTCAAGAAGTAAGTGGATTTCAGGTAAACCATTGAACTGACTCTTGACCTGAAGCACCGCATTGCTACGGTTTAACCCGGAATTAAAAAGGATTTTAAAGGCACGGCGCAAAGCCATTTGGTTCTCTGACGGGATATCCGCGCGCTTTAATCCCACGACATTTAAGCCCCTTAAGCTGGCGGGATTGCCATCCACTAAAGAAAAGGGTGCCACATCCTGATTGACCTTGGAGCAGCCGCCTATCATCGATAAGTACCCCACCCGGGCATACTGATGAACACCGGACAAGCCGCCAATCACCACCCGGTCTTCAATAGTCACATGCCCTGAAAGACCCGAATAATTAGCCATGACACAGTCACCACCAACAACACAATCATGTGCCACATGAGAACAGGCCATAAACAAATTATTGTCCCCGATACGGGTTTCACCGCCACCCTCAATGGTACCGGGATTGACTGTCACATATTCACGAAAAATATTATTGACACCGATATTCAAAAAAACTTTATCTTGCCGTTGATGCTTCCTGTCCTGCGGCGGAGAACCGATCACAGCCCCGGTATATAATTGGCATCCATTCCCGATGGTGGTATGTCCCTCAACGACGCAATGGGTGCCGATGACGACATCATCACCCAGGGTCACCTGGCCATCAATGACCGCGTAGGGCCCAATGTCCACATTTTTTCCGAGCTTGACAAGTTTACCGACAATCGCGGTTTTATGGATTAAATTAGGCATAATTTCTGCTTAGCTATTCAGATAATGCGCATCTGTATAAGAAAACATCATATCCGCTTCGATGGCCACTTCTCCATCAACACGCGCCACCCCTTTGACATGCGCGGTGCGCTCCCTGTCACGGATGATCTCAATTTCCATCAATAATTGATCTCCGGGGTAAACGACTTTGCGAAATTTCACATCTGAAACAGACATGAATAAAGCTACTTTACCATTATGGGCCCCGCTGGTCAATACCACAACTCCCGCGGTCTGGGCCATGGCTTCAATCATGATCACCCCTGGCATGACCGCCTTCTGGGGGAAATGGCCCTGAAAAAATCCGTCATTGATCGTCACATTCTTAATACCGATCCCCTTTTTACCCGGCTCAATTTCAATGACCCTATCGACAAACAAAAACGGATAACGATGGGGTAAAATTTTCATAATTTCATTGATATTAAAAACCCGCGCCCCTGCCCCAGGCGCTGCAGGTGGATAAAAGGACGTGGTGTATTTCTGACGCTGGGCTTCTATTTTATTGACCAGGGTCCGGTTTAACGCATGCCCGCTTTTGGTGGCATAGACGGCACCTTTTACAGGATAACCCAGTAAAAATAAATCCCCGACAATATCCAGGACCTTGTGGCGCGCGCATTCATCCGGGAAACGCAAAGTATTCTCTAAAGGCCCACGGGCGGACATCACCAGGGTGTTTTGATAATTAGCGCCCTTGGCCAGACCTTGGGCCCTGATTTCATTGACTTCGGATTCCAGGCAAAAGGTGCGGGCCGCCGCCAACTCTTTGGCAAAAGAAGATACATCGACGGATTGTGAAAAAAACTGCGAACGCAATAATGGATGATCATAATCCAGCGTATACGAAACATTTAGTTGATCATGGGGCACCATCACAATCGTCGAGATTTTATTAGCAACGACTATCGGTTCTTGAATGACAAAAATATTTTTATCGGCCTGCTGTTCTATGATTTTCGCCCGCTCTAATGCCTTTACAAATTCCAGGCTGCTGCCATCCATGCCCGGGACCTCTTCTGCGTCGATCTCAACGGTCACATTATCAATGCCCAGACCGTTTAAAGCCGCCATTAAATGCTCAATGGTATAAATACGCACATCCTGGCATTCAATCGCGGTGCAACGCGTGACCTTCTCATCCATGACCACGTTAGACGCGTTGACCTTGACCGGTTGAACCCCGAGTAAATCAACGCGCGTAAAAGAAATCCCCTCATTATCCCCCGCCGGTTTTATCGTCATGCGCACCGCTTTGCCGGTATGTAAACCGATACCGGAAAGAGTGACGGGATTTTTTATCGTTTTTTGCTTCATAATAATTTCTCTAACTCTTCTACACGCTTTTTCAAATCTTTAATCATCTCTACATACTTGTCAAGCCTTTGGACATGCGCGTTGTTTCTCAATGCATCCTTCATGGGATGGGCCGGGTACCCGAACACCTGCTCGCCGGCTTTAACGGACCTGTTCACCCCGGACTGGGCCGCTACCACAGCCCCGTCGCCAATTTCCAAATGCCCCACGATACCTACCTGGCCTGCTAAAATCACATTATTGCCGATACGCGTACTACCCGAGATGCCGACCTGCGCCACGATCAAACAATGCTTGCCGATGGTGACGTTATGAGCAATGTGTACCAAATTATCAATTTTTGTCCCCTCGCCGATGATCGTTTTATCGAAACGCGCGCGGTCAATAGTGACATTGGCCCCAATTTCCACATCATCTTCGATGAGCACAGTACCCACCTGCGGGATTTTCATATGCTTGCCGTCAACCGTTACATAACCATACCCATCGCTGCCAATGACCGTGCCGCTGTGGATGATCACACGGTTACCCACAGAGACCTTTTCACGCAAAACCACCTGAGGATAGATCAGGCAATTTTTTCCAAGACATGTTTCATGCCCCACATAACAGTTGGCATAAAGCACGACACCCTGCGCGATCACGGCCCCGTCTTCAATAATCGTATGAGCGCCGACAGCTACATCACGGGCTAACTTGGCCCCCGGCGCTATAACAGCGGTTGGATGAATACCGCGAGGTTTATAATCAGGCGCGTCCTTTAATAAATGATTGATCGCCTGGGTGAAGCTTAAAGAAGGATTGTCAACCCTGATAAGAGTTTTCCCCGGACAAGCAATCTGCCGGGGAACAAGGATGACCCCTGCCTGGGTTAACGCAAGCAAAGGCTCATATTTGGGATTGCTCAAAAACGTCAGTTCATTTTTTTTGGCTTCTTTAATCCCTGAAAAACCACTGACTAATATTCCACCCTCACCGATCAATTCTCCCTTAACCAATTGGGCAATATCAGCAGCGCTGATTGGCGTGGCGGATAAATTACTTCTTGTAACTGTCATTTAAAGTCTTCAACACTTGATCGGTGACATTGAACTGCGGCTCACCGTAGATCATGACACGGTCGTTTAAAACATAGGTGTAGCCTTCTTTTTTGGCTAAATCACTGACGACCTTTTGGATCTCAGTCAATATCTCACGCACTTTATCATCACGTTTCTTGGCTAATTCGGTGCGTTTTTCCTTGTCATAGGCCACCACATCATTTCTTTGTTTATCAATGTCCGCCTGCATGGCCGCCTTCTGGGTGTCTTTCATCAGAGCCAGCTTGCTCTGAGCATCCTGGATTTTCTGGACCATCGCATCACGTTCTTTCTGAAACGCTCCCCCTTCACTTTGCAAAACAGCATCGAATTCTTTTGTTTTTTGATAACCATCGAACACTTTGCTTAAATCCACATAGGCAATTTTCGGATCACCGGCCAAACTTATCCCCGAGGCCAAAAATCCAAACATGACTGCTAAACCAAACACTTTTAACGCTTTCATATAATCCTCCTGTTTATACTATTAAAATCCGCGGCTGACGCTAAAATAAAATTTGCCGTTTTTCTTTTTTCCCGGTTCTTTGTCTAAAGGAATACCGTAATCTAATTTAATAGGGCCGATGGGGGTCTTGATACGCAGGCCGACACCTGTGCCGGATTTGAGGCCGCCGGTGCCGTAATTCCGGACCTTATCCCACACATTACCTGTATCAAAAAATACAGCGCCTTTAATAATTTCAATGATAGGCACGGTATACTCGACACTGCCAAGTAATAGCGCATCGCCTCCGATAGCATCATTCGTATTAGGATCGACAGGGCCCACTGTACGTTCATCATAACCACGGATTGAATCCTGGCCGCCGGTAAAATAACGTTCGAAAATGGGGACATCCGGAGTATCCGGGTAAGACTGGACTATGCCGGTACGGCCGCTGACCTCGAGCACCGTTGTCACATCATTAATTTTTATAGGATAAAAATATTCCCCGCTGGTTTGCAAACGATAGAAATTCTTGTCCCCCCCCAAGGGGCCTCCGGCAAGGTCCGCGTTATTGGTTATGGCCCAGCCTTTGGTCGGAGACAATTTACTATCGCGATAATCGTTGGTGACACTAAAACCCAGGGAAGACACCAAACTCGTACCTGCTTGCTCTGCTAAAGCCGAAGACACACCCGAATCCAGATTGCTGATTTTAATCTGCTCCAGGCGATAAACAGACCCAACGGAAAGATTATCATTAAAACTTTTGCCCAAACGCAAATCACCGCCGAGAGTTTTCTGGTCATAGGAAAACCCTGTTGAGCCATCTTTAAGATTTTCCGTATAATACGCGTCAAATCCAGCGGAAACCGGATGGTCAAAAAGCCACGGTTCCGTGAAACTCAACAAGAAATTCCGCTGGCTGGAACCGATCTGGGCACGCAGGCGTAAATCCTGGCCGCCACCGGTAAAGGAAGACCAGTTGGAGATGTCGAAATTCTTCTGTTCGACTTCCACGAACCCGACTAATTTGTCCACCGTACTGTAACCGCCGCCAAAGGAGAAACTGCCGGTCTTGGCTTCTTTGACCTGCACGACCAAATCCTTAAGATCTTCTTGGGTTGAGTCTTCAATATCGTAACCAACATCTTCAAAATAACCCAAATCTTTCAAGCGCTGTTTGGAGGCGCGTAATTTCGTGCCGTCGAATTGATCGCCGGGGTACATGCGTAACTCTCGGCGGACAACAATGTCGCGCGTATGGGCATTACCTTGTATCTTGATCTTATTGATATACACCAATTTACCTTCCTTAATACTGACCTTAACATCCACCTTGGCGGTCGTGGTATTAAATGACGTTGCTTCTTCAACAAGGGCGGAAATATAGCCGCGGTCAAAATAGGCCTCACGGATATTGCCAACATCCTCTTCCATCTTCTCATGGCTAAAGAAATTTCCCTCTTTCAAATTCTTAAGATGACTTTTGATATCATAATCTGAAAGAATGGCATTGCCCAAAAAGCTGACATCCCCCACGTAATAACGCTTGCCCTCTTGTATGGTGACATTCACATTCACCAATCCCTTATACAAAGGCTCTATCACGTAGGTGGCTTTAGTATCGAGAAAACCGTTCTGTTCATAAAAAGATTGTATGGCTGCCATATCTTGTTCTAAAACATCTTCTTTCAGAAGGCCTGAGCCAAAAACCCAGGCCCAGCGGGATTTCATGACCTTGATAATTTTCCTGTCCGGATAAGCGACATTTCCATAAATATAAATCCGCTTGATCTTGACCCTGAAACCTTCGCGGATAATAAAATGCAAACTGGCTTTGTTGGTGGTATCATCAATGAAACTTTCCACATCAACCTTCACCTGGGTCAAACCTTTTTTCTTATACAAATCTTCGATGGTATTAATGTCGTCCTTAAGTGCCTTATTATCAAGGAACTTGTCTTTCTTCGTTTTTATTTTGCTTAGCAAGGCACGTGTATTATAGTAACGGATTTTAGAAAAAGTTATTTCATCCACAATCGGCTTTTCCTTCAATCTCACGATCACTTTGGTGCCGTCATCTAAAGTCTCATGATCAATTTGCACATCGGAAAAATGCCCCGTATTGTACAAGCGTTTTAAATCATCGCTCACCACCGCGTCCTGATACTCTTCTCCCACGCGGGTCTTGATCCTGGCTAAAATTTGAGCTATGCCGATGGACTTATTGCCCTGAATTTCAATGGCTTTAACAATCTTAACGGATGGTTGTTGCGCTGGCGGAGGGGTTTCGGCATTGGTGACAGCAGCGCCGGGAGTTCCAGTTTGAGCCAAACTAATTTTTGTTCCTGATAAAATAACGCAAAGGACAAAAAAAGTGGTCAATAAAATTTTATTTTTTAGCATGGCTCAATTATAGATTCTGGCTATTGGACTGTCAACGCACATCACGTTTATTTATTCATGATGAGCCATTTCCAGGTTTACAAATTTAACAAATTCCTTAAAAAATTTCAATTTCACCGAGCCCGTAGGTCCGTTGCGCTGTTTGGCGATAATCGCCTCGGCAATGCCTCGGTTTTCCTCGGTTGGATTATAATAATCCTCGCGTATCAAAAGCACGACCACATCCGCGTCTTGTTCAATGGCCCCGGATTCACGTAAATCGGAAAGCTGCGGCCGATGGTCCTGGCGGCTTTCCACCGCGCGCGATAGCTGGCTAATGGCAATCAAAGGGACCTCCAACTCACGCGCCAACGCTTTCAGGGAACGGGAAATTTCCGAAATTTCCTGTTGACGGTTTTCCGATTTGGTATGACCCTGCATCAACTGCAAATAATCCACGATCACAAGGCCTATGTTGTGGGCCGCTTTTAAACGCCGGGCTTTTGAACGCAACTCCAACATGGAGATGGCCGGAGTATCGTCAATGAATATGGGGGCATTCGACAGGCGCCCGGCTGCTTTCGTCAGCAAAGGCCAGTCCGACGGAGGGAAAAATCCGGTACGGACTTTATGGGCATCCACCTGGGCTTGAGAACACAACATGCGCTGGACTAATTGTTCCTTGGACATTTCCAACGAAAAAATAGCCACCGGGACATTATGTTCAAGGCAGGCATGCTCAACTATGGATACGGCAAAGGCGCTTTTCCCCATCGACGGACGTCCTGCGATGATGATCAAATCAGAATTTTGCAGGCCGGAAGTTTTACCGTCAAAATCCACAAATCCCGTCGGGACACCTGTAATGGATTTTTTATGCTGGTATAAAAGATCAATGTTTTCAATGGTGCCTTTGATAATCTCTTTGATATGAACAGCCTGCTGCTTTTGCTTGGCATCGGCGATCTCAAAAATCAACTGTTCCGCCGTGTCCACCAACTCATCGATATCCACATGGACACTGTAGCTTTTAGAAATAATTTCAGTGGCATTTTTGATCAGCTGGCGCTGTATGCCTTTTTCCTTGACGATGTCAACGTAATATTGCGCGTTGGCCGCGGTGGGGACAAAATCCGCCAACTGTGATAAATAGGACAGGCCGCCCAGGCTGTCTAACTGCCCGGTGTTTTTAAGCCAATCTGAAAGGGTAATGATATCCACCCTTTTTCGTTGGGCGTATAATTCCCGTACCGCGTCAAAGATTTTCTGGTGGGCGGTCTCATAAAAATAAAAGCTATCAAGGTGTTCAATGGACACCCCGATAGCGTCTTCGGAAATCATCATGGCCCCCAGGACCGCTTTTTCAGCGTCGATATTCTGCGGGGGCACCCTTAATATTCCCTGTTCCTTGCTCTGCATAGGGGATTTTAAATTCGTACGCGTTATTTAACTCTTTTTGGTGACCCACAAGCGGATCCTGGCAATCACTTGCGGATGAAGTTTGACGCCGATTTCAAAAATACCTAAATCGTCGACCGGCTTCTCAATGACCAGGGATTTTTTATCAATCTTTTGGCCTTCCGCTGCCAGCGCATCGAGGATCTCAGTTTCTGAAACCGCCCCGTAAAGCTTTTCCTGATCATTGACTTCCACGGCAATCGTCAAAGAAACCTTGCTTAAAATTTCGCACTTTTGCTGGGCTTCTTTTTTCTCCGCTTCACAGACAGCCAACCATTTGGCTTTTTCTTTTTCAATCCGTTTGATATTGCCTGTCGTAGCCGGCATGCCCAGTTGACGGGGTAATAAATAGTTGCGGGCATAGCCGTTTTTAACTTTGACAACATCACCGACCTGGCCCAACTTTTCTACATTTTCCATGAGAATAATATCCATATCACTTCCTTCTGGTAGAGCCGACCGGTAAAAGGCCCAAAAAGCGGGCGAGTTTGACCGCGACGGTGATCTGCCGCTGCTGGGTGGCATTAGCACTGGTCAAACGGCGGGAAAACAATTTCCCGCGCTCGGTCAAACATTTTTGCAAAAACGCGACATTTTTATAATTAATCTCAGTACCCTTGGGGATGGACATGCGCGGCAACCGTGGACCCCGGCGAGCACCATCACCGCCTCTGGCATTATTATCACCATCTTTTCTAAATGGTTTTCTGTCTGTAGGACGCTTTTTAGCAAATTTTCTCTCCATCTTATTATTCCTCCCAAGCTATGTCTTCCGGAGATATCACTGTATCCTGATCACCGGCATCTTTGGCCGCGGGCTCAATATTCCCTGTTCCTTCGGCTTTAACCGGAGGACCACCGAGAAACTGGATACGCTCGGCCCGCACATCGATGGTGCTGCGTTTCTGGCCATCACCCGTTTCCCAGGAACGGCTTTGTAAAATACCTTCAACAAAAACCGCCCGGCCTTTTTGCAAATACTGATTACAAATTTCCGCCTGCTTGTCCCAAGCTGTCACGGTGATAAAACAGGTGTCTTCTTTTAATTCACCGCTACGGTCCTTAAACTTGCGGTTAACGGCAATGCGCAGATTGGTCACTGCCGTGCCATTTGGCGTATAGCGTAATTCCGGATCTTTGGTTAAATTTCCGATCAACAAAACTTTATTTAAACTTGCCATTTAACGCCCCTCCACCTTAACGGTCAAAAAGCGCAGTATCTGTTCATTGATGCGCAGGATGCTCTGCAATTTGGCGACGTTGGGACTTTTCGCTTCAAGACTCAACAGATAATACGTGCCTTCTCCGGTTTTCTGAATGGGAAAGCTCATCTTATGACGATCCAGCCACATTTGGCTGTTGACTACCTTGATCTCGGTTTTAGCCAGGGAATCTGCCACCTGTTTGGCTATTTCGTCCTTGGTATTTTGCGGCGCGTGCGCGTCGACGATATAAACTAATTCATACTTGTTCATTACTTTGTCCTTTGGTTATAGATGTTCATCGCAACTTGTGTGCCTTCGGTCACCCAGCATGTGACGCAGTCCAGTGCGTGATTAATAAAATCCGGCAAGGCCTTTTTCTGCGCCGGAGTAAAATTCGCTAAAACATGATCCACTGTATCAGCCGCGCCGCCAGGTGCGTCAATACCCATTCGCAGACGGGCAAATTGATTTGATCCTAAATCCTTGATAATGGATTTTAATCCATTATGGCCTCCGGCAGAGCCCGAAGGCCGAAGGCGCAACTTTCCAAAGGAGAGGGACAAATCATCGCAAACAATCAAAATATCTTCCAGAGATGTCCCTGTCCTGTCTGCCAGCTTCTTGACAGACAATCCGGAATTATTCATAAAAGTCATCGGCATCAACAAAGAGCATTCAATATCTTCGATAACTGCCTTCGCAAGCATTCCGTGATAGCTCGCGGAATTACGCCACAAAATTTTCTGTTGGGTACATAAGCCCTCGAGGACCAGGAAACCTAAATTGTGACGGGTCCACCTATATTGCGGCCCGGGATTTCCAAGGCCTACAATCAATTTCATTTCTTGGCGTCGTCCTTCTTGGCGGCACCATCGGTCTTCTTGGCAGCGCCAGCGGCTTGGCCCGCAGTTTTTCCCGCAGCGGCATCAGCTCCTTCTTCCTTCTTCTTTTCCTTTAAAACTTCAGGTTCAGAACCCGTGGCCGCGGCTCCATCTTCTGCCGGGGCAGCTGCTATTTCTTCACGTATGGAACCGGCAATGGTAATAACCACGGATTCAGGGTCATGCTTGGTGCTCACACCCGGGGGCAATACCAAATCCTTGACGTGGATGGAATCATGCACGCCCAAATTCGTTACGTCCGCTTCCAAATGGTGCGGGATATTCGTCGGTAAACAGATAACATCCAGCTCCCACATCAAATGTTCCAAAGTACCACCGTCGCGCTTGACACCCACGGCATCGCCTTTGGTGAGGACTTTGACTTTAATTTCAATTTTTTTATCGAGGGAGATACGGTTAAAATCGATATGAATGACCTCATCGGTGACCGGATGAAGCTGAACATCCTTGATAATCGCCGGGAAATCTGAAATTTTCTTTCCATCGTCAACCAAATTAAGATGGTAAATCAAGCTTTCACCGGCGTGCTGGCGATAGATACGGTCATAGGCCTTGCGGTCCGCCTGGATGGTCGTTGGCTTGGAATTTCCCCCGTAAACGATCCCGGGGATCAAATTCGAACGGCGCGCCTGACGAGACCTGGCAGATCCCGTGTTTTTTCTGATTTGAACATCGAAATTAATTTGTTCCATGATATTTACCTCTCAATTTCTGATTTCTTCGAATAAACTGCTGATAGACTCCGCGTTATGGGTGCGGGCAATGGCTTCGGCCAAAAGCGGTGCAATCGACAATTGTTTTATTTTAGGATTTGGGGTCCCCTCTTTTAAAGGAATGCTGTTGGTGACGACCACTTCGAGCAATTCCTTGCAAGCGGCAATCCTCTCATTAGCCGGACCGGAAAACACCCCGTGGCTGGCTGCCGCATAAATGCCTTTGGCCCCGGATTTCTTGAGGGCATCGACAGCGTCTATCAAAGAACCTGCTGTGGCAATGATATCATCCACCATCACCACGTTCTTGGCCCTGACCTCGCCTAAAATATGCATGACCTCGGTTTTCTCCGGCGACATGCGTCTCTTATCAACGATGGCCAGGCCCGCGTTTAAACGCTTGGCATAAGCCCGGGCCATTTTAATCCCGCCGACATCAGGCGAAACAATCACCAAATCCCCGATCTTGCGTTCTTTAAAATACTCCGACAAGACATTGATGGCGTACAGATGGTCCACCGGGATATCAAAAAATCCCTGCAGCTGGCTGGCATGCAAATCCATCGTCAAGACACGGTTAGCGCCGGCCGCGACGATCAAATTAGCCACCAGCTTGGCGGTGATCGGTACCCGCGGCTGGTCCTTGCGGTCCTGGCGCGCATAGCCGTAATACGGCACAACGGCCGTGATCCTGTCCGCGGAAGCGCGGCGCGCAGCGTCGATCAAAATCAAAAGTTCCATCAAATTGTCATTGACCGCCGGACAGGTCGGCTGGACGATAAAAACGTCTTGCCCGCGGATATTTTCCCTGATATGCACGCGGATTTCGCCTTCGCTAAAACGCCCGACAAAAACTTCGGTCTGTTTAATCCCCAGCTTCTGGCAAATTTCCGCCGTCAGAGCGGGATTGGCATTTCCACCTAAGACCGATAATTTACTCATATGTTCTCCAAATGTCATCCCCGAATGTTTTAATCGGGGATCCAGTTTTCTGGATTCCCCCCTGCAGCTTCGCTTTGCGAAGCAAAGCGGCAGGGGCGGGAATGACAAACTATGTGCCGACTTTTTTTATGACCCGCGCCGGAACGCCGACAGCCACCGTCCCCGCCGGAATATTCTTGTCCCTGGCAACAACACAACCAGCCCCGACGATCGCCCCGGCACCAATCCTGTTAGGCGCCACTAAAATTGCATCTGAACCTATGAACGCTTGGGCCCCAATAAAAGTCTTATTTTTACGCACACCGTCATAATTAGCAGTCACAACACCAGCACCGATATTGACCCCCCGGCCCAACACTGCATCCCCTAAAAACGAGAAATGCTTTTGCATGACCCCCCGGCCGATTCTGGTCCTTGACACTTCCGTAAAGTTTCCTATTTCTACCCCATCGCTGATGCGGGTCCCGGGACGCAAACGCGCCATGGGACCGATACTGCAATTTTTACCGATACGCACATCCGTGTGGATAACAGTCATCGGATGTATGATTGTATCCCTGCCAATGATCACTCCAGCTTCAATAAAAGTAGTCAGAGGATCAATGACCGTCACCCCTGATAACATATGCTTGCTTAAGATCCTGTGCCGGATAATACCCTCTGCCTGCGCCAAATCTTCCCGCGTATTGACCCCCAGGGCCGCTGTTTCATCCTGGGTTGTGAAAGTTGAAACTCTTTTACGTTGCGCCACCCATAATTCAATGACATCCGTTAAATAAAATTCTTTTTTCCCGGAGTTGAGCTTGACCTTTTTTAAAATTTCAAATAAATCTTTTGAATTAAAACAATAAACACCGGCATTAATTTCTTTTATTTCATCTTCAGTGACAGAAGCATCTTTCTGTTCACGGATGGCCTTGATAAGGCCTTGGGCGTCGCGCACGATACGCCCATAACCATGAGGGCATTCAATGGTTGCTGTTAATACGGTGGCTGAAGCTTTGGCGTGATGATGTTGCCGCAGCATAGCAGCAACGGTGTCCTTAGAAAGCAACGGAGTGTCCCCGCAAAGCACTAAAATTGTTCCCTTGTAACCTTTAAGATAAGAAGCACAACGATTGACCGCGTCCGCGGTACCCCGTAATTGGTCCTGTTGGACAAATTGAACGCCATCGCCGACAGCATCCCTTATTTTTTGGGACCCATGCCCAACCACTACATAGATTTTCAAAGAACGCAGGCCTTTTGTAATATCCAAAACGTAATCGAGCACCGGCTTGCCGCATACTTTATGCAGCACTTTAGGGATATCGGATCTCATCCGTGTGCCACGACCCGCCGCTAAAATAATCGCTTTGATATTCCTCATAAAAGTTGCCCAGTCAGGACTCCGGCCTTCGGCCTAGAACCTGTCGGCCTCCGCTTCGCTCCGTCCTCCCCATAGGGGCTTTGCCCCTCTGGCGCTCCTCACTGGCGTTCGTCGCTGTCACCCCCAAAACGTGGGAAAATTCTTTTCCCACACCCTTTGAGGTTCTCGTCCTTAATCCGCATTTAGGATGTTCTATCAATTGCCCAGTCAGGACTCGAACCTGAACAACGAGATCCAAATTCTCGGGTGCTACCATTACACCACCGGGCAGTAAACTAAAGTGTGCTTACCACAAACGCTTGAGTGTAACGCCTGTCGAATTTCGCCCGGAGGCTTTGAGCGTGTTGTTGTGACTGTACACAAGCAAAAACCGACGGACCGCTGCCGGAAAAACAGACACCGGTGGCTCCAGCATCGAGTAATTTATTCTTTAAATAAACAAAATCAGGCCTTAACGATAAAATAGCGGGCTCCAGATCATTGGACAAAGCCCCTGCCAGCCGCGCTAAATCCCCTTTTTTTAAAAAGGGAAGCAAAATATTAACATTATCCTTTTTATTTGTCAAATTTAATTTAAGACGGGCAAAAACATCTTTGGTGTACATTTTAACCCTAGGCGTGACAAGCACATGCCATAATTTCGTCTTGACGGCCAATGGACTTATAAGCTCTCCACGCCCCGTGCCCAACGCGTAAGAAGTATCATATAAAAAGAAAGCCACATCACTGCCTAAGCGGGCCGCATAGTTGACCAATTGAGCTTGTTTCAAGCCTATTTGCCACAAACGGTTTAAACCTGATAAAACAGCAGCCGCGTTGCTGGAGCCGCCGGCCAAGCCCGCAGCCACGGGTATATTTTTTATAATATTTATATCTAAACCTTCTGAAATAGAAAAATCGCGGGACAGCATCATCGCAGCCTTAAAAGCTAAATTCCTTGTGGTTAGCGGCACATGGGGATGAGCGCAACGGACGCTTATTTTATTAATTTTATTGCGCGTCAGGATGATTTGGTCAGTAAGGCTGATGCGCTCGAAGATGGTCCTAAGCTCATGAAAACCATCAGGCCTTTTTCCCAAAACATCGAGAACAAGATTTAATTTAGCCGGTGAAAGGACTGTGAGGCGATCCATTTTTCCAATTTCTTGATTTTCTGTTGGACTAAAATCTGGTGAGGGTCTAAATCCAAAGACTTACGCCAATATTCACACGCCCGTGTGTATTGCTTTAAAGCCTTATAAACATCACCCGTATGATCGTAAAGGACCTCGTCTTCAATATACGTCCCTGCTTTTTGCAAAGCCATCAAGCTTTCCGCATACATTTCTTTTTTATAAAGCGCCCATCCCAAACTGTCGTAATAAGCGCCATTGGCTGGGTCTATTTCTATTGCTTTGCGAGTCATCCTGATGGCCTCATCTAAATGAACGCCCTCCTGGGCATACATATACCCTAACGAGTTAAGCGCATCGCTATGCTCCGGCTTAATTTGCAATACTTTCCGGAATATCCCTATGGCTTGAGCAGGAGCTTTGCTATCGACATATACCGATCCCAATAAATAAAGAGCGGACGTATTGGCAGGATCAAGGCCCAAAATTTTCAAAAATTGCTCAATGGCTTTGGGATATTTTTGCTGGGCATAATACAATTGGCCTAAATACATATAAGCGTCTGTACCAGCCGGATTATCCTGGGCGGCTGTTTTAAGAATAATTTCATATTCCGACGCTGCCAAATCGTATTTACGCTCTGAAGAATAAATAAGGGCCAGCATATAATGCGCTTGGGTGTCCTGGGGGACAAGGCGTGCCACTGCTTTTAACTGGACAGTGGCTTGGCTGATCTTCTCAAGGCGTAAATAATAAGCCCCCAGTTTTAATCTGGGGGCAGGTTCCAAACCATTAAATTTGACGGATTTTTGATATTCGCTTATCGCTTGGACGGTTTCACCGTTTAGATCATGACAAACAGCCATGATGTAATGCGCCAGGCCTTGGGCTTTTGAATTCAAAGACAAGCCCCAAGCATACGAAGGGATCGCGAGCGCCAACAGCGAGAAGCATAATACCATCCTCAACGAGTAGCTCTCTTTTTGAGATGGCGTAAGGCTTTGCGTAATTTTTTACGCTTGTGGGTCCGGATCTTTCTCAATTTTCTTTTTCTACCGCAGGGCATATTCCTCTTCCTTAATAGATCAACTTGTTAAGTGAATATTCAATTATACCTTCGGCGCCTGCTTCTTTGAGGGCCGGGATAATTTTACGCACAGTGCCTTCATCAATCACTGTTTCCAAAGCCACCCATTGATCATTCACCAGGGGTGAAACCGTTGGATTACGTAAAGCTGTGACGGTTTTTAAAATTTTCTTTAAGTTTTTGCGCTGCACATTCATCTTAAGTCCCACCATGTTTTTCGCCTGCAGGGCCCCTTTTAACAGCATGATGATCTGGTCCATTTTCATCTTTTTCCATGGATCTTTAAGGGCTTTTTTATTGGCGATGAACTGTGTCGTGGATTCGCACAAAGTGTCGACGATGCGCAGTTTATTGGCGCGCAGGGACGAGCCGGTTTCAGTCAGTTCAACAATGGCATCAACCAGCCCGGTGGCGACCTTGGCTTCGGTAGCGCCCCAGGAAAATTCCACGTCAGCCTTGACTTTGTGTTTGGTCAAATATTTTTTGGTGACATTAACAACTTCGGTGGCGATTTTCTTGCCTTTCAAGTCTTTGACTGTTTTAATAGAGGAATCTTCAGGCACCGCTAAAACCCAACGGACTTTATTGCTCGTTTGTTTGGCATACAAAAGTTCGGACAAAGAAATGACTTGGGAAGAATTTTCTTCGATCCAATCGGCGCCCGTGATGCCGCAATCCAGGGTCTCATCCTCAACATAGCGGGACATTTCCTGGGCGCGCAAGAGCACCGGGGAAATTTCCTCGTCGTCAATTTGAGGGAAATAGGAACGGGTGGAAACCATCACCTTAAACCCCGCCTTCTCAAACAAGGCGACGGTGGCATCCTGCAAGCTGCCTTTGGGCAATCCTAATTTCAATTTCTTCATAAGTCGATGATTATATCTTCCGCCCTATGATATGTAAAGTTATTTTATTGTCAAAATACTTTGCGTCCGCTATAATGGCATGATTTTTGCAGAGGAGGGGATCAATGCTTGAGGTTTTACGTAAAAAGGGTGTGAACAAAACTATTCTTTGGATCATCGCTATTATCATTATCCTGTCCTTTGGGGTTTTCGGTACCGCTTACCGCCTGGATAATACCGTCAACAGCGCCGGCACGATCTACGGACACAATGTTAACATCAAAGATTTCCAACAAGCTTATTTGGACGCCCGTGACCAGGCCATCAGGCTCTATGGCGATGAGTTTTTCAAAAACGGCAGCAAGCTTGATCTGGAACAAGAGGCCTGGGACCGCCTGATCCTGCTTAAAGAAGCCCAAAAACGCGATATTCAAGTGAGTGACCAAGAAGTCGTAGCCACCATTGCCGCAATCCCGTTTTTTCAAAGGAACGGGCAGTTTGATCGAACGCTTTATGAAGAAATTGTGCAGAACTCTAGTGTTTTCGACCGCTCCACCCATGACTTTGAAGAAGGCATACGCAAGCAACTGATCATTAAAAAATTGATCGATTCCGTGGCCCCTGAGGTGGTATTCAATGATGCCCAATTAAAGAAAGAATATCAAAAACGCAATGAAAAAATCACCCTGGAATATGTTTTGTTTAGCGCCTCGGATTTTGCCAAGAACGCCGCGGCGAGCGATGATGAAATTAAAACGTTCTATGAGCAACACAAAGAACAATTCCGTATGCCGCCCTCCATTGTCCTTAATTATGCGCAGACCAAGGACAAAGCTTTGGCTGTATCTCTTTCCAAAGAACTGACACCCGGCACTAATTTCGCCGCTGTCGCAAAGACACTAAAACTCGAGGTCAAAACCTCGAGCGCCTTTACCCAAGATCAACCGATTTTAACTTTTGCCTCCAATCCCGATAACGTTGGGAACTTTTTTAAAATGAAACCCGGTGACTATTCGCCTCCTCTGGAAGCTCCGGACGGCTGGCAAATCGTCCAGCTTAAAGAAAAAAATAATTCCGCCATTCCTGCTTTGCAAGATATCAAGAAAAAAGTCAAAGATGCCGTGTTATTAGAAAAAGGATTCGCCCTGGCCAAGCCCCAAGCTGATAAAGCCCTTAACGCCCTGACCGAGGCCTTAAAGACCAAAGATTTCAAAACAGCAGCAACGGGTCTTGGACTGAACAGCCAAGAAACACCGGCCTTTGGCCGCAAGGACTATGTTGCCAATACAGGCTTAATTGAGGAATTCCAGCAGGAAGCTGACGAACTTAACGCCAATAAGAAATTAAGCGGAGTCATATCTACTTCTCAAGGGCCGGCCATCATTTATCTGGAAAAAATGGAAAAACCTGAAGACGGACAGTTTGAATCAGATAAAGAGAATTTCAGGCAAATGCTCGGCGCTGAAGGACGCAATCAAATCCTCATTACCTTCATGGCCCAACTGCGCGCAAAAGCGGACGTTCAAAGCAAAATCAAACATCAATAATACCCAATTAAAAGAGCCATTCCGACGGCCGTAACCATGGCCCACGGGGATGAAAAATCCATTATGCCACCGGTATTGTTTGGGCCATACTGGGACGTTTGGAAATTTCTTCAAACCATTGGGACAAAGTCGCCCCTCGCACTTTCAAAGAGGCCAAGCGAAAATGAATATAACCAATAGCTGAAGCAACGGCTATCGTCGCCAAATCAAACTTTTTGAGTTTAGGCAAATTTTTCTCGATATAGCCATAGGCTGAACGGATATTCGCCTCCAAAACAGCGGTAAAGTCTTTATGCAAATCATTGGGATGGCGGACTTTTTCCATATAAAGATTAATGGCCGCGGTCATTAAATCATCGGCAAAAGCCTCCCACTTTAAAACCTCGATGCGCTCGCTCGCTTCACGCGGAATCATCACGACCTTATCATTAAGACTGTCCAAATACTGGCAGATGACCGGGCTGTCAAAGACCGTTGTACCATTATCCAAAACCAGCGTCGGGACCTTACCCAAAGGGTTGGCATCCAAAAGCCGTTGGGATTTTTTTTGCAGATCTTCATCCACCAAATCTAACGGAATGTTTTTTTCCAAAGCAATGACCCTGACCTTACGGGCGTAGGGTGAGCGTTTAGTGTAAAGTAATTTCATGATCAGTCCTTTCCTTGAAGCTCCACGACAACCCACGAAGCATTGTCTAATGGGAAATTACCCAATGATGTCCTGGCGCTGGTAAGGATCTTTTGGGGATAGTCCAGCAATTTCAGAGGGACTGAAATAGTCACTTCATTGGCGCTCCTGCCAACCTGTACTACCCTCTGGTCCAGGCGTTTGTTCTGGTCATAAACACTGTAGCTTAAAACCCCCAAACGAACGTTGATTTTCGGCATTTGCCCAAAAGGTAATTTAGCGCTGTAACCGAAAAAATAAATCGACGCTTCCACATCCTGCGCCAGGGGCTTGGACAGCCCAATGGTGACAATCAGGTTTTCAGACTCCCAACGTAAAGATTTCCAATCGACGCCGACGAAGGCGGAACGCTCCCGGTCATTTAATTCTTCCGGTAATTCCATTGTCGTCATCAATTTCTTGTGCCCCGCCATGATGGAAATATTTTCATTCAAATGCAGTCTCAGCGGCGGGATATCACCAAAAAGTTCATTAAATTTGACAAAGGACAAAAGATATTTGGGGCTGGAAAAATATTGGGTCTTGTGCGCCTGCAAAGCTTTTTTCTTGGTCTCTATTTGTAACGCGCTTAAATGATATTGCCTCCAGAACTCATCACCGGCTAAAACTTCCGGTGGTGTCAAGTCCTTTTCAGGATGAAAGCCTTTGGGTTTAGGCCATATCAAATAATGGATGAGATACGGATACAACGTGACCCCATCCATCCCCTCATCCCAAAGGGCCACGCGCAAATACAAATACAGTCCTAAGTGATCTCCGTTATGGTCCGCCGGATGAGAAACAAAAATCTTGGTCGGTTTAAAATCTCTTAAAATTGACCTAATGTCCCCGACAATTTCTTCCCCCTTATAAGGCGCGCCAAAGCGATAAGCGCCTTTATAGGGAACAGCCTTCACGCGGGTCATAATACTTCTATACGCGGGGCGCTGGTCCCAATGATAATACCAGATATTTAACGTGCCGAAATCCGGATAACCCAAAAATATCAAATTCCGCGGGTCCACCCCTAAAATACGTGAAGCACTGATCGCTTCATCATGCCGCACTAATCCCATATTTTCCACGGCAGCTGGAAAAACCACGGGATGCTTGCGATAAAGAAGAAAAGACCATTGATTGCTGTCCCCGTAGGTAAGAAAAACTATTTTTAGGGGTAATTTCATGGCCACGGCACGCTGGATCACGCCGCCAGCACCCAGAACTTCATCATCCGGATGAGGGGCAAGCACCAGAATACGGTCCGTTGTTGACAGAGCCACGGTGCCTATTTTTATTTGGTCCGCGAAGGCAGTAACGCTTAAAACTCCAAAAAACGTAGCGAGGCTAATGAGTCGAAATTTTTTTGACATATAACAGAGAATGATAATGCTCCTCCTTTCCATCACGGATCAGGACCATCGGATAACGCTCACGGACCGTAAAACCCTGGGCCTCAAAAAAAACACCGGCGGCTTTATTAGCGTCATGGACCGAAGCTGTTAATTCAGCAATCCCCATCTCCAGTGCATGGCCCGCCAGGGTATTCAATAAATTCCGCCCCACCTGCTGACCGCGAAAATCCCCCGCGATGCCGATATGCAAATGTCCTTGATGGCTATGAAAAAATTTCTTGCGCCAGACAAAGATCCTGCGCCAATTCTTTAACATCCCGCCAAACAGCTGATAAATTTCAGGACGGAAAAAAATACCGCGTTTAAACGCTTTTATCAGCACTGAAGGCACCGAGAGCCAAAACATCACCAGCCCATAACGGCGATTATCCATGCAGCCATTGATATACCCAACCATGCGTTTATCGCACAGGGCGACAAAGGTCGATTGGGGTTCATAATCCGTATAATACTTTGTCAATAAATCCGCAGCCACATCTCGATCGGGAAAAAAACTCTCAATAGGACCGCCACGGTCCGCCACATCGCAACAGAGCGTGCGTAACGCCATACGGTCTTCTGATTTATAATGTCGGATATTTATGCTATTCACAAGAATTTATGAGACAATTAATGGATTCCCCCCTGACGACCAAATAAGTCATAGTAAATGCTTATATTAAAGCAGTCAAGAATAATTACAGTCTCAAACCCTTCGCTGTCGAAGCATTTGGGCCTTTTGCTTATGTTGCGCGCGTCAAGGATAATTGTGGTCACCCATAGGTTTCCAAAACACCTTATTTAGGGAAACCTAAACATGGGTGCCCCCACGCATAGATTTCAAAGAAATCTGTGGGGGCCATTAACAATATTTGCAATATAAAAAAAATATGTCATAATCCTTTGTCTATTAAGACTAAACATATGAATAAAAAATCTAAATTTTGGCCCTGGGCGCTTGCGTGGCTTATTCTTGCCATTCTAAGCTGTTATATACGCCTTTATCCGTTACGAGTGCATATGTGGGACAATTCCCGCGGGCAGGCGGCTCTGATGTCAGCGGCGGCTTACACACCGTTGTTTAGTTATCTTTTAATATCAGTTGCTTTTTTATGGGTCTGCCGGGTGCTTCAATTTTCCGTGATAGCCTCATTTATCGGGGCTTTATTCCTGATCATGGCCCCTATTAATTTGAAACACGGGTCCCTGGGATGGTTTCGCACCGACCCCTATAATATTTTATTTCCTTTATTGCTCTTAGGGACCCTCTTTTTAGCCTTAAGGCCTGCCTCAAAAAAGGACGGCTATCTATGGGCGGTCATTTTCGGTTTGACCTTATCTGTCTATGCGTTATTTTGCCAAGGCTGGGGATTATTATTTTTGATGGGCGCGGCCTGCGCCTTGGGCGTGGCTGCTTATAATTTTTTTATAAAAAAAGACCCCCTCCACGCCCGCCAAAATTTGTTATTCTTAACCATCTTTACAGGCACCGCCCTTTTGGTGGTGAGTGTTTGTTTTTCCTTCCAGAATTTATGGCCAAACCTATTTATGGCCGTCGGTGAATTGAAAAAAACTTCCTTTAGCAGCATCGCCACCTCAGCCGGCGGCCCGGTTTTTATGCTGCTGGCTTTTGGAGGATGGATTTACAGCCTGCGCATGGCCCTACAGAATTTCCGTCAAGCCCGTACCATTGATACCATCATTTTGTCCATTTTTCTGGTAGTGACCATGACCCTTAGTTTAAATGGGGAAAGATTTGTTCTTTTGACCACCATTCCTTTAAGTATTCTGGCGGCCGCAGCCAGCCACCGGTTTATAAGTTTACGGTCTGTCGGCCTGCCATTGGCCGGGCTTTTAATTGCTTTAATTCTCTTTAATGCTAATCGCGACATACGCACGATACTGACTCCGGAATTATTTTTTGACAATATGGGGCGTAATTAAAATGACGATTTCCGTATTGGTAAGCTTATCGGAGGTGCGGCTGAAGGCCCCGCCTATGAAAGGAATATCCATAAGCCCCGGAATGCCTTTTTTCGTATTTACTTTATCTTGTTTGCGCAAACCAGCCATGACAATGGTTTGACCGTCCTTGACCGTGACGGAGGTTTCTACTTCAGTTTTGTTCACTTGAGGAATAGCGCTGCTTTCGGCTGATTTAATCGCAGCAACCACTTCGGAAACTTCCGGTGTCAGCTTCATGGTTACCGTACCGTCATCATTAATGGTAGGAACGACACTCAATTTCAAGCCGACATCAACGAAACGCACATCATTCGTGGCCACTACGTAAGGAACAGTGTCGCCAATATGGATCTTGGCTTCCTCATTGTTAGCCACTAAAATCTGGGGAGTGGAGAGAGTTTTGGCCGCCCTAAAATCATTGGCGCTAAAATTTCCCACCGCAATCCTGCCGAAATTGCTTGCCAAATGATCGAATGAAGAAGTGCCCACGGGATTTATAACAATCTGCAAGACCCTGGCCTCAATCAAAACTTCTTTGGCAGGAACATCCAAACTGCGAATGGGTTTTTCCACGGGACCCAGCTGTTGCTCAATTTGCGCAATGGCTTTCTTCATCAAAGCAATTGATTGGGGAGTGTCCACTAAAACCACGGAACCGGTGCCTTTATCAATAATAATCTTGCCGCGATTGCCGCGCATATTGTCAAGCGCCGCCAACACATAGCTGGGTTTAGCGTACTGCAAATGCACAATGCTCACCTCTGTTTTATCGCTAAACGGGTTGCCGTACATGGCCTCATATTCACCGGCGGTCATCACCTGGACAATATCATCATCAATGTGATACGCCAGTTTATTGGAAATGACGACAATATCCAACGCGTCTTTAATGTCCACGTCATGCAGAAGCACCGTGCCGCGGCCTTCCACCGACGGGGAAATAATGACGTTAAATTCCCCTTTTTGAGCGAGGAATTTAATCGCGTCCACGATGTTCATGTCGCGCGCATCGATCGTGATTTTGCGCTCCATTTTGCCATCCAAAGAGCCCGTTTGCGCTTTTGCAAACGTCAAATAAGCGATTGAGCCGGCAAAACCAACCAGAAAAATAATCAAAAACTTGGAAAAAGACATGTGTTTGCCCATAGCTTGATTGCCATCTCCTGTTTATATTAACAAAAAAATAGTGACAGGCACTAATTTCTTTCTAATTTTTTTTAAAGAAATTAGTGCCTGTCACTATTTTTAGCAATGAAAGCTCTTGTGCGCTTGGGGGTTGCAATGCTGATGCATGAAAGCTTTGTGCCAGATGATCTTTAAAAACATGAGGGTCAATGGGGATATTGGTGACAAAATCCGTATGAGGACGGTGCTTGCGGTATTCGGGGGTGTCCTTAGGCATATTCAAATAGCGGCTGATGAAAGATAGATCAAACTTGTAAAGGATCGTGCCATGATGCAAAATATAACGCTTTCCACGGCGCTGGGCATTGCCGGAAAATTTTTTCTCGCCTGGATCCGTGGCTATATCCGACGTAGGCCTGAAATAGGCCTCTACCCCTGCCTGACGCAGGGCCTCAATGACTTTAGCAGAAATCCATTCATATGATTTACGTAAATCATTAAGTTCAGGATGCTTTTTTTTCGAAAGGACCAAGGTGTAGTTAAGGCAGCCGGGCCCTTGAACAACCGTCCCTCCTCCCGAAGAACGCCTTAACACGAGGATATTGTCTTTTTGGGTATGGATGGAATTGACATCTATTTCCGCGCGGCCGATGCGGCCCAGCACAATAAAAATTTTAGAAGATTCCCAAAAGCGCAAATATTCACCCCTCCCGTGCTTTTCTGCCAAGCACCATAAAACTTCATCGAAAGCGATATTTTCCTGCGGAGTGGGAAAAGAAATGTCTCTAAGCCGCATCCATGGGTGCCCCAAAGAAACTGGTTTTGACATCACGCGCGGCCTTGACTTCATCCGGACGGGCAACCGGCATGGTTTTGGGGAATTCTTTAAAAGCCGTGGGGTAGTTTCGCGAAAGTTTATCCGCCTCAATCATTTTTGCGATAAAATGATCCATGGTTTGCTTGGACTCCGTCTCAGTGGGCTCGATCATGATCGCTTCAGGGACGCTGATGGGAAAATACACCGTCGGAGGATGGATCTGCTGGTCTATCAAGAATTTGGCGATATCAATAGCATGCACCCCGCGTTGGGCTTGGGCTTGGGCGGAAAAAACACTTTCATGCATGCAAATGCGGTCAAAGCAAATTTTATAATAAGGCTCCAGCTTTTTTCTAATGTAATTAGCGTTAAGCACCGCGTGATTAGTCGTGTCGATCAAACCTTCCTTGCCTAACATCAACAGATACGCGTACGCCCGCACCAGTAGCCCAAAATTGCCGTAAAAAGATGCTATATACCCAATCGATTCAGCATAACTATAGTCTAAAGCATATACACCGTCACTGCGTTTCACAACGCGCGAAATCGGCAGGAATTTGGCCAACTTTTCATTGACTCCAACGGGCCCGGCACCAGGGCCGCCACCCCCATGAGGCGTCGTGAAAGTTTTATGCGTATTGATATGCATCACATCAAAGCCGACATCACCCGGACGGCAGCGCCCCAAGAGGGCGTTTAAATTAGCCCCGTCATAATACATGATGCCATCGACCGCGTGAATGATCCTGGCAATTTCGCTGATGTTGCCCTCAAACACGCCGTACGTGCTTGGCACCGTCATCATCAGGCCGGCGGTCTGTTCATTGACAGCGGCGGTGAGCTCTCTCAAATCCATGCCGCCGTCTTTATTGGAAGGAATAGAAATTGTTTCATAACCCGCCACCGCCGCGGAGGCCGGGTTGGTGCCATGCGCGGAGTCGGGAATGATGACATATTTTTTCTTAGAGTTGCCTTTGGATCTATGATAGGCCGCCATGAGCATGATGCCGGTCAATTCCCCGTGGGCACCGGCCAAAGGCTGCATGGTAAAATGACTAAAACCGGTCATTTCACACATCCACTGCTCTAACTCATACAAAATTTGCAAAGCCCCCTGGGTCCATTGCTCTCCGCCGGACAACTGGGCTAAAAGCGGATGCAGGTCCGTAAATCCCGACAGTCGCGCCAGGGCCTCGGTAAACTTCGGATTATATTTCATGGTGCATGAACCCAGCGGGTAAAAATGCGTATCAATGGAAAAATTTTTCTGGGATAAACGGGTATAATGGCGCACCACGTCAAGCTCAGAAACTTCCGGTAAAGGAGCCTCTTGTGATCGTGCGTATTTGGAAGCTATCTTCGCTTTGACGGGAACATCCGAGGGCCCGAAACAAAACCCCTTGCGCCCCGCTATCGATTTTTCAAAAATTAGTTCCATAATTCCGTGCCACCCACCGTAACCTTAATCCAAAGCCAAAGCAAACTTCATGGCTTTATTGATAAAATGCATTGCTCCTCTGCAAATGCATCGGCAAAAAGTTCTTCCATATATCGTTCAATCATTTTCTCCTTGTCTCTTCTATTTAGCATATATTTTCTAAATTTATCCTGATCATTAATCCAATACTTCTTGCAACGCTTTTGCGTAACGCTCGATTTCTTCCCTGGTCCTCTTCTCGGTGACAGCGACCAGTAAATAGCGCTCCATGCCCGGATAATAACGGCCCAGTGGAAATCCTGCGGCAAAACCCTTGTTCATCATGGCCGCGACCACCTCTGAGGCGTCCTTGGGCAAATGCACGGTGAATTCATTGAACGTCGGCGCGGAGCGCTTGACTTCAACGCCTTTAATCTTGGACAAAAGTTGTTTGGCATATTCAGCCTTATCCAAATTCAACTGCGCCATTTCCTTCAGTCCTTTTTTGCCGACCACCGCCATAAAGATCGCCGCCTGAAGGGCGCATAAAGACACATTAGTACAAATATTAGACGTGGCCTTTTCCCGGCGGATATGCTGTTCACGCGCTTGTAAGGTATTAACGAAACAACGCTGCCCCTTGGAATCCACTGTTTCCCCGACGATACGCCCGGGCATTTTGCGTATATATTTTTTGCGCGTGCACATAAACCCCAAATAAGGGCCGCCGAAATTCAGCGGCAATCCCAATGATTGGCCCTCCCCGGTCACAATATCAGCGCCCATCTGGGCCGGTGTTTTCAATAATCCCAATGAAATAGGATAGACGCTGACAATGGCCAATGCGCCCGCCTTGTGGGCTTTCTCTATGATGTCAGTCAAATCATCAATGGCCCCGAAAAAATTAGGGTTCTGTAAAATAATGGCCGCGGTGCCCTTGTCCAAAAGCCGGTATATTTCTTCCCGGCTGCTTGTACCCTGCGCGACAGGCGTTGCTTGCAGCATCTCATTTCCGCCAGCAAGGAATCTCGGCTTTTCTTCTAATCGCCACGATGTGGAAGCCGAGCTTTCCTGGAATTCATATGACAAATGATGCGTGTATGTTTTTAAAATCTTGCGGTAAATGGGGCTGACCCCGCCGTCCATGATCACTTTATTGCGCCCGGTTATACGGATGGCCATCATCATGGCTTCATAAAGAGCTGTCCCTCCATCGTACAAAGAGGCATTGGAAACCTCCATTCCCGTCAAGGCGCACATGGAGCTTTGATACTCGAATAAAGCCTGCAAAGTTCCCTGGGAGCATTCGGGCTGATACGGAGTATACGCCGTATAAAATTCACCCCGGGAAGTCAATGACGGCACGGCCGAAGGAATATAATGATCATAATAG
>Ga0209824_10000425_pt1 | contig 26542 bp, 20 predicted proteins | sample VDWuncwatermetaG_FD_184124 | JGI IMG/M metagenome (GOLD analysis project Ga0209824, IMG submission 184124) | Wastewater microbial communities from Netherlands to study Microbial Dark Matter (Phase II) - VDW unchlorinated drinking water (SPAdes)... ...
CAACCCCATATAGAGAATGACACTGATAAAGGCGGCAAGGCTTGCGACTGCCACATAGCTTGCAGGGCGTTTCCAGCCTCGATTGGGGGATAACTCACTCATACAATCTCCATTTTAAAAAACAACTGATTAGGCATTCACCGCCCGTACTTTTTTGGCAGCGACTCCAGATTGGGCAAATTGGATATTGCCGCTGCTGTCAGTCGTCAGTTGTATCGAATCACCTGCCTTAAATTCACCGGCAAGTAGCTTGTTGGCAAGAGGATTTAGGATGATTTCCGTGATTAATCTCTTAAGAGGCCGCGCACCGTAATGGGGATCATAGCCACGCTCAGCCAATAGCACTCGGACGTCGTCGCCCACGATAAGGGTGAGATTCTTATCCTCAAGTAGTTTTCGAATCGAGATTAACTGGACATCTACGATCTGTTTGAGTTCCGCCTGTGTCAGCGGACTGAAAATAATCATGTCATCTAAGCGGTTCAGAAGTTCGGGTCGAAAGTGGGCGCGAACGTCCTCCATGACTTTTTTACGCGTGGTTTGCGAAGCCTTGGGATCATCTTGGAGGTAACTGCTACCAAGATTCGATGTTAGGATAATGATCGTGTTCTTAAAATCGACTCGGACACCCTGGCCCGAGGTCAGAATACCGTCGTCAAGGATTTGTAAGAGGATATTATAGACATCCGGATGAGCTTTTTCGACTTCATCAAACAGGATGACAGAATAGGGGCGCCGTCGAACGGCTTCGGTTAGGAGTCCTCCTTCCTCATAGCCCACATACCCTGGAGGGGCTCCGACAAGGCGTGCCACGGAATGTTTTTCCATGAACTCACTCATATCAATTCGGATCATGTTGGATTCATCATCAAAGAGAAATTCGGCCACCGCTTTGGCAGTTTCCGTTTTACCGACGCCAGTTGGTCCAAGAAATAAAAAACCAGCGATGGGCTTCTTGGCGTCACTGAGCCCAGCTTGCGATCTTCGAACCGCATTGCAAACGGCAGAAATTGCGTCAGATTGACCAATGACTCGGTGTCTGAGTGTCTCTTCCATCTTCAGTAGTTTTTCTTTTTCACTCTCGAGCATCTTCGAAACGGGAATTCCCGTCCACTTGGCAACCACTTCGGCGATATCTTCTTCATCAACTTCCTCTTTAAGCATGCGCCTTTGTGACGAACTATTCTGAAGTTTATCGTTGATGGCCTGGAGTTGCTTTTCGAGCGTTGGTAGTTGTCCGTATTTAAGTTCGGCCGCCAACTCAAGCTTACTTTCTCGCTCTGCCCGCTCGGCTTGAATGCGGGTCTGTTCCAGCGTTTCTTTAAGTTGAGAAATTTCTCTGATAAGTGATTTCTCGGCCTGCCACTGGGTTTTCATCGTCTGCGAGTCTTTTTTAAGCTCAGCGATTTCGGAATCAAGTTTCTCACGGCGTTTTGCGCTTTCCTCATCCTTTTCTTTCTTAAGGGCTTCAAGCTCGATACTCATCCGGGTTAGGCTTCTCTCGTTCTCGTCGATTTCAGAGGGAAGGCTATCAATTTCAATCCGAAGCTTGGCCGCTGCCTCGTCAATCAGGTCAATCGCTTTATCGGGTAGTTGTCGGTTCGTAATATATCGCTGAGATAATCTAGCTGCGGCAACCAAAGCGGTGTCCTTGATGCGAATGCCGTGGTGGACTTCGTATTTTTCCTTAAGGCCACGTAAGATCGAAACCGTATCTTCAACCGAAGGTTCAGCGGCGTACACCTGTTGGAATCGCCGTTCCAGAGCGGAATCTTTTTCAATGTATTGTCGGTACTCATCCAATGTCGTCGCACCGATACATCTTAGTTCACCTCGCGCAAGCGGGGGCTTGAGCATATTAGAGGCATCAAGGCTTCCCTCGGCTTTGCCGGCGCCCACAACAGTATGCAATTCATCAATAAAAAGAATCACAGTGCCCATCTGGGTCGTAATTTCCTTAATCACTGCTTTGAGCCTATCTTCAAACTCACCGCGGTATTTGGCTCCGGCAACTAAGGCCCCCATGTCCAACGAAAGCAACTTTTTATTTTTCAAACTCTCTGGGACATCTCCGGCAATAATTCTCTGCGCAAGTCCCTCAACGATGGCTGTCTTGCCAACACCGGGTTCACCGATAATGACCGGGTTATTCTTCGTGCGCCTTGAGAGCACCTGAATCACCCTTCGGATCTCTCCATCTCGTCCAATCACAGGGTCCAGCCTTCCATTCTGAGCTAGTAGCGTTAAGTCGCGCGTGTAGCGTTCCAGCGCGTTAAATTTTTCTTCTGGGTTCTGGTCAGTCACCCTCTGGGAACCTCGAATCTGCTTGAGAGACTGAAGAAACTCTTGTTTCGTGACCTGATTTTTTTTCAAAAGCTCTGAAACAATTCCTTCCTGAAGACCGATCATGGCCAAGAAAAGGTGTTCCACACTGATAAAATCATCATGAAGTGCTTTGGACTCAGTTTCTGCCTGAACTAAAAGTCGGCTAAATTGAGTGGATGGGTAGGGTTGGACATTGCCATGGACCTGCGGTTTTTTATCCAGGGCGGTAATGACGTCTTGAATTAAGGATTTTAATCGAGCTGGCGATGCCTTGCCAAGCGACTGAGCTACGACGCTATCTTCTTGAACTAAAATGGCATGGAGGAGGTGTTCTACCTCGATGGCTTGGTGGTGGCGTTTAAGTGTTTCAGATTGAGCATTTACGACGGCCTCTTGAGCCTTTACAGTGAACTGGTTGAGGTTCATTGGGTCCTCACTGAACTAAGGTTAAAAATCATGCGAGTAGTATGGAATCGTTCTAGGGAAAGTCAAAACAAGAAGTTCTAAATGGCGGAAGATACGAGAAAATTCGACGTTTCAGCCTGGAAGGATCTATGGGTTTGGATGCGGCCTTATCGGGGGAAGTATCTATGGGGTCTAGGGGCACTTGCCGCCGTTGATATCATTAATATCATTCTGCCTCTAGTCATCAAAGATGCGATCGATGCACTTCCGCTTCGGGACTTCTCGGTGGTCGTCTGGGCCTGTGTCTTTTATGGAGCGCTCGTCGTGCTCCAAAGTGGCGGGCGCTATTTTTGGCGGATTTGGCTGATAGGAGCCTCCCACTTAGTCGCTAAAGATGCTCGCGCAAAGCTTTACCGTCATCTTCAGAGTGTGCCCATGCCCTTTTATCAGAAGCATAATACGGGCGAGCTCATGTCTCGAGCGACCAACGATATTGAGTCCTTAAGGATGGCGGTGGGACCGGGAGTCTTGGTCTGTGTCGACGCAGTCTTTATGTTTGCGCTTTTAATCCCGGCGATGTTTTGGTTGTCTTTTAAACTGACTCTGTTAACCGTCTGCTTTTACCCTCTTGTCCCAATCATCACATATTGGATTGGAGAACGCATTGATCGGCTCTTTGAGAGCCTCCAAGCCAAGATGGCAGGGCTTAGCGCGTTCACCCAAGAGTCTCTGACTGGGATTCGTCTGCTCAAGTCCTTGGTTTTGGAAAAACATACGCACCGCCAGTTCGAGGCAAAATCAAAGGCCTATCGGGATTCTGGAGTTGTTTTAGCTCGCTATGAATCGGTATTCGCTCCATCCTTGCAAGTGGTGTCGCAGCTTGGCGTGTTCATGCTCATTATTTTTGGCGGGTTAGATGTGATGTCAGGCGTGATTAGTTTGGGGACTTTCATTGCTTTCCATCGCTTCGTGGCTCAACTTTCATGGCCAATGGAAGCCATTGGATGGGCTGTGTCCATGACGCGAGAGGGAAGGGCGGCTAACCGAAGGCTTCAATCCATTTTTGATATTCCAATCGCAGTATCGCAACGTGAGCTGCCCCAAGCCGTAACGGGTCCGCAAGATACGCTTCGGATTCAGCCGATGACTCATCGTTTTGACTTGGGAGGGGATCAGTTTTCATTGGAAATCAACCGAGTGCTTCGGATTCCCGCTGGGGGCAAGGTTGGACTGGTAGGCCCGGTAGGGTCGGGTAAATCGACGTTAATCTCACTCATCTTGCGTCTCTATGAACCCAACTTAGGGAGTCTTTTCTTTCGTGGAGTGGACGTCGCGGCAATTAAATTTGAAGCATTACGGACGTCGATTGCAAGTGTTGAACAGCAGATTTTTCTATTCAGTGAAGATGTTTTAGCGAATGTTCGAAAGGGCCGACGAGATTTCGTGTCTGAAGAATTTGCCAAGTCCATGGTCCGCTTGAGTGAACTTGAAAAAGAAATTCTCGAGTGGGACGCTGGATATCAGACGCGACTCGGGGAGAGGGGCCTGAACCTTTCAGGGGGGCAGAAACAGAGGTTAGCCTTAGCTCGCGCCCTCGTGCGAAAGCCAGACTTAATGCTTTTAGATGACAGTTTTTCGGCAGTAGACATCGACATCGAAGCCAAAATTATTCAAAATCTCTTGAGAGAGTTTCCTAAAATGGCGTTGTTAGTCGCAAGCCATCGCATGTCCATCATGCCACTCTTAGACGAAATTTGGGTATTGGATAAAGGTAGGATCAGTGCCGTGGGCACCCATGATCAATTACTAGCGGAAAGTGAATTGTACCGCCATCTATGGCAGGAAAAATCCAGCCCTAGGGAAGAGAGAATCAATGCAACGAAAGCTTAAGGTCGCATGGCGACTATTCTCTCCTATCATTCGAAATCATCTTCTGGCATTTGTGGGTGCCCTCTTTTTAATTCTAGTGACGACGGCCGCGGATATTTCATTGCCCTGGATTCTCGGGCAGGTCGTCGACATGATCGCGAAATCGACGGAGCCTAGTTCAGAGTTTTACACCCTCTGCGCGTGGTTTTTGGGTTTCGTCCTTTTAAAATCTTTGAGTGAATCTTTTCAAGGTTACCTTATTCAAAGGGCCGGTCAGGATGTGGTTCATGACTTAAGATGCCAACTATTTCGCAAAGTCGAAACCCTGCACTTGGAATACTTTGACCGAAACCCAACGGGCCGTATCTTAACTCGAATTATCAACGATATCCGCTCACTCAGCGAACTCTTTACCGCGTCGCTTTCCGTTTTGGTCTTAGATGCTGTGACGATCCTTGGCTCAATTGGCGCCATGTTCTGGGTGAATGCTAAGCTAGCTGCCGTTGTCCTACTAACCTTCCCATTGGTGATTGTGCTAATCCATCGATTTGGAATGAGGTTATCTGACGCCTACCATCGGGTGCGTGCCATGTTATCAAACATTAATGCCTTCTTAGGCGAAAATATCGGAGCCATTTCTACAATCCAACGATTGGTTGCCGAGAAGGAACAGGAAAATCGTTTTGAAGAAGAAGTGCATCAGCATTTTCTTGCCCAAATGAAGACCCTACAAGTGTTCGCCACCGTTCAACCGCTCGCCAATATCTTAAATGGCGTCGCGATGGTGACTCTCTTAGGTGTCGGCGGGTATTGGGTAATGCAGGGTGAGATCACGATCGGGGTGATCGTTGCGTTTCTGGGTTATATCCGGAATCTCTTTCAGCCGGTGAGAGATATTATTGAGAAGTATAATCTCTTTCTCTCCTCCATGGTTTCGGCCGAACGTGTCTCTCAGATTTTGGATGAACCGAGTGAATCGATTCGTTGGGAGTACCGGCAGAAGGTGACTCAAGTCCCCATGGCCATTGAGTTTGAGGGGGTGAGTCTTAAGTACCCCACGGGAACGCATTGGGCGCTTAAAGGCGTTTCATTTAAAGTCGAGCCTGGAAAGTCAGTCGCCCTGGTAGGGGCCACGGGAAGCGGAAAGTCGACGATATTACGCCTGTTACTACGGTACTATGAACCCTCGGAAGGAATGATTCGATTGGCGGGCAAACCCCTGCCGGAATGGAACCTCTCTGATTTGCGCTCCACCATTGGAGTCGTTCATCAAGACCTTGTGCTTTTTCAGGGAACCGTCCGTGATAACCTTCTCTTGGGTCAGAGTCTGTGGAACGACGAAACCTTAATCCAACACGCAAAACTTACCCGCCTTTGGAAATTTATTGAGCCTCGGGGTGGCTTAGATATGGAAATTCTTGAGGGAGGCAACAACCTATCGATGGGCGAAAAACAGTTGCTTTCCTTTACGCGTATCTTGGTTTACGAGTGCCCGGTGCTAATCTTCGACGAGGCCACTGCGAGTATGGACCGTGGCCTAGAAGAAGAGATCATGTTGGCAATGCGTCATGTGATTGAGGGTCGAACTTCGATTGTAATCGCCCATCGGTATTCGACTCTGCGTTTCTGCAACGAAGTCATCTGCCTCGATTCTGGCCGTCTTATTGAGCAAAGCTCATACGTCGAATGGGAATTGGAGCACCTCTCAACTGGCGGTAAGTAATCTTTTTTCACGTAATCCTGCGTACAATATTATCTGGATTGGTTTCTGGAGTGGGGCGGGCTTGGTTAGAGTTTTGGTCATTGCGCTTTGTGTATTTTTCTCAGCCGCGCTTCGGGCTGATGAAAGAAATCCATCGAGTCACGCGAGCGGTTTTGAAAGCCATCGTTGTGACGCTTCTCCAAGTTCTTGCCAATCCCATGACTTCGATTCTCTGGCAAAATCGGTGGGTTTTCTGGAATGCGTCCTTGAATGCTCGCAATGTTTTGCACCAAGCGTATCAAGGCAAAGAAAAGTGATTTCTTTGGTGTCCGAGTGAATACCTTCCAAATCCTTCTTGGGTTTAGATAAAATCGTATCCACGTACTCACGACTAGGCGATTAAGCGGATAACCATAGGCCTCCCCGTACCATGAGAACTTGGAGTAATATCCGAGCCCTGCCAAATCACGCCTTTCAAATCGAGCTAACGCTTCGTGATTTTCGCTCTTGGCAAGATCATAAATGGGTGTGTGCGGTTGAGGTATCACTGTAAAAAACTGCGCCAAAGTAAGGCGGCTTTTTAGAGCGAAATCGATCGTGTCTTTCATCTCGGATACAGTCTCAGTGGGGAAGCCAAGCATGAAAAATCCAAGGACAGCGATGCCCTTAGAATCGGCAAAATTTATTGCCCAATATGCCTTTTTGGCATTCAAATTCTTATCAATAAGCTTCTGAATTCTTGGAGTGGTTGACTCGATAGCGATCGCAAGTGAATAGGTTCCACCATTGGCCAAGGCGGTAATGGTAGCTTCGTCTAGCATATCTCCGCGGAGTCCGTTCGGAAAACAAAAGTGAATTTTCCCAGCCCATCGGCGGGATACCTCCCCCATGATAGTTTGAACACGCTTTCTGTCCCAGTTAAATATATCATCAACGACTTCAATTTCGTCGACTCCATAGGTGGTGTGGAGGTGCTCAATTTCATTCAGGACACTTTCGGCGCTTCTTGAAATGAATTTCTTGCCGAAGATATCATGGCAATAGTGGCATTTAAACGGGCATCCACGCGATGTGAAAAGCGGTGCGTACAAACGGCCTTTCATGACCGAATTTATTTTTGGTAAACGAGCATATAATTCAAAATCAATGAGATCCCAAGCTGGAAATGGAAGGGTATCCAAATCTGCGCTCAGGTCGTTTAAAAAGTTTAAATGAAGGCTTCCATTCGATCTGTAGGAAAATCCGGCTATGTCAGTGCCCAACTCTTCACCGGACTTCAGTCTTGAAATAGCCTCCGTAAACGTTCGTTCGGACGGACCATCAAACACCCAATCAAACTTGCTGTCTGTGAGGATATTTTCTGCCGTGCGATGAGCGTAGGGCCCACCTATTGCCGTTGTGATGTTCGGATTATATTCTTTGCAAATGGTCGCGATTTCATAGGCCGTGGAGGCCTCACAATTTAGGACGGAAACTCCAACAACATCAGGATCGTAATAATGGAGGTTATCTCTTACCCATTGAGTCGAAAGCCCCCTGCTTTTTAGATCCAAAAAAGTGATCTCAACTTCTTTACCGAAACGCTCGCGTAACGAGGATATGAGGTAAAGTAAACCTAGAGGCGGCTGCACGCTTAGCGAAACGATAGGCACATAAGGTTTTAGAAGAAGAATTTTCAAGGCAATCCAGAGAACCCCTTCGAGCAAAGTTACCACGCTCCAGAATAGCTGTCTAGGTGTGGCACGTTCTGCAAGGTTGAGGCTCTGAAAATAGCTGCCACGAAGCATTGGATGATATCAGATTGGGATATAGCATATTGAATATCTATGGAACTTCTCTGAGTTGCGCGCCACCATTGGTGTTGTTCACCAAGATTAGTATGGACCGTGGCCTAGAAGAAGAGATCATGTTGGCAATGCGTCATGTGATTGAAGGCCGAACGTCTATCGTGATCGCCCATCGCTATTCCACTCTGCGTTTCTGCAACGAAGTCATCCGCCTCGATTCTGGCCGTCTTATTGAGCAAAGCTCGTACGCCGACTGGGCTAAAGACCATCAGGATGTTTTAGGTAAGTGATTTTTTCCTGATAAACCGGTGTACAATATTGAGGCGTGCTTAGATTATTTGTCATGGTTCTAGTTGTCTTTTGTCCACTGGCGCTTTGGGCCGATGAAGTTTCCACAAGCGCTTGCCCAATTTATCTATCGCAATTAAACGACAAGCTTTCGAGGGGCATAAGCGACCAGCGCAAGTATGTAGACTATCTTCAGTCCCAAGATAATTCATGGGTGACGAGAAAAGAAAAAGTACTTTCAGTTGCTTCCCGACTCTTGAAATCGGTCGTTAGCAAGCACACAGAACCTAATCAGCAATCCATGCTTACCCAAAATCGAAAGAGATTAGCTGCGCTTGAAGCCCTCGAAAATGAAGTTAAGAAATTACAATCACTAGATTTGGACTCAAGTGATGCCGTGGATACGATCCTTAGAATAGGTCGAATGATGGCGCAAGATCAAGTGTTACTCCGAGATTATCAAGGAGATTTAGCTCAACTTTTGGGTGGAGTCCTCCCTAGGCGGTAAATTTCAGAATAGATGTCGCGTAAGAGTCAGCTAACGAAGCGACTTAGCACCGTCGTATCCGACTCACTTTCTTCTTTCAAGCAATTTAATTTCACAGTTGTAATTCGGTTCCAGTTTCTAGCCGCACCGGACCAACGCGTTGGATTTTTGATCTTTGCAGCTTCGTAAACCGCAGCCCTTTGTTTCAGTATCAAAACGTCGGCGCCCGTGTGGCGCGACGCTGGCGTAACAAACTTAATCCCACTATGCAGATGCTCCTCGTTGTACCACGCAACGAATGATTCCACCCACAACGTTGCTGTCTCGAGTGATTCAAATGGTTTCGTCGGGAAGATGGGGCAATATTTCAAGGTTCTAAAGATTGATTCTGAAAAGGGATTGTCATCACTGACAGATGGGCGGGAGAACGATGGAAAGATTCCAAGGCGCTGCATCGTTGATAGCATGGTGGCCGCCTTCATTGGGCCGCCATTGTCGGCGTGTACTGCCAGCTGCTTTTCGTCAATCCCCTCTCGACTACAAATCTCAGCCAGAAGTCGAGAAGAAAAATCAGCTGATTCTCGATCATGTACTCGCCAGCCAACAATCTTACGAGAAAAAACATCTAGGAATAGGTAGAGATAAAAATATTGTCCCCGTACGTTCGACAGCAGGTACGTGATATCCCAGCTGTAAAGCTCGTTTGGTTTTGTTGTCGAAAAACCAGCCGGACGGTGAACTGTCCTCGGTTCCGATTTTCCTCGATGAGAAAGCATTTCCACTTGCTTCATCAGACGATAAAACGACGACTCCGAGGCGATGTACTCTCCTCTGTCGGCTAGAGACGGTACGATCTGGTGGGGGCTCTTATTGCAGAACTCCGTACTTGTAGCGGCAGCCAAAACCCGATCCCGCTCACTAATCGAAAGCTTGTTGTGCGGTACGGTTATCGGGCCATGGCGGCCATCCTCAGCCGTTTTAGGTAGATGCCAGCGCTGGAGCGTTCGTTCGTTAATACCTATAACGTCACACGCCTTGCTCTGACGCGAGCCATCTGAGACGGTCTCAGCGACTAGAGCCAGGATCTGTGCCCTGTCTACAGACGTCACTTTACGTCCTCGCCTTTGCTCCCCCAAATTAGGTCGACTTTTTTTTGGAGTATCAAAAGCGCTGAAGCTTCGGCCAACGCCTTGTCCTTTCTTAAAATTTCACGCTCAAGATTTCTTATCTTTTCATCTCGCTCGTCTTTAGCGAACTTCGGCTTCGTCCCGAAATGCTCTATGATTTCAGCTCGCCATTCGGAGATCTGACTCGAGTATAGCCCTTCACGCCTCAGATACGTTCCAACTTCGCTCTCGCCTAAGCCTGACGTTTCCACAATAGCCTTTAACTTCGCTTCAGCAGTCCATTTCATTCGACCTCTTGGTTTGGAATTGGAGTCCACCCTACCACAAACCCGGAGCCAATTGACTGCTGTTGACTTACAAATGCCCGCCTCTTCACAAATAGATTGAACGCTTCGACCACCCCGATTGAGGATCTTACTTACGACTGCCTCTCTGAACTCTCTTGAATGATGGTGACGTACTTCCATTGAAATCCCTTAAATCTCGCCACCCTTAGTATGGTTTAGGTCACACGACATCTTTCCTGAAACAGGGGGATAGCGTGTAGCTAATGCCTATCCTGAAAAAATCTCCCACGAAGCATTGGGCGATGGCAGGGTGGGGTTTAGCATTTTAAATATCCGATCCAAGCCAATCGCAACTCCGGCGCATGGCGGAAGGTTGTTCTGAAGGGCCGTTGCTAACCGTTGGGGAAATAGATGGGGCTTCTGCCCCCGTTGAGCTCGGTTTTTAGATTCGGATTCAAATCGGATTTTTAATTCACTGAGATCAGTTAGTTCCGTGCAGCCGTTGCAGAGTTCCATGCCAGCGCCGTAGATTTCAAATCTTTCGGTAATGGCACCTGATACCTTGCCTAGCGCACACTGTGAGGCGGGGTAGTCTTGGATGACAGTCAGTCTATCCAGTTGAAGACTGGGCTCAATTTTTTCAATTAAGATTTTATAAAAAATATCATTCCACTCATCAGTCGGATCAAGATGGCAGATGGTTTTCTTAAGGACAACTTCCCTCAGCTTGGACGTCGTGGCATTCTCGATTAGGGATATCCCCACCCTGTCCTGAAAAATTTCTGACATGGAATAGTAATCAACGGGAATGGGTTTTGGGCTGAGCGACTGAATCAGAGCAATCGTTCGTGCAATGACTTTTTGGTAATCGACAAAGGGCTCATAAAACTCAAGCATCGTGAACTCGACCCAATGGCAGTCGGTCTTGGGATCGTCTCGAAAACAATGCGTGATCTGAAAGATCGGTTCCTTGATTTCAGCGAGAAGCACCTTCATTTCAATCTCTGGCGAGGTGTGCAACTCGCCACGGCCTTTTGACCATTGGACCGATAGGCAATCCAACGAACTTTCGAACGCTCCAGAGGGAACCAGTTGGTTTGTAAAAACCTCTATAAATCCAGCGTCTTGAAAGTACGCTCTGGTTTTTTGGATCAGGCGGGCCCAGTTTCTAAGACTTTCTATTTGGTTCATAGCGTGATGGAGGTATATTCCAGCCCCTCATGACGGGAAAGCAAAAAATTTCAGGCCATCGAGTCGATTCGCTGTTAAAGGGGATCTTCCCCCAATGTCTCAATCGGCACGTGGACGAGGCGATTTCTCTTGGGTGGATCACAGATCATCAGGGCCGGCCCGTTAAAAAGGGCGATCGGGCTTTGGGGCCCGAGTCGTTAAACATCCGAGCGCTCACCAATCAACTTGAAGTCGTATCACTTGGTAATCCAAATTTAATAGTCCCTGTCGAATCTGATCACGAATCCTTCTGCGTGGTAGACAAGCCGGCTGGATTACCCTGCCACCCTCATAGCTTACTCGAAACTGAGACCGTGACCCATTGGGCCTTTGCTCAGTTTCCAAGTTGTATGCAGGTTTCAAAAGAGGCTCAGCCGACGATCACTCCCCATCGGTTGGATACTGGAACTACCGGGCTTCTCGTTGTGGCTAAGACAGCCAAAGCCTTTGAGGATTGGCGCCAGGCCTTCCATGAAAAGCTGATCGAGAAAGAATACCTTGCTTGGTGCTGGGGAGTTCCCCGTCATGCGGCCTTTGATATTGAAGTTGCGTTGGTTCATAGTCGCAAAGATCCGCATAAAATGCATCCTTGTTATCGACCAGGAACGGGTCTACCAGCTCTGAGCCACTGTGAATTACTCACAGCAGATTCCTTACGCCAGATCTCATTGATTCGAGTTAGGTCCAACACAGGCGTCATGCACCAAGTGCGTGCTCATCTTGCTCTCGCTGGGTACCCTTTGATTGGCGACCGCTACTACGACCAGGGCCACGAGGCGCGTCCGCTAAAGACTGAGTGGCACTTGCTTCGAGCGAGCAAACTCAAGACACCTTGGGGGACATTCCAGGTGAGCGACGAATCATTGAAGAATCCGTTTGGCCCGAACTAGTGCTCTGACAAGTAAGTTTCTACCGGTTTGTGCTTGGTCTTTTGGGGCGCCTCTTCGTTGCGTCTCCTTGAAGTACAGGGAGTACGACTGTGTCGACGCGCCTTGATGTGCCCCAAAATCCACTACGCAGAAACTGGTAGAAACTTACTTGTCAGAGCACTAGAGCTTAGCTTCCAACTGAGATAACGCACTCCCGTGGAGCGCCGACGTCGCAGCATGCTCTAAGAGCTCACTAGAATCGTCGGTCTCAGCCGTATCGCTTACGTTGATGCGAACGCTACGGTACACATCAAGTCCAGTACCAGCTGGGATCAATCGACCCATGATCACGTTCTCTTTCAGCCCGCGTAGCTTGTCTACTTTACCGTTAATCGCTGCTTCAGTGAGAACCTTAGTCGTCTCTTGGAATGAAGCTGCCGAAATGAAGCTTTCGGTGCTTAACGAAGCTTTCGTAATACCCAAGAGTAAAGGTTCCGCTGCAGCAAGCTGCTTGCCGAGTTTCTTAACGCGTTCGTTCTCCGCCTCAAATTTGAAGCGTTCGACATGCTCTCCTAATAGGAATGTCGTGTCGCCTGAATCCGCAACACGGACTCGTTTAAGCATCTGACGGACAATCAATTCGATATGCTTATCATTGATTCTAACGCCCTGCAGACGATAAACTTCTTGAATCTCGTCGACAAGATACTTAGCCAGCGCCTTATCACCCAAAATTCTAAGCACATCATGTGGGTTTACGGCACCATCCATCAATGGCTCACCCGCTTGGATGTAATCACCTTCACGGACGCTAATATGTTTGCCCTTAGGGACGAGGTATTCTCGAGGATCCCCATGCTCAGGAGTGACTAAAACCTTACGCTTACCTTTGCTATCCTTACCAAAGGAAACGATCCCATCAATTTCCGCGACCAAGGCAGCTTCCTTTGGTTTGCGAGCTTCAAAGAGCTCAGCAACTCGAGGAAGACCTCCGGTAATATCCTTAGTTTTAGTCGTTTCACGAGAAATCTTAGCGATCGCATCTCCGGGGAAGATATCATCACCATCGAAGGCAACGATATTAGCTCCCATCGGTAACTGATACGTTGCCTTGGGTTGATCGTTATTATCTGCTATGACGATCCTAGGCTTCAGATCCGTATCGCGGTAATCGATAATAACTCGTCGACTTAGGCCTGTGACCTCGTCCACTTGTTCAGATAAGGACATACCCTCAACGATATCTACGAAGGTAACCTTACCACCTTGATCGGAGCAGACTGGAATCGTATACGGATCCCAAACTGCCACTCCCTGTCCTTTTTTAACCCGTTCTCCGTCACCAACGCTCAACTTGGCGCCATAGACGAGTGGGTAGCGTTCACGTTCACGGCCGGTATCATCCAAGACCGCCAACTCTCCGTTACGGTTCATCACGGTGTGTGTGCCATGCCGATCCTTTACGATATTGGCTCGAATCAAGCGAATCACACCATCGTGCCTGACTTCGAGAGAACTTTGTTCTGCTCGTCGTGTCGCAGCGCCGCCTACGTGGAAGGTACGCATGGTTAACTGAGTCCCAGGTTCACCAATACTCTGAGCAGCGATGATACCAACCGACTCACCTTTGTTGACTAGGTGACCACGGGAAAGGTCGCGTCCGTAGCATAGGCAACAAACACCCACCAAACTTCGGCACATTAAGGCAGAACGTAGGGTAATCTTTTCAATTCCCGCTTCTTCAATGATGAGAGTTCTCTCTTCATTGATCTCTTCATTAGCCTTAACCAAGATCTTATCCGTGTACGGATCGTGAATATCATCCAAGGCCACTCGCCCAAGGATCCTGTCACCAATTGGCTCGATGACCTCTCCACCCTCAACAAGAGCTGAGATTTCTAAGCCATCTTTAGTCTTACAATCATAATCACCGATGACAAGATCTTGCGCTACGTCAACTAGTCGACGAGTCAGATACCCTGAATGCGCAGTCTTTAAGGCTGTATCAGCCAATCCTTTTCGAGCACCGTGAGTCGAAATGAAGTACTGGAGCGAATCTAACCCCTCTCGAAAATTAGCGGTAATAGGTGTTTCGATAATTTCGCCGGATGGACGAGCCATCAGACCGCGCATACCAGCTAATTGCTTAATCTGGGCCGCACTACCTCTCGCGCCGCTATCCGCCATCATATAGATCGGGTTCAGGCTCGAGATGGTCATCTTCTTGCCCTGAGCATCTTCGATATGGTCTACCGAAAGCTCTGACATCATTTCTTCAGCCACTTTCTCGGTTACCTGGGCCCAAATATCGATGACCTTATTGTAACGCTCGCCATCGGTGATCAAACCTTCCGCATATTGGTCCTGAATTTCTTGAACCTCAGTTTGAGCTGCAGATAAGAGTTCAGCCTTTTTGCGTGGGATTTTCATATCCGACATGCAGATACTCACACCTGCTTTAGTCGCATATTGAAATCCAAGACTTCTTAAGCGATCCGCCAACATCACCGTACGTTTTGTACCGGCAACTCGATAGCACTGATCCGTCAGTTCAGACAATGCCTTCTTGTCCATCACGCAGTTGTAATCATCAAAAGGAATTTGAGATGGAATAATATTTCTAAGAACAAGCCTTCCAACCGAGGTGTCGTAGCGCTTCTTATCAATTCGCACCACGATCTTCGCGTGCAGATCAATCTCTTCTGTTTCGTAGGCGTAGATCGCTTCATCAGGAGATGAAAAAACCTTACCTTCACCACGGCAGTTAATGCGCTGCTGGGTCATGTAATAGATACCCAAAACGATGTCCTGCGTCGGGTCAATAATAGGCTTACCAAATGCTGGCGACAAAATATTATTGGTCGACATCATTAGGACTCGAGCTTCCAACTGTGCTTCAACGCTCAGAGGAACGTGAACAGCCATTTGATCGCCGTCAAAATCCGCGTTGAACGTCTGGCAAACGAGTGGGTGAAGCTGAATCGCTTTGCCTTCAATTAATACCGGTTCGAACGCCTGAATCCCTAAACGGTGAAGTGTCGGGGCACGGTTCAAGAGAACTGGGTGTTCCTTAACGACTTCTTCAAGAATATCCCAAACTTCTTCTTTTTCCCGCTCGACCATCTTCTTAGCGCTTTTGATCGTGGTTACATAGCCGCGTTCTTCAAGCTTATTAAAGATAAAAGGTTTAAAGAGCTCGAGAGCCATCTTCTTGGGAAGTCCACATTGGTGTAGGCGCAATTCGGGGCCCACGACAATCACAGAACGACCCGAATAGTCGACTCGTTTTCCTAAAAGGTTCTGTCGGAAACGACCCTGCTTACCTTTAAGCATGTCGCTTAAAGAGCGCAATGGTCTACGGTTGGGGCCTGTGAATGTCCGGCCACGTCGTCCGTTATCAAACAGAGCATCCACGGCTTCCTGAAGCATCCGTTTTTCGTTTCGGATAATAATCTCAGGAGCGTTTAACTCTTGGAGTCTTTTTAAACGGTTATTTCGGTTAATCACACGACGGTAGAGATCATTGAGATCTGAAGTCGCAAAACGGCCACCATCCAAAGGCACTAAAGGACGCAAATCAGGTGGGATCACCGGAATCACTTCAAGCATCATCCAATCAGTATGATTACCTGAAGCTTTGAAGGCTTCAATCACCTTAAGTCGTTTAGATAGAGCTTTTTGAACCGTCTCACTCGATGTTTTAGCTAGGGCAGCGCGAATATCTTGAGCCGCAGTCTCGATATCAATTTCTCGGAGCATTTCGCGCACCGCTTCGGCGCCAATGGATCCCTTAAAATCAGTTTTATAGGCTTTTCTTGCTTGGGCGTACTCATCCTCAGAAAGAACCTCTCCTTTTTTTAAGGGAGTCTTACCTGGGTCAATCACAACATAGGCTTCGCAATAGAGGACTCGCTCTAGGTTCTTAAGTGACATATCAAGAATGGCACCAATGCGGCTAGGCAAACTGCGAAGAAACCAGATATGCGCGACTGGTGTCGCCAACTCAATATGGCCTAAACGTTCACGTCGCACCTTGGACTGAATGACTTCAACGCCACACTTTTCACAAACGACACCGCGGTGTTTCATGCGCTTATACTTCCCGCAATTACACTCGTAGTCTTTAACTGGACCAAAGATCTTGGCGCAGAAGAGACCATCTCTCTCAGGCTTAAAAGTTCGATAATTAATGGTCTCAGGTTTTTTGACTTCACCGTAGGACCAGGAACGAATTTTCTCCGGGCTAGCCAGAGAAATCTTTACTGCTGTAAAGCAAAGAGGATCCTTGGGTTTATCAAAGAAGTTTAAGAGATCTTTCATACGGCTCCATCTTCCATCAGTTCAACATCTAATGCCAAGCTCTGTAGTTCCTTCACTAACACATTGAAGGATTCAGGTAGACCAGGCTCCAAAATATTCTCGCCCTTAACAATAGCCTCGAACATGCGGGTTCGGCCAGCCACGTCATCAGATTTAACGGTTAGCAACTCTTGCAAGCAATATGCTGCTCCGTAAGCTTCGAGAGCCCACACTTCCATCTCTCCAAGTCTCTGACCACCAAACTGAGCTTTACCGCCAAGAGGCTGTTGCGTCACAAGACTGTACGGCCCAATACTCCGGGCGTGGATCTTCTCGTCCACCAGGTGATGCAGTTTCAGAACATACATGACACCCACGGTGACATTATGTCGGAACGCTTCACCACTTCTCCCATCGAATAGGATCTGCTGACCCGATCTGGGTAAGCCAACCGCCTCGAGAGCGTCTTCGATCTCAACTTCTCGTGTCGAGTCAAAAACTGGGCTAGCAACGTGTAGGCCTTTACGCAATCGACGAGCAATTGCCATCGCCGTGTCATCATCAACCCCATCGAGTTCCTTCTGGAGCTCTTTAGAGACGAAGAATTTCTTGAGAAGAGATCTCAGGTGTTCCGCTTTCCATTGTTCGAGAATTTTTTCAACCTGGAGACCAAAACCCTGGGCTGCACGGCCTAGGTGACATTCCAGAATCTGCCCGACGTTCATGCGAGATGGAACGCCTAAAGGATTTAGGATAATTTGAACCGGCGTTCCGTCTTCAGTGTAGGGCATATCTTCGACAGGGAGAATGCGTGAAATCACGCCCTTATTCCCGTGTCGCCCTGCCATTTTATCACCTACGGCAATTCTACGTTTAATTGCCACGTAGACCTTTACCATCTTGATTACGCCAGGAGGTAATTCATCTCCCTTTTTAAGTTTTTTGATCTTTTCATCAAAGATAGCCCGTATCCCCTGAATTTGGATATCAGAAGCCGAGAGAATTTTGTTAATCTTTGTCTCGACATCACCGGATAGTGGGATGTGCTTCAATAGATCGTACGGAACGTGTGAGAGCTTCTCTTCGGTAATCGTATCGCCTTTGCCAAGAAGTTCTTTCTCGCCAGTGGTATCAAGTAGCTTTCCTGTCGTGGTTTGTTTAACCAGGATCGAAGCTAGTTTGAGTCGGACAGATTCCTGAACGATTCGAGTTTCTGTGTGCTCGTCTCGTCGTAGGCGGAGCTCCTCTTCTTCCAGTAAACGTGAAGTGCGCTCATCTTTATCAGCGCCTTCTCGTGTGAAGATCTGTGCGCCAATGACGGTACCAACAACTCCCGGAGACACTCGCAAGGAAGAATCCTTAACATCTCCAGCTTTTTCACCGAAAATGGCTCGTAAGAGTTTTTCTTCGGGGCTGAGCTGGGTTTCACCTTTTGGAGTGATTTTCCCCACAAGGATATCCCCAGGCTTAACTTCAGCTCCAATTCGGACGATTCCGGAGCTATCCAAATTCATCAGCTGCTCTTCACTCACGTTTGGGATATCACGAGTGACTTCTTCTTTTCCCAACTTGGTATCACGAGCAACGCACTCAAACTCTTCAATATGAATGGAGGTGAATGTGTCCTTAACCATGAGTTCTTCACTGATGAGAATAGAATCCTCAAAGTTGTAACCGCCCCATGGCATGAAGGCGACAACGACATTTTGTCCAAGCGCTAGTTCACCTAGCTCTGTTGCGGGTCCATCAGCTAAAACTTGACCAGCATGGACGTGCTCGCCTTGTTTCACAATAGGCTTTTGGTTCATGCAGGTGTTCTGATTGGATCGGCGGTACTTAACAAGATTATAAATATCGACGCCAGATCCAGAGCCTTTTTCTTCTTCGTCCACACGAATAACGATGCGTGAGGCATCCACAAAATCAATCACTCCACTGTGTTTAGCAATCGCTAGAACACCTGAGTCTCTTGCAACCAATTTCTCCATGCCCGTTCCGACAAGTGGCGACTGGCTCTTGAGTAGCGGCACAGCCTGACGTTGCATGTTTGAACCCATTAGAGCGCGGTTCGCATCATCATGCTCGAGAAAAGGGATCAAGGAAGCAGCGATCGATACCAACTGATTTGGAGCGATGTCCATTAGATCGACTTCATCGGTTCGGCTTAAAATTGTCTCGCCTTGACGTCGAGCTGATACAAACTCAGTCTCAATCCGATTTGTTTTCTGTAAAGTGGCCGCTTGGGCAATCGTATGATTCGCCTCCTCAAGCGCGGAATAAAATACCACTTCATCATGAACTTTACCGTCCGTTACCTTGCGGTAAGGGGTTTCAATAAAGCCATACTCATTGACTCGAGCGTAGGTCGACAACGAAGAGATCAAACCAATGTTTGGACCTTCAGGGGTCTCGATCGGGCAAATACGACCGTAGTGAGTCGGGTGCACGTCTCGAACTTCAAAGCCCGCCCGTTCACGAGTCAAACCGCCAGGCCCTAGGGCGCTTAGTCTGCGCTTATGAGTCACTTCAGATAAAGGATTTGTCTGATCCATGAACTGCGAAAGTTGGGAGCTTCCAAAAAACTCCTTAACAACTGCGGAAACTGGCTTCGCATTAATTAAGTCATGCGGCATCAATGTTTCCACATCCTGCAAGCTCATGCGCTCACGGATGGCTCGCTCCATGCGAACCAGGCCCACTCGAAACTGATTTTCAAGGAGTTCGCCTACGGCTCGCACGCGGCGGTTACCCAAATGATCGATGTCATCGATCTGTCCACGTCCGTTCTTGAGCTCAACCAAGTACTTTACGACGGCGAGGATATCCTCTTTCGTCAAGGTCGTGTGCCCAATCGGTGTGTCAAAACCAAACTTATGATTAATCTTGAGTCGACCAACACGAGATAAATCGTACTTAACAGCGTCAAAGAATAAACCATCAAATAAAACCTGAGCGGCTTCTAAAGTTGGTGGATCACCTGGGCGTAGCCGTCGATAAATTTCAATCAGAGCTTCTTCTTTAGTATCAACTTTATCCTGAATGAGGGTATCGCGAAGATAGGTTCCTACGTTGATTCGATCGGTATAAAGAATGTCGAAATCTGAAACGCCACGCTCTCGGAGTAAATCCAATTTCTCATCAGTAATATCTTCGTTACACTCTAAGAGGACTTCACCTGTTTGTAGGTCAACAACATCTTTGGCGGCAATTTTGCCCTTGAGCTCTTCACGGCCAATATTGAACTTTTTACCCTTCTGTTCTTCCATCTTCTTAAGGACGGAAGGGGTGAACTTCTTGTTCTTCTCAACCAGAAGTTTTCCAGCATCGTCTTTCCAATCAAAATTAGCTCGCTGACCAGCGTAAAGTTTTGGGTTGAAATCTAGGTAGAAATTATCACCTTTTCCAACTGTAATTTTCTCATGGTCGTAAAAGAACCCAAGAAGTTCTTCCACGGAATATCCGAGAGCCTTGAGAAGAATCGTGACATGGAGCTTTCTGCGTCGGTCAATGCGGACGTAGAGAATATCTTTGTGGTCAAACTCTAGGTCTAGCCAAGATCCACGGTAGGGAATGATTCTGGCCGAATAAAGTAATTTACCGCTCGCATGAGAGGTGCCTTTGTCATGGTCAAAAAAGATACCAGGCGATCGATGCAATTGACTGACAACAACACGCTCAGTTCCATTAATAATGAAACTTCCGCGGTCGGTCATCAGTGGGATTTCCCCCAGGTAAACTTCCTGTTCCTTAACGTCCTTAATGCTTCTCACTTGAGTGATTTCATCAACTTCCCAGACTTCAAGGCGGACGGTAACTTTGAGTGGAGCCGCAAAGCTCATCCCTCGAGTGCGGCATTCATCAACGTCGTATTTTGGAGTCTCTAACGTGTAGGACTCAAACTCAAGGCTAGCGGTATTATTGAAGTCACGAATCGGAAACACGGACTTAAAGACGCCCTGAAGGCCGCAAATCTCCCGTTTTCCAGGCGCCGTAGCAGCCTGCAAAAAACCGGCGTACGATTGCTTTTGGACCTCAATGAGGTCAGGAATATCAATGATCGGTGTAAAGTTACCGTAGGCTTTACGAAAACGTTTGTGATCGAAAAAGCCGGGGGAGCTACTCATTATATTACCTCGAAAAGCAAAAGGGCCAACATTCACCCGAGCCAGAGCATCGGCTAGGGGCGTTACTTATTTCAATTCAACTTTAGCGCCGACAGCTTCAAGTTTTGCCTTGATTTCGTCAGCTTCTTTCTTGGTCACACCTTCTTTAACTGTCTTAGGTGCGCCTTCAACGAGGTCCTTGGCTTCTTTTAGTCCTAAGGTCGTGAAACTTCGGATTTCCTTAATGACCTGAACCTTCTGAGCTCCACCATCGGTAAGAACGACATCGAAAGCAGTCTTTTCCTCAGCAGCGGCAGCACCGGCGCCACCAGCACCTGGGGCAATACCGACTGCCACTGGGGCAGCAGCGCTAACGCCGTATCGTGTTTCAAATTTTTTAATGAATTCGGAAATTTCGAGTAAGTTTGCCTTATCGAAAAATTCAAATACCTGTTCTTCTGTAGTCGCCATGGTACATCTCCTCCTGTAATTACAAGTTTAGTTTGATTCCTTCTCTTTTTTCTCTTTGAGTGCCTGCAAGGCATAGCCCAATTTTTTGGGGGAATCCTGTAGTGCATAAAGAAACTGAGTTGGGGCCGCTTTAAGCGCCCATAGAAAACTTACAAAAAGTTCGTTACGGCCAGGCAACAGAGAAAGTGCCTTAAGCTGAGCGTTGCTCATTAGCTGGCCAAGGGCGACGCCCTTTTTAATTTCGAGATTAAAATCTTCTTTGCCTGCCCACTCAAAAATGGCTTTCGCAGTCACGACAGGATCTCCATCACTATAAAGAAGGATGGATGGTCCTTTGAGGTCTTGCGCTAATTCCTCAAACTGGGTGCCTTTGAAGGCGCGCTTCCCCAAAGTGTTTTTAACAACTTTGGCTCGCACTTGTTGTTTTGATAACGACAAACGAAACGACGTCATTTGCTCAACAGTGATTTTATTGAACGAGACGAGAGCGAGAGCTTGAGCTCCCTTGATTCCGTCGACTAATTCGCTAACGAATGTCTCTTTTTCAGCCCTATTCACGATGTTACCCCGAATTGTAAACAGCCATTTAGATACCGGATTAACGCATCCGTCAAATTATTTTTCCGTTTTCTCAAAGGCCCTTAACCAGAGCCTCTAGCGAGCTTGCGTCCAAATGAAGACCAGGACCCATTGTGGTCCCAATCGTGGCCTTGCGGATATAAATACCCTTGGATGTCGTGGGCTTAGCCTTGAGAATATTATCAAAAAGGACAATAAAGTTTTCACGAAGCTTGGTGGCTCCAAAAGATTTTTTTCCAAAGATCGCGTGAATGATACCGGCTTTTTCTACCTTGTAAGCGACTTTACCGAGCTTCTGTTCTCGGATTGCTTTACCGATCTCAGTGGTGACCGTGCCAGTCTTTTTATTTGGCATGAGACCTTTTGGTCCAAGGATTTTTGCAACTTTGGTTAAATCCTTGAGTGACTCTGGGGTGGTGATGAGGCGATCGAACTCAACCCATCCTTTTTCAATCTGTTCGATTATGCTGTCGCTACCAACGTGGTCGGCACCGGCTTCCTTGGCTTCTCGTTCGGCTTCCCCGCGCACAAACGCTACCACACGGACTGCTTTGCCAATTCCATTGGGCAAGGCAGCGGCCCCACGGACCATCTGGTCCGACTGTTTGGGATCTACGCCAAGTTGAACGGATAATTCGACAGATTCGTCAAATTTTCGAGTTGGCATTTCATCGATAAGACCTAGGGCCTCGTCTAATGAGTATTTTTTGGTGGGGTCTACCTTGGCTAACATTGTTTTATAAAGTTTCCCTGATTTAGGCATCGATTTGGCTCCCTTTAAGATTTCTATTTTTCAATCACGTCGAGGCCCATGCTTCGTGCAGTGCCTACGACTTGTCGAATAGCTGATTCTAAATTGATGGTATTGAGGTCTGGTAATTTTATCTGAGCAATTTCGCTCACCTGGGCCATCGTAACCTTTCCGACTTTATTTTTATTTGGCACACCAGAGCCCTTGACCAGATTAGCGGCCTTTTTAAGAAGGACAGCGACCGGTGGGGTCTTGGTAATAAAAGTAAAACTTCGATCCTGATAGATGCTGATAACGACCGGTGTAATGGTTCCGTTAGCCGCTTGTGTTTTAGCGTTGAAGGCCTTGCAGAACTCCATGATGTTAACACCATGTTGACCAAGTGCGGGGCCAACCGGGGGCGATGGGTTTGCTTTGCCGCCAGGAATCTGTAATTTAACGAGTGCAGTTAATTTTTTCATAATTCACCTAATTCTTTTCTACTTGGACGAAATCCAATTCCACAGGAGTGGATCTGCCAAAAATACTTACCATTACCCGTAATTTACCTTTATCGGGCTTCACTTCCTCAACGACACCATTGAAGTTAACAAATGGGCCATCAATGACTCGCACGCTCTCACCCTCTTCAAACTGAACTTTGGGTCTCGGATTGAGCGTCCCTTCGGTCATTTGATTGGTGATGCGAGCAACTTCCTCATCAGGCACTGCCGGTGGCTGGATTGCGTTTCCCACGAATCCTGTGATACGAGGCGTCGCCTTGACGAGATGCCAAGCTTTATCACTAAGAATCATTTTTACCAACATATAGCCTGGAAAAAATTTACGCGAGGTCGTTTTCTTCTCGCCCCGAACTAATTCAATCACATTCTCAGATGGGATTAAGACTTCTCCAAATTGGCTTTCCATTCGGTTCTGGCGAATGCGCTCTTGCAAGGCAAGACGAGCTTTCTGCTCGTAACCACTGTAGGTATGCACAACGTACCACTTAAGCTCACCCTCAACAACGGCTGTGGAGCTGTTGGCGGTTGATTGCTCAGGTGAGGCAGAGAGGTCTGTCGCTGCCTGAGTCTTGATATCATTTTCTTCGTTGCTCACCGTTATTCCTCTTTTCTACTAACTCAGTAAGTACCCAAAAAATTTGCCCCAGATCACGTCAAACCCCGCGATAAAAGCCCCAGCAATCATAATGAAGACAATGACTACGATCGTGGAACGAGTGACATCCTGACGATTAGGCCAGGTCACTTTTTTTAATTCAGTGATGACTTCATCTAAAACTTGGTTGGTTTGCGTGTGTCGAAATAAAATCAAGAATGTCAGGGCCGCAAGTCCTACAGGAAGAAATTCAGCAACCAAAGCTGAATTAGGGATGCGTCTTAGCTGCGAGAAGTTCTTAAGGGCAAACTGGATTGAGTGATGGCTTAAGAATCCAACAATAAAGCTAGAGGCAACAAATGATGCTATAACTATTTTTCGATTATCCATGTTTTTTCGCCTACCTCGGTGCCCTCTCTAAATAAGTTGTTCATTTCTGCCGTAAAAACGCACAAATTTCAAGTAAATGAGATGCATTCGTCAATAAGATTTTGTCCCGAAACCCCCAAACAATAATATTGATAATCATTATCATTATGATAGAGTTGAAATTAGAAGGGGGATCCGATTATGGAAAACGTCAATAAAGGCCCTGAAACGCTCGATCCGTGTTGTATTCGGGCGTGTGCTGGCTGTGGAAAAGTTGAACTCCAGGTGGGTGATCTGAGGCTCAAGCTAAACCGAGCTGGTTTTGAGCGGTTTGTTTATCAGATCAACGAAGTTAAGATAAAACTCGACCAATCCTCGGGAAAGGGGACGTGTCCCGACGCTAATCCATTTCTTTCAGCGAGAGATTACGTTCAGCCGATTCGGTTTTCCGATAAGGTGAATTAAAATGTTAGCGGGTTTTCTTGACACCTCTAGTGTTGATTGAGTTATTGAAAGGCTCTCATGCCAAAGAAGGAAAAGGAAAATTTGCCTCCAAGTTCTCAGTTTCATCCGAAGCTTTTGCCCTGTGGTCGCCCCATGACTCTGCCTGCGGCTTCGATTGACGATCAACTAGAACGTTACAAAAAGAAGCTTAAAGCCTATTTGGCGGGGCAGGGGCTTAAGTATTCTGAACAAAGATGGAATATTGCGAGGCTGATCCTTGAGCGGCAAGGACATTTTTCGGCTCAGGATCTGGTACGAGAAGTCCTTCTAAGTCACCCTGATATCGGGGCGGCAACGGTCTATCGCAATCTTAAGCTATTATGTGAGGCGAAAATCCTACGCGAGACGTTGATTGATTCTGATGGGCGTGCCATTTACGAATCTTTCGACGATGAGCATCATGACCATATTGTTTGTCTGGATTGTCGTGAAATTTTTGAGTTCCACGACTCGGAAATTGAGACGCAACAAGATCAGATTATGCGACGGCTTTCTTTTGAGCCGGTACGGCATCGGCATGTTATGTATGCCCACTGCAGTTTTCGTCGCGGAGCAAACTGAAGTTATTGGGTGCAGGGCAGGTGGGATTCGAACCCACAACCCTAGGATTTGGAGTCCTATGCTCTGCCAGTTAGAGCTACTGCCCTATGCTTTAACTTCTTTATGCGGAGTGTGTTTGCGGCAATGGCAGCAATACTTCGCCAGTTCAATCCGTTCTGGGTGTTTATTCTTATTTTTGGTGGTTGCGTAATTACGACGCTTGCACTCGGTACATTCCATATTAATGATTGTCTGCACAACTACTCCACAATTTCTGTCACAACGCCTGCTCCAACGGTGCGACCACCTTCTCGGATAGCAAAACGTAATTCTTTTTCCATCGCGATTGGGTTGATTAACTCAACATTGATCGCAACGTTATCACCAGGCATCACCATCTCTACCCCTGAAGGTAAAGTCGCAACCCCCGTGACGTCCGTCGTTCTGAAATAGAACTGAGGACGGTAACCTGTGAAGAAAGGAGTATGACGACCTCCCTCTTCCTTGGTCAATACGTACACTTCTGCTTTAAACTTCTTATGCGGCAAGATCGATCCAGGGGCGCATAATACCTGACCACGCTCGACCTGCTCCTTATCAATGCCTCGTAATAGTACGCCGATATTATCTCCAGCCTGACCCTGATCAAGAAGTTTTCTAAACATCTCAACACCGGTCACAACTGTCTTCTTCGTGTCCTTAATCCCAACGATCTCAACTTCTTCGTTGACCTTAATGACTCCGCGCTCCACTCGGCCCGTAACCACTGTTCCTCGGCCCTGAATACTGAAAACGTCTTCAATCGCGACTAAAAATGGCTTATCTAAAAGACGAGTCGGCATCGGAATATAGGTATCTAACGCTTCCATCAATTTCATGATGGCCTTCTCACCGATCTCTGAGGTGTCCCCTTCAAGAGCCTTCAAGGCACTGCCCTTAATCACTGGAATCTCATCGCCTGGAAACTTGTACTTTGTCAGAAGCTCTCGAACTTCTAATTCCACTAAATCTAAAAGCTCAGCATCGTCCACCATGTCTACCTTGTTCATAAACACCACCATCGCAGGCACTCCCACCTGGCGGGCTAACAAGATATGCTCTCGAGTCTGAGGCATCGGACCATCTGCAGCGGATACCACTAAAATCGCTCCGTCCATCTGAGCGGCACCGGTAATCATGTTCTTCACATAATCAGCGTGTCCTGGGCAGTCTACGTGAGCATAATGGCGATTCACTGTCTCGTACTCAACGTGACATGTCGCAATCGTGATCCCTCGAGCCTTTTCTTCTGGCGCCGCATCAATCTGATCATAAGCGCGAGCCTCGGCAAATCCCTGACGTGACAACACCGTCGTGATCGCTGCTGTCAAGGTCGTCTTACCATGATCTACGTGACCAATCGTTCCCACGTTCACATGCGGCTTCTTACGCTCAAATTTCACTTTCGACATT